>LFEF01024974.1_pt2 | contig 61278 bp, 55 predicted proteins | sample 619371 | NCBI WGS metagenome assembly LFEF01 (sample SAMN03014291, study PRJNA259931) | freshwater metagenome | biome: lake; feature: waterbloom | place: China: Taihu Lake | collected 2006-08 | depth 0 m m
TGAGCTTGCAATGGGTCGCACGATGACCAGTCAGAAAACTTGCCGGCTTGGCGCGCCGAGACTAACGATCGCGCCCTGGCGCGAAAGCCAAGACCCGACCGTTACTTTTGGAGGGCTTGGCTTAGTGCAGGCTCAAGACGACAAGCCGAAATGCCAAGTTTTCGGGCAGCGGTGACCATTCAAGTTTCGCTCCCAAGTCACCCGTCCTGTGAAGCACAAGTAACCCACGCCGTGTTGGCGAACGAATCAGCATCCCGATCGCGTGAGCTCAACTCACCGAGTCATTCAACGCCGCCAACAACCTGGCCTCTGTCAAATCCGCATTACATAGCTCGATAAACTTGTATGCAAATGAACGCAGGTAGTGCCCTTTGCGAATCGCAATGCTGGTGGTGTTCATCGGCAAATCCGATTCAATATCAAGCACTGCCAGGCCAGTGTCTTTCACGGGGTTGTAGGCCATGCTGGCGATAATACCCACGCCAAGGCCGAGCTCGACGTAGGTTTTGATCACGTCTGCATCCAGTGCGGAAATGGCCACATCCAGCGTCAAACCCAGCTTGCGAAAGGTTTCATCAATCTTGATACGACCAGTAAAGCCTTCTTGATAGGTCACAATTGGATACTCCGCCACATCCTGCAAAGTAGGCGTGGCAAGTTTCAGCAAGGGGTGGCCTTGCTGCACCACCACCTGGTGCTTCCACTGGTAGTAAGGGAACGAGACCAAATCGTCGACATTACCGAGCACTTCCGTTGCGATGCCAATATCAGCCTGACCGTCCAGCAACATTTGGGTAATTTCTTTGGGGCTGCCTTGGTGCATGCGCAAGTGCACTTTCGGGAAAACTTTTTTGAACTCATTGACCACAGTGGGCAATGAATAACGGGCCTGCGTGTGCGTGGTGACCACGGTCAGCTGACCCACGTCGCGACTGCTGTATTGCTCAGCCAGGTTCTTGATGTTTTTTGCATCCAGCAACATGCGTTCAACCAGCACCAGCAATTCCTTGCCGGGGTCGGTCAAACCCATTAATCGTTTGCCTTTGCGAATAAACAATTCAACACCCAACTCTTCTTCAAGATCGCGGATGTGTTTTGAGACCCCAGGCTGCGAGGTATACAAACTGTTGGCCACTTCGGTCAGGTTATATCCCTGGCGAACGGTTTCGCGAATAATGCGCAACTGCTGGAAATTCATGCGGCACCTACCAAATCAAATACCTTCAAAGCTTTGGCTGAAAGACGCACCAGTTGCCCTTCTTGCAAGTTTAACCGCACCGCTCGCTCTGCACTGATTTCCACATCAAAATGCTGTGCTGGCTGCAAATCCACTGAATCAAGTTCCACTCGGGTATTCAAACCAAACCGCAGTACCCGCACCACCTTGGCCGGCACACCCAGCGAAAAATCTGCCTCAGTGTGAATTTCTATTTCATGTGGACGGGCAAAGGCGAGAACATCAGCACCTTGAACCACATTACCTGATCTGTTCAACACTGTACCGGAGTGCGCCAAATTAGACTCACCAACCTGTATACCATCGCCCAAGTGGCGTGCCTTGAACAGATTAACCGAGCCCAAAAAACCATACACAAAGGGCGTGGCCGGGTGTTGATAGACTTCCTCAGGTGTACCGATTTGCTCCACATTGCCCTGGTTCATCAACACAACCCGGTCGGCCACTTCCAGTGCTTCCTCTTGGTCATGAGTCACAAAAATTGAAGTGATGTGCAATTCATCGTGCAGACGGCGCAACCAGCGACGCAACTCTTTCCGTACCTTGGCGTCAAGGGCGCCAAACGGTTCGTCCAGCAGCAGTACCTTGGGCTCAACGGCCAATGCGCGAGCCAATGCGATTCGCTGGCGTTGTCCACCACTTAGCTGGGAGGGGAAACGATCTGCCAGCCAATCCAGCTGGACCAATTTCAGCAGGCTATGCACTTTCTCTGCAATTTCTGCTTTGCTGGGCCGCTCACTTCGCGGCTTCATGCGCATGCCAAAAGCCACATTGTCAAACACAGTCATGTGCTTGAACAGCGCGTAATGCTGAAACACAAAGCCCACATTTCGATCTCGCACGTGCGTGTCGGAGGTGTCTTCTCCATCCAGAATCACAGTGCCGCTGTCAGCCTGTTCAAGGCCAGCGATGATGCGCAGCAAAGTGGTTTTACCGCAGCCCGATGGCCCCAGCAGGGCAACCAATTCGCCGCTGTTGAAATCCAGGCTGACATTGTTCAGGGCGGTGAAATCGCCAAACTGTTTTTGAATATTTTTGACTTGAATGCTCATGATAATTCCTTCTTAGTGCACGCCTTGTTTGGCGGCTTGGTGCTCAACCCAGGTTTTAATGCCCAAGGTAATCAGAGCCAGAAACGCGAGAATCGAAGCCACCGCAAAGGCAGCCGAAAACTGGTATTCGTTGTACAAAATTTCAACATGCAAAGGCAGCGTGTTAGTCTCGCCGCGAATATGCCCCGACACGACTGACACCGCACCAAACTCGCCCATGGCGCGGGCATTACACAAAATAACCCCGTACAGCAAACCCCACTTGATGTTGGGCAAAGTGACATGCCAAAAGGTTTGCCAGCCACGCGCACCCAATACCACCGCAGCCTCTTCCTCTTCCTTGCCTTGTGCTTCCATCAGCGGAATCAGTTCACGCGCAATGAAAGGAAAAGTGACGAACACGGTGGCCAGCACAATGCCCGGCACGGCAAAAATAATGCGCACTTCATACTCGGCCAGCAAAGGTGCAAACCAACCCTGCGCGCCAAACAGCAACACATACACAAGGCCTGCTATTACAGGGCTTACAGAAAATGGCAAATCAATTAATGTAATCAGCACATGCTTGCCACGAAACTCAAACTTGGCAATTGCCCAAGCTGCTGCCACGCCAAACACAAGGTTCAACGGCACAGCGATTGCTGCGGCGAGCAAGGTCAGTTTCAAGGCGTAAACTGCGTCGGGCTCTTTGAGCGATTCAAAGTAAACGCCCAAACCTTGACGGAACGCTTCGACAAAAACCGCGATCAAGGGCAGCAACAAAAAGAAACCAAAGAAAGCCACTCCGGTGAGAATCAGGGCCCACTTGACCCATGGCCTTTCCCGCGTGGCCGACGAGCTTTGAAGCTTCTCGGCTCGAGAGGTGTGAATGTGAAGTGCAACAGCGCCCGACATTATTGAGTTCTCCCTGTGCGTTTGGCAGTCCAGGCTTGCAGGCCGTTAATGGCCAGCAACAAGATGAATGAAATGATCAACATGACCGATGCAATCGCGGTGGCGCCGGTGTAATCGTATTGTTCCAGCTTGGTGATGATCATCAACGGAGTAATTTCAGACACGTACGGAATATTGCCCGCGATAAAAATAACCGAGCCGTATTCACCCACAGCGCGCGCAAATGCCAAGGCAAAACCGGTGAGCAAGGCAGGAAACACAATGGGTAAAATGACATGAAAAAACACTTGAAACCTGTTGGCACCCAGGCTGCTGGCTGCCTCTTCCAGCTCACTTTCCATGTCTTCCAGCACGGGCTGCACGGTACGCACCACGAACGGCAAGCCAATAAACACCAAGGCCACCAAAATACCCAGGGGTGCAAAAGCCACCTTGATTCCCAATGGCTCCAGGTATTGGCCCACCCAGCCGTTGCCGGCATACAAGGCAGTCAGCGCAATACCGGCCACCGCTGTGGGAAGTGCAAATGGAAGGTCCACCAGGGCATCCACAATTTTTCGACCAGGGAAGGTGTAGCGAACCAGTATCCAGGCCAATAACAGCCCAAACACCGCATTGATGCTGGCTGCCAATAGTGAGATTCCAAATGAAACGCGGTAAGTGGCCACCACCCGGGGGTCGCTCACGGTAGCCCAAAAGTCCGCGAAGCTCATCTCAAATGTCTTGATGAATACAGCAGACAACGGAATCAGGATGAGCAAAGAGAGATAGACGATGGCATAGCCCAGGGTGAGATGAAACCCCGGGAGCACTCGTTTGGTGGAAGAAGACGAAGCCACGATAGACCTTAACAAGTTCGATTTGAATGCGAAGCAAGCAGTCTATTGGAGGGGCTTTAGATACTGAACGATTAAAAAGTTGGATCGATATAAGAAAAACTTATGATCAACCATTGGCTACAGAAGGTCGATAGAATTGCGCGTTAATTGACGAATCCTCGACAGCGCGGTGAAACGATTCTTGCTGACGTGGCTCTGCGCTTGAATTTGACCCAGAGGAATGGCCTGAACTTGTTCTCGAAACTTGTCGACCAAACGAGGCAAAGCAGGCCAGGCTCCAAATCCCGACTCCACATTGATATGCCCTGCATTGCGCAAACAGGAAAAGCGCAAACCCCAGTTTTCAGCCCAGAATCGAGCGTGAGTCAGTTTTAACCAAGGATCGTCCGAGCTCGCGATGAATACACCTGGTACACCCAAAGGCTGTGCCGAAATCGCACCGAGCAAAGTAGTGGGTGAACGTTCTTGCGAAGTGATAAGCCCCGTTGCACTGAATCGTTGGGGAGACGCAGGTGCCACCAAAATAACCCCAGCCACTTTGGTTTCGTTGTCTGCGATCGCGACCACACTGGCCAAACAGCCGAAGCTGTGGGCGATCAAGATTACGCTGCCCACCTCGTCGCGAATGTTGTTTCGAATTGCATCGGCCCAGGCTGCAATCACTGGTTTGTCAAAGTCGATCCCGCTTACCCTGCGGCAATTTGGAATTTCCTTCTCTGCCCAGGTCTGCCAGTGGTCTGGACCACTGCCATGCAAACCGGGCACAGTGATGCAAGTGGGCGCAAGCACAATCAATACTCCCGACCATTAACGCTTGAAGATTTGATCGAAAACACCACCATCTTCAAAGTGGGTTTTCTGGGCTTTTTGCCAACCACCAAACACCTCGTCGATGGTGAAAAGTTTCACTTTGGGGAAGCGATTCAAGTCGGCTTTGTTGGCCACCAGTTCAGGTTTGTTGGGGCGGTAATAGTTTGCTGCTGCAATTTGTTGCCCGACTGGAGAGTAAAGGTAATCAAGGTAGGCTTGTGCAACGACAGTTGTGCCTTTTCTGTCGGCATTCCCTTTCACGAGAGCCACGGGTGGTTCGGCCAAAATGGATACTGAGGGAACGATGATCTCAAACTTGTCCTTGCCCAATTCATTGATGGCCAGAAATGCCTCGTTTTCCCAGGAAATAAATACATCACCGATGTTTCTTTGCACGAAAGTATTGGTTGACCCACGCGCACCGGAATCCAGCACCGGCACGTTCTTGTACAGAGTGGTTACGAAGTCTTTGGCCTTAGCTTCAGTACCGCCCGGCTTTTTCAAGGCATAGCCCCAAGCAGCCAGATAGTTCCAACGTGCACCGCCCGAGGTTTTCGGGTTGGGCGTAATCACTTGAATACCTGGTTTGACCAGATCATCCCAATCCTTGATGTTCTTTGGGTTGCCTTTGCGAACCAAGAACACAATGGTTGAGGTGTAGGGCGAACTGTTGTTGGACAGCTTCTTTTGCCAGTCCGCTGGAATCTTGCCTGTTTTTTCAGCAATCGCATCAATGTCGTAGGCCAAGGCCAGCGTGACCACATCCGCTTCCAAACCATCGATCACTGCGCGGGCTTGCTTGCCTGCACCGCCATGGCTTTGCTTGATGGTCACAGTTTCACCAGTTTTTTCTTTCCAGTATTTGGCAAATGCCGGATTGAATTCCTGATACAACTCGCGAGTTGGGTCATAGGACACGTTGAGCAATTCAACCTTGGCCCATGCGGTGGAGGAGATCGCCAGGGCCGCGGTCAGCCCCAAGGTTTTTTTGATTAGAGCGGCAAAATTCATGGTGTAATTCCTTCAGAGTGTTCTTGATGTGGACACATCTTAGGGATCGGGCTTTGCGCCGTGAACGAAGAAAAACTTCTTTGCTTATCAGAATATTCATCAGCCCACTCGGCGCGATTTTCAATTTCTCACCGCTTTCTTAATCGCCCAATCGGCTTGGGTTTCAATCTCTCGCCAGAAAACCTGATTTTCCCTTTTTGATATTCACCCTGACTCACCTCGCTCGGCAAAAGGGCGGGCCGAGTGGCGGGTGAATTCAAACGGGCAGGTTTTCTTGAAGGCGAGGCGATCGAAACACCGCCGCAGATTGGGCTACAAATTCACTTGCTTCTTCGCCCCGGCACGAGAATCACCGCCATCGCGCCAAGAATCAGAACCAGCGCAACGAAATCTGGCCAGTGCGGCACTTCACCCAAGAACAGGCTACCCGACATCACCCCAACAACCGGAATGATCATGATCGATAAACTCGACACAACCGGTGGCAGCGACTTCGCCAAGCTAAACCACGCTACTTGGCAAAACGCAAACACACCAAATGCATTGTAAAAAATTGGCCACCACTGCGACCAACCTTGAGGCGCGCCCACGTCAGTGCCCTCAAACCAAAAACCAGCCAAGCCCATGGCCACAATGGTCGGCGGCATCATGGCATGAGTGAAAGTTAGGGCATGCAAACCCGTGGGGTAATGCCGAATCAGCGTGGTGCCAAAACCCCAGCATGCGGCGGCAATCAGCATCAAAATCACGCCCAGTGGGCTGCCAGCGATTGCGGCAAACTCGGACGAAAGCAGCAACATCGCAGCCACCATCGCCAGGGTCAAACCGATCCAGCCACGCCGGCTAACCGGGTGCGCGAACATCAAACCTGATAACACCGCCCACACGGGCATGGTGTAGCCCAGAATGGCTGCACGGCCCGAACTCAGTTCCTTCACCGCCAAAATACAAAACAGGTGCCAGCCAATCATGTTCGGAATGCACAGCAAGGCAAGCCTGCCCCACATCTCGCGAGGCACCTTCAGGGACACCTTCATTTGCCGCGCGACAAACCACATGGCCACCATGCCAAACAACATGCACAAAGTGCGAAAGTGCAAAGGCGGGTATTGCGTGACTGCATACTTCATCACGGGCCAGTTCATTCCCCAAATGGCGGTGATGCCAAGCAGAAGCTGGATTTGTTTTAAGGAAAGAGTTGCAGCTGGCACGTAAGTGAATGATCGTTCAGTAAAGCGCCCCAGTGTAGTGCATTGGCCCATACTTGCCCCTAGGGGCTTGCCCTGATCCTGTACAATAGCGACACCTTCCAACTGTTCCTGCACGCAATGGCCAGCAATCGTTTTACGCAATTTACCTCTTTCCCGAAACGCCTTGCGCACAGTTGGCAACACAGCAATTCCATGCTGTGTGTGGGTCTGGACCCGGATGTGTCCCGCATGCCAGAAGGCTACGGCACCAGCCCGGCAGAAATCGAACGCTTCTGCATGGAAATTGTGAAAGCCACGGCCGAGTTCGCCTGCGCATTCAAACCGCAAATTGCCTACTTTGCTGCCAATCGCGCTGAAGCAGCGCTGGAAAACATTCTGGCCTACGCCAACGAAATTGCGCCACACGCCACTACCATTCTGGATGCAAAACGCGGCGACATTGGCGCCACCGCCAAGCAATACGCCATTGAAGCATTCGAGCGTTACAAGGCCGACAGCGTTACATTGAGCCCCTATATGGGCAGCGATTCTGTCGAGCCCTACCATGCGTATGCCGACCGGGGTCTGTTTTTGCTGTGCCGCACCTCCAACCCCGGTGGCAACGACTTGCAGTTTTTAAACACTGAGAAAAACGAACCGCTGTACCAAACAGTCGCCAAACTGGCCACCACCACCTGGAACCCCCACCAGCAAGTGGGCTTGGTGGTTGGGGCAACCTATCCGGAAGAAATCAAAACCGTGCGCGCTTTGGTAGGTGATTCACCCCTGCTGGTGCCAGGCATTGGCGCACAGGGTGGCGACTTGCTGAACACTGTTAAAAACGGCCTTTGTAGCCAAGGTTGGGGCCTGTTGATCAATTCATCTCGCGCCATTTTGTACGCCAGCAGCAAGGCTGATTTCGCAGGCGCTGCGGCGCAGGAAGCCCGAAATACCCGTGACGCAATTCAAGCCGCAAAAGCCGTGGCACTTTCAGGCTAAAATCAAAGCATTACACATATTCATGTTCAGGTAAAAAGAGCCACACTGGCCGGCCTGCACTGAGGAGACAGGGATGAAAATACTTCTGGCCGAAGACGACAGTTTGTTGTCTGAAGGTTTGTCGCAATCGTTGCGACAGGCCGGCTACGCCGTCGATTGCATGTTCAAGGGCAGCGACGCCGACACCGCGCTCACCACCATGAACTACGACATCTTGATACTCGACTTGGGTTTGCCAAAAATGAGTGGGTTGGAGGTGCTGCGGCGGCTGCGCGCTCGCGGCAACAACATGCCTGTGCTGATCCTGACTGCAGCCGACAGCGTTGAACAACGCGTGCAAGGACTGGATGCCGGGGCCGACGACTACATGGCCAAACCTTTCGACTTGAAAGAGCTCGAAGCCCGTGTTCGGGCCTTGGCGCGAAGGGGCACGGGTGGCGGGGCCAGCATCTGGAAGCACGGCCCATTAACCTTTGACCAGGTGGGGCGAATTGCTTACATCAACGACGACATGCTCGACCTTTCCGCTCGCGAAGTGGGTTTGCTCGAAGTACTTCTTCAAAGGGTAGGCCGCCTGGTCAGCAAAGAACAATTTGTAGACCACCTTTGCGAGTGGGGCGAAGAGGTGAGCAACAACGCCATTGAGGTTTATATTCACCGGCTGCGCAAAAAAATTGAAGTCAACGGTGTTCGAATCGCCACCGTGCGTGGCTTGGGTTATTGCCTTGAAAAATTTGTCGAGAAAGAGGCCACTCCAGATGCGAATGCCAACGCCAACACATAAGGCAGGTGCCTGATTGGCTTGGTACAAACGCAACCCGCTGGCCTCGGGGCAACAACAACGACGCTCGCTGTTTGGCGAAATTCTCGACTGGATGCTGGCGCCTCTGCTTATTTTGTGGCCCATGAGCATTGGCGTTACTTACCTGGTGGCCAAGTCGATTGCCAACGATCCCTTCGACCATATTCTTGATGACAAAATAACTGCGCTGGCCCAAGAAGTGGCTGCGCAAGCACCCAGCAACCAATTTGCCATTCCCAAAGAAGCCATGGAAATATTGCTGGCCGATGGCACCGACCAGTTGCGCGTTCAGGTGTTGGGCAAAGGCGGCGAATTTTTATTGGGTGACGAACGCACACTGCCCATTCCGCAACGCGAGGCCCGGCAAATTGGCGTGGTCAATTTCCGCGACATCGTGGTGAATGGCGAGGACTTCCGCGCAGGCCACCTGTGGATTGAACTGCCCACCGTGGGCGAAAACCGGTTCATGCTGATTCAGATTGCAGAAACACTGGGCAAACGCGACAGCCTGGCCAATGAAATCATCAAGGGCGTAATTCTGCCGCAATTCGTGATCCTGCCCCTGGCCGTATTGCTGGTGTGGTTTGGCCTGTCGCGAGGCATCGCCCCCCTCAACAGCTTGCTGGACATTATTCGTACCCGCAAACCCGACGACCTCAGCGCCCTTCAAACCACGGACACACCCGAAGAATTGCTACCGGTAATTACGGCCTTGAACGAGCAGCTGGAAAGGCTTGAACAAACCATCGACACTCAAAAGCGATTTGTAGCCGATGCAGCCCACCAACTTAAAACACCATTGGCTGGCCTGCGCATGCAGGTTGAATTGCTGAGCGATGAAACCGACGAGGCCGCCAAGCTGCGCAGCCTGCGCCGCCTGAAAGTTGGCACCGAAAGGTCAACCCGCCTGGTGAACCAATTGCTGGCCTTGGCTCGAACCGAGGCACCCTCCGTTCTACAGTTTGAAAAACTTGATTTAACCCACATTGCGCGCACAGTAACCCGCGACTTTGTGCCAGACGCGATGAACAAGCGCATCGACCTGGGCGTTGAAGTACCCGATCACCCAGTGTACGTGAACGGCCAAACCTTGATGCTGACCGAGATGCTGAAGAATCTGGTTGAAAATGCACTGCGCTACACTCCGAATGAAGGCTGCGTGACTGTGCGGGTGGATGACAGCCCCCAACGTGAAGCCATTGTGCTGGAAGTGGAAGACGATGGCCCCGGCATTCCGGAAAGCGAACGCTATCTGGTATTTGATCGTTTTTACCGCGTACTGGGCACCAGCGAAGATGGCTCAGGGCTTGGATTGGCGATTGTGCAGGAAACCGCCACACAGCATGATGCCAACGTCAGCATCCATGACAACCCGAAATCCAGCAATCCCGACCGACCAGGCACCCTGATGCGTGTCAGTTTCCCGCCGCGCCACCGGCAAATGGAAGATTGAATGCTTAAAATACAAACTCAACTTTTCTAGAAGCACCCAATGAAAGCAAAAGGCAGTGAATGGCACGCCCCCGAAGACGACAACCACAAGCTGGCAAACCTGTGTGGCCCGGTGGACGCCAACCTTCGGCAAATTGAAGCCGCTTTGAATGTAAAAATTGCACGCCGCAATGGCACCTTGAATGTGGTGGGCGACAAGGAAAATGCCAAGCAGGCTTTCATCCTGATCAATCATTTTTTTGAGAAAAGCGACAAGCCGGTTACTGCTGACGAAATTCAATTGGCCTTGGTTGAACTGAAAAACACCAGCACCGTGGCCAGCACAAAAAAAGAAATTCCCCTGATTGCCGGGGCTGAGGAGCCCGTGGTTTTGCGCACCAAAAAAGGCGACTTGCAGCCACGCACAGAACGCCAAAAAGACTACTTGAAAGCTGTGCTTGAGCACGACTTGACCTTTGGTATTGGCCCAGCCGGTACTGGTAAAACCTACCTGGCCGTGGCCTGCGCCGTGGATGCACTTGAACGCGACAGCGTGAAACGAATTATTTTGACTCGCCCCGCTGTGGAGGCTGGTGAACGCCTAGGCTTCTTGCCCGGTGACCTGAACCAGAAGGTAGACCCCTACCTGCGCCCCTTGTACGATGCGCTTTACGATTTGGCGGGCTACGAGCGCGTTCAAAAATGGTTTGAGCGCAATGTGATTGAAATTGCACCCTTGGCCTACATGCGCGGCCGCACGCTCAGCCACGCTTTTGTCATTCTGGATGAAGCCCAGAACACCACGCCCGAGCAAATGAAAATGTTTTTGACCCGCATTGGTTTTGGCAGCAAGGCAGTGATCACCGGTGACGTGACCCAGATCGACTTGCCACGCGGCCAGCAAAGCGGCCTGGTGCAAACCCAGCATGTTCTGCGTGGTGTGAAAGGCATTGCCATGACCTACTTCACCAGCGCCGACGTGGTGCGCCACCCGCTTGTGGCCCGCATTGTTGAGGCCTACGAACGTTTTCACAACCCAGAACGAACCGGCACCGCTGGCGAAACCAATGACGAGTAAAACAAACACACTGGTCAGCGTGGCCATTCAATGGGCCATGCAGGCCGACCACCCTCCCTTCTCGGAAGTGGACAACAGCCGCATTCGCCGTTGGGCCAAAGCCTGTTTCATGGACAGGGCCGACATTACCATTCGCATGGTGGGCGAAGAAGAAGGCCAACAACTGAACCGGGATTTTCGGGGCAAAGACTACGCCACCAACGTGCTGACTTTTCCCATGGACATGCCCGACCTGGGCGCTGACTCGGGCCTGCCCGTGTTCATGGCCGACATTGTAATTTGCCCGGCTGTGGTGGAACGCGAGGCCGCCGAGCAGGGCAAAGACCCGATTGACCACCTGGCCCACTTGATTGTTCACGGCTGCCTGCACGCCCAAGGCTATGTGCATGAAAGCGACAATCAGGCTGAATTGATGGAAAACAGGGAAATTGAAATTCTAAAACGTTTCAAGATTTCAAACCCTTACGTGATTTCAGCCAAAAAATAGTGGCTTTTTACGGCCGCAGGGCTTGACCACTTTTAAAAACTTGGCCATAATCGCGGTCTTCGGTTGAGGGCCAACGCCCAAAAGCGAAATGTGGGTCGTTAGCTCAGCTGGTAGAGCAGAGGACTTTTAATCCTTTGGTCGTGAGTTCGAATCTCGCACGACCCACCACAAAATACAAAAAGCCTGAGTCCAAAAGCTCAGGCTTTTTTCATTTCTGACAATCTGGTGTCCACCAAGCTGCAAAATCTATCCCTAAGATATGTACGCTTTATCGTACGTTCGTTTTAGCGTACAATCAAACCACTTACACAAGCTTGAGGTCATCATGGCTGGAATCACTGCAACCGAGGCTCGCAGCAATCTTTATCGCTTGATTGACGAAACCGCAGAGTCTCATCAACCCATCGTGATCACCGGGAAACGTCACAGCGCAGTGCTTGTTTCTGAAGAAGACTGGTCTGCCATTCAAGAGACGCTTTATCTACTATCTGTTCCAGGAATGAGAGAGTCAATTCGAGAAGGCATGGACACGCCAGTGAACGAATGTGATCAGGAGTTGGACTGGTGACCTGGACTGTCGTTTACACCAAACAAGCCCAGAAAGACGCAAAAAAATTGTCTGCAAGCGGTCTAAAACCCAAAGCCCAAGAACTGCTTGCGATCATTGCCGAAGACCCCTACCGCAAACCACCACCCATTGAGAAGCTGGTCGGCGACTTGGCTGGAGCCTATTCGCGGCGAATCAACATTCAACATCGTATGGTTTACCAAGTACTCGACAGCGACCGTGTAGTCAAAGTACTGCGCCTATGGAGCCACTACGAATAGTTTGGGTTGAAGTCACTAGTGTCGGCCTTTTTACATTACTGGCATTCTCCGTGCCACAAACACATCTAAATCTTTCACCCCTTCAGTAACAGTAAATCACCACCAATATTTCAATGGGGTTTGCCTGATGAATGTGAAAGCACTTCTCGCCCTTGGCGCAACAGCAGCACTCCTTTCCGCTTGCCTGTCTGGCGGAGACTCCACAACAAGCGCCAGCAGCACTGGCCAACCCATCAACCCCAGTGAAACACCTCTGCAATTGTCAGAATTCTCGGTGGCCAACGGTTGCTTCGGTTTGCAATCCGCATTCAGCCGGCAATTTGTGCAACCGGCAGCCGCCCGCTATGCAGCAGGCCCGGCCACGCAGGCAGAAAACTTCACCCTGCGCCCCACTGAATTGGGCAAGTATCTGATTTACGGCAGCGATCGGCAAATGATCACAGCCCAAGGCAACACCTTGGTGGCCAGCGCTGAACCCACAGACGCTGCCGTGTGGCAAGCCAGTTTTGACCAAGCCAAAAGTCAGTTCAGCTTCACCAACACAGCAGGCCAGTTTCTGGCGCTGGATGAAACTACCGGCCTAAGCACCACAAGCGAACCCACCGAACGCACTCAATTCAAATTAACACCCAGCAGTGATTGTGCTGCCTACCCCGAAATGCCCACCGCCATGGAAGGTACACCTTACAAAGGTCGCGGTGAAAACCAACCCATTATTGGCTTTGCCGACACCCACACGCACATGGGCATGTCCAGTGAAATGTCACTGGATGGCAGCGTAGGCCCCTCCGCAGGTGGCGTGCTGTACGGCGAAGTGGTTCATCGTTTTGGCATTCCCCACGCACTGGGCAGTTGTGAAGGTTTCCACGGTCCCAATGGTATTCGCGATGCCAACAATATTCTGGAAACAACTCCAGGCGCTCAGCACGACACACAGGGTTGGCCCACATTTGTGGACTGGCCGCGCCGCAACTTCCTGACCCACCAAGTGATGTATCACGCCTGGGTTGAACGCGCATGGCGCGCTGGTTTGCGTGTCATGGTGAACCACGGCACCAACATTGCGGCCCTTTGCCGGGTCGGCCAAACCTATGCAGGAAAACCTGAAGCAGACTGCAACGACATGAGTGTGGCCAGCAAACAGGTGGAGTATTTGTACGACGTACAAGATTATGTGGACGCACAATTTGGCGGCCCCGGCAAAGGCTGGTACCGAATTGTAAAAACCCCGGCCGAAGCCCGCAAAGTGGCCAATGAAGGCAAACTGGCCGTGGTGCTGGGCGTGGAAGTAGCGCAAGTGTTCAACTGTGGCGTCACCATGCTGCCCGGTGGCGCTGAAATTCGCAAATGTGACCAAGCGCAAATTGACGAAGAAATCGACAAACTGTGGGCACTGGGTGCACGCCATGTGTACCCCTTCCACGACATCGACAGTTCACTGGGCGGTGCCGGTATTTTCAGTGGCGACGTCATCAACTTCCTGAACTTTCTGGACACCGGCGCCTTCTGGAAAACCACAGAATGCCGCGACTTTCCCGAGAACGAACCCTCGGTGCGTGAACCTGGCACCAACATGACCACTGCTGTGCCCGGCACGGGCAGCAACGCACTGACCAATATGTTGCTTGAGGCCGTGGGTGGCATTACGCCCCTGTACCCGGACGGCAAGCGTTGCAATGCCCGCACGGTGACCGATCTTGGCCAATACGCGCTCACTGCGCTGATGAACCGCGGCTTTGTGATCGACATTGACCATGCGGCCTACCACAGCAAAGACATCATGCTGGACTTGGCCGAAAGCATGAACCCGCCCTACCCCATGGCGTCTTCGCACGATGCGCATGGTGGCCTGACCAGTGACCAGGCCGTGCGCATGCTGAAAAGCGGTGGTGTTATTTACCCCTACAAAGGCAATGGCATCAAGCATGTGGAATTTCTGGAAAAACTGAAGTTCTGGCGCAACAAGGCTGGGATGAATAACTCGCTACTAGGCTTGGGTTACGGTGCAGATGGCAACGGTTTTGGTGGTCACCCCGGGCCACGTGGTGGCGACAGTGTGCCGGTTCAATACCCATTCACCCTGTTCCGGGGCGAAGGCTGGGGGCCGCGCTACCAATCGCTGCCGGAAATGAAAGTAAACCTGCTGACCATTCCGGAAAGTGGCAAGTTCTGGCACATCGATGAAGTGGGCATGGCGCACTACGGCATGGTGGCCGACTTCGTGGAAGAAGTGCGCCTTGAAGGCGGCGGTGAAGCAATCGACGCGCTTTACAACAGCGCTGAAGCCTATGTACGCATGTGGGAGAACGTGTACTACCGCAACAATCCGAAATGAAATCGCTTGGCTTGATCGCGGTGCTGCTTGCAGCACCCGCCAGCGTTTGGGCACACGCCTTTGGCGAGCCTGTGCAACTGCCCATGCCCTATGGGCTGTACATCGCAGGTTCGGTGTTGGCGCTGGTGTTGTCGTTCGTGCTGCTGGCTTTCAGTGGTCAAGCTGGCGGCAAATTGCTCCATCGATTGAATGCATGCGGCCTGTTGTCCTGGCCTGCATGGCCTGCACAATGGGTTGACAGAGTACGCGCGGCAGGCTCATTGTTCTGGCTAAGCGCGCTGCTGTTTTGCATTGCCACCGGCCTTGTGGGCAGCAACGACAGCCATCGCAACTTCAACATGACCTTCTTCTGGATTCTGTTTGTGCTGGGTGGTGCCTATGCATCAATGCTGATTGGTGACTGGTACAAGCACCAACACCCTTGGCGGTTTCTGCTGCCCGCACACTGGCCTGGCGTTCGAAAATATCCACACTGGCTTGGCCATTGGCCCGCCTTGGTGCAACTGGTGTGCTTGGTCGCCATTGAACTGTTTTTTCACAGCACGCCGCGCAAGCTCGCTTTGCTGTTGATCGCTTTCGGCGTTTTCAACCTCGCGGGTATGTGGCTGTGGGGCACACGGCGCTGGTTGCAACGTGGTGAATTGTTTGCGGTGTTGTTTCGGCTGTTCGCAGCGTGTGCACCGCTGCGCAGAACTGGCAGCACCAATGGCCAATACCGCTGGCGAATTGCCCTGCCCTTTTCCGATCTTCGCCGCCTTCGGCTGTGGCACCCTGCACAATGCCTGTTCGTGCTGTTTCTGCTGTCGTCCACCGCTTACGACGGCCTGCGTGAAACCGCGGTGTACTTCAATATTTTCTGGCAAGACCCATGGGGAATTTTAACCAGCGCCTTTGGTGATCACCCGCTGAAAATTTATCCCCAAGTGCGGCCCTGGTTCATTGCCTGGGAAATGGTCTTGCTGATCGCATCCCCGTTTTTTTACCTGCTGCTGTTTATTCTGTTTCTCGCCTTGGGGCGCATGCTGACCGGTGGCAAACAACCCATCGCCTTTCTGCTTTGCCGCTATTTGCCAAGCTTGGTGCCCATTGCCGTGGTGTACCACCTGACGCACTACTACACCTTGCTGTTTAGCCAGGGCTTGAAAATTCGGGGTTTGGTGTCTGATCCCTTCGGCTGGGGCTGGAATATTTTTGGCAATGCCATCACGGGCCGCCTGCCCTGGCTGCCCGACATGGCCAACATTTGGACTAGCCAGGTGGTCTTGATTTTGGCGGGGCATGTTGCGGCTGTGTGGTTGGCTCACCAACAGGCTTTGCAACTTGAACACAGTAGCAGCCGCGCCACATTGAGCCAGTTGCCCATGCTGGTGTTGATGGTGGTATTCACCAGCGTGGGGCTTTGGATACTGGCACAACCGCTACAGGGTTAAGCCATCAGCCTGGCATTTTGGTGGTACGCAGGTAAGGCAGCTTGATGTCAATGTTTCCGAACTTCTCGGTGGCCTGCTCATTGTTCAGCGACAAAGCAACAATCACATCTTGCCCCTGTACCCAGTTGGCTGGTGTTGCAATTGGCTTGCCGTACGTGGCTTGCAGCGCATCAAGCGCGCGCAGCACTTCTGCAAAATTTCGGCCCACCGACATTGGATAAGTCATCGACAACTGCATTTTTTTGTCGGGACTGAAAATGAATACCACTCGAACACTGGCAGAGTCTGCCGCTGTTCTGCCATCGGGCAAGTAGGCATTTGCTGGCAACATGTCGAGCGCCTTCGACACTTCAAGCGACTTGTCCGCAATGATTGGGAAAGATGCCTTCGCGCCAGAAAACTTTTCAATATCGCCTTTCCATTGCTTGTGTTCTTCAACACCATCAACCGACAAACCGATGACCTTGGTGCCGCGCCTTTTCCATTCCTCGGCCAACTGCGCCACTGCGCCAAACTCAGTGGTGCACACAGGGGTAAAGTCTTTGGGGTGACTGAAAAGAATGGTCCAGCTGTCGCCAATGAAGTCGTGCAACATAAAGCTTCCCTGGTCCGTCTCCAGGCTCAGATTAGGTGCCACGTCATTAATTCTTAAACCCATTGATATCTCCTTGTTAAGGCATTTCACGAATCTAGCTGCCAAAACCTTTCAGCAATACGGCAGTCAGCTCATTCAGAGTCCCCAAGGGTACTCGTTTCTTCGGCGTCAATCCATCCGTGAAACCCATGGCTCTGAAACGGTCCAGAAGGCGCTCATCTTTGGACACAACAAACACTGGGACGTCCCAAGGCGTTGGCTCTCGCGATACGCTGCCTGTGGGCTGGTGGTCACCGATCATCACATACACGGTTTCTCGTGGCTCAGGCTGGCTGAAATAACCCGCAAGCCAAGTGTTGGTGTAATTGATCGTGCGCAGGTAATCGGGTTTCATGTATTCCCAATTCACAGGCTCGGCCTGCGCGCGGGCTGCAGCCGCCGCATCAAAAGGTTGGGGGCCTAACAACTTTTTCCAGTCAGACTGATAGGGTGGTACCTGGTGAAAAGGAAAATGGCTGGAAATGGTTGGGAAAAAAGTAAACCTGGGCTTGGCCGATTCATCGCGCGGGTACAGCTGCTCAACCCGGGCCGCCGCAAACTGGTCTGGAATTTTCCAGAAACCAAATGCAGGGCCTTCGTAATTCAAGGCCGGGCCATCAATGTATTGATCAAAACTGTAAAAGGCGCGCTCCACCCACTCCCAGCCCACGGAATGATAAAGGCCAAAGGTTTCGTAACCTTCTCGCTCAAACACATCCAGCAAAGTGGGTCGCTCAGTGGTCAACAGCACATCATGTTTACGTGAATCTTTTAAATCAATGCCCGACAACACAGACAAGTGCGCAAGATCACTCGCACCGCCAATGGTCGGCGACACATAAAACGCAGACACTACATTGCGGCCACTCGCCAAAATAGACTTTTCAAGTTGTGTGCGGGTTTGCGCAACAGCCGCTGAAGAATCTTTCTGGTCATAAAGCACGGCGCCATAAGTTTCCAGAAAAATCATGTGTACATCGCGATTGTTCAGCGCAGCCAAGGCGGGTGTATTTTCCTTGGCCAAGGTCTCGTCGATCACTGTGGTGGCTGGCAGCAATTGCGCCGCACGCGAGGGCACTAAAATGTCGCGCAGCTTCATCGCCTCTTTCCAGTAAACAGGCACCACAGCCTTCGATACAAAAGTGGGTTTGTCCGGGTCTTCGGAATAATTAACAAGCACGACCACGCCGGCCAACAGCAAGGCACTCCACAACCACAGTGTTTTCGCAACAGGTTGTACAGCATTGCTCACGGTGTGCATGGCAACTTGCAACAGGCGGAAGTAAGCCCACACCGCAGCACAAGCCAGAAGCGCAACCAGCACGGTCAACCACACAGGCAAGCCTTGAACCGTAACCCAAACAAAACGCGGAAGCTGTGGCACATCCCAGTACAAGTTGACCGGGCGCCCCAATAAGTTAGGAACCACCACATCGGCATAATGACCAAATGCCATGAGCAAATACACTGCGGAAAGAATACCCAGTGCCCGCACGGACGGCTTGCCAAACACCGCAACCCAGGCAGAAAGCAACATGATCAAGCACACAAACTCGGGCGACACGCCCAGGTCGGGCAGCACATACACCGTGGGCCAAATGGCCGAGAAGCACAGAGTGGAGTTTAAAAAAATCAAGGCCAACAACAATTGACCGCTGAAGCGCCACTTCGACACCTCGGTGGTTCCACCAAGGCCCAAGCCAAGACTGCCTCGCAGTGCGGTATCTGTAGAACTCATGACTGCTTCACACCGATTTCATTGTGCGCCACAGCCCGAGAGGGCGCAGCACTGAGTAAGGAAACGACCAAGGCCGCAACGAAAGGCAAACTTTGGGACACCAACACCAGGCACCAGGCCAGGTTTTCTCTGGAATCAAAGCCCAACTGGAAATAAATAAGCCCCACTGCACACAACAACACAAATGCCAAAACGGATTCATCCCGTGCTGCATTCACCGCATACAGCAATGCCATTCGATTGGCCATTTTAGGGGTTCGAATAAACGGAATTTTTCGACCCACAAACAAACCCGACAAGGTGGCCCGCCCAATGGCGTAACTGAGCGACAAACCCGCGAGAGTGGCTGCCAAAGCCGTTCGAACACTGGCCTTGACCTGCACAAGGTACAGAGTAAAAAGCTTCGTGATTTTGAATGCAAAAAACATGATGGGCACCACACTGATCAACAACGGTGGCGCATTGAATGCCAAGGGATCGAACAACATCAATGCCGACCACACTACAGCCAGCATGGTAAAAACCAGATTGATGCCATCAGCGATCCAGGGCAACCAACCCGACACAAAATGATAACGCTGGCCTGCAGTCAGTTTGCTTTGCTTGAAACCCAGCAACTGGCCTGCATGCTCACGCAAAATTTGCATGGCGCCGTAGGCCCAGCGGTGTCGCTGTTTTTTGTAATCGGTGAAGGTGTCGGGAATCAAACCGTGCCCATAGCTTTGATCGATATACACCGCTTCATGGCCTTGCTCAAAAATTCGCAGCCCCAGTTCGGTGTCCTCGGTAATGGTGCTAACCCCCCAACACCCCACCTGCTCAAGTACCGATCGGCGAACCATGGTCATGGTGCCGTGCTGAATAATCGCGTTGCGCTCATTGCGGGTCACCATGCCCAAATGAAAAAAGCCCTTGTACTCGGCGTAGCACACGGATTTGAATGCACTGTCCACACCATCGCGGTAGTCCTGCGGGGCTTGCACGATCGCAATCTCGGGTTTTTCAAACTCGGGTGCCAGGTGTTTTAGCCAATGCGGCAGCACTTTGTAGTCGGCATCAATGACAGCGACCACCTCAGCTTGTGGGCAGGTTTGCTCCAATGCATAGTTCAAGGCTCCCGCTTTGTAGCCGCTCAGGGGGCTCACATGAAAAAACCGGAAGCGCTTGTTTGGCTGTTGGTCCAAATGTTGGCAATGTAGTTGCACAGGCCGCCAGGTAGCTTCGTCTTTCGTGTTGTTGTCCACCACAATCACTTCAAAGTGCGGGTAGTCCAACCGGGCCAGCGCATTCAAAGTGTCGATCAGCATTTCAGGCGGCTCTTCATAGGCTGGCACGTGAATCGAGACAAAAGGCTGATAGACCGTAGCACTTGCGGCCTCGACTTCTGCGCCCTTGGGCAAGGTCAACAGCCTGCGCCTACTGCTGTACCACATGGCTTCGGCCCACTCATGGGCTTCCGACATCACGATCACAAACACGCCCACCACGCCCAGTAGCAAAAACACCGAGATCGCCACACTGGCCCAGGTGTGGTACTGCAAGGTGAAGTCGTAAATCACATAAATAATCAGGGATGAAATGACAAACGCATTGAAGATCAAAAATGTGCGCCCGCTGTCTCGCAGAGTTTTGCTGTCAATGAGCAACAGGAAAGTCATCATCAACGCCACTACGATGGATGCCGCTGCAAGCAACTTCCATTGCGGTATGGCAATAATCGGTCGATCGGGTTCAAATTTCGGATCGCGGAATGAATCGAACACGCCCCAATGCCCGCCCACACTGCCTTCAATATCCGACTTCCACGGTTGATCGAAAGCCTCCATCACATAAAACACCATGTTCTCTTGCTCTGCACGCTGAATGAAACGGCGCAAGAACTTGGCTTGATTGGCCTGTGATGCATCGGCCTGCTTGATGGAGCGACCATTGCTGGGCCAGCCCACTTCCGTGACTACAATTGGTTTGCCAGGAAACGCCATTTGCAGTCGCTTGTAGGTGTTGATTGAAAAATCAACCGCATCGTTCAGCGCAATTCCCTCCCAAAAAGGCAGCAAATGCACGGCAAGATAATCGACGTGCTCAGCCAGTTCCGGGTTTTTCAACCACACATGCCAAGGTTCGGCGGTACTCACCGGAATGTCCGTTTCAGCCCGCACCTCGTCCAGGTAAGCAATCATTTGCTTCAGGTTCAGGTCTTCTCGCAGCAGGGCTTCGTTGCCCACAATCAAACGGACAACATTGTAGGGTGGGCTGTGCGCCACGCTGAGCAAACGTTCAAGTTCTTTTTGATTGGCGGGCAGGTCTGGGCTTAACCAGGCCCCCAAGGCCACATTGATGTTGTGGGCTTGGGCCAGCGCGGGAATTTCTCCGAATATGCCAGCCACTGTGTAGGTTCGAATGGCCAGTGTTTTACCTGCCAACAAGGACAAGTCGCGATTGATGTCTTCAAGCTTGGGTTCGATGTTGTCGATGGGGCTTTGCCCGGCCTGGTAGGGCGAAAACGCGAAGCCTGGAATAACCTGATTCCAGGGCGGTTCCTGAGCAGGTTGGTTGATGTAACCGTAACCCCCGACAACCAGCAACACAAAAGCAAACAGCGCAAAAACGGAGGGCATGGGCGTACTGCTTTAAAATCGATTCAATGAATTCTATCTTGACCATGCAGATGCGCAAGAAGTTCTTGCAACACGGCACCCGGTTGTTCGGCTTGAAGAAAATGGCCGCACCCGGACAGGGTACAGGCTCTTACTCCTTTCGGAAAATATTGTGTATCAACCATGGGCTTTTGCAGGGCAGCCTGCATGCAACCGTCATTTTCACCAGCCAGCACCAGTGTGGGCACATTCAGTGGTTTTCTGGACAGCGAGTAGATGGCACGGGTTACACCACGGTGCAATGTGAACAGCGATCGGTAGTAGCGGGTGGCCGCCCAAGCCACACCTGGATTTGAAAACGCATCGAGCACTGGTTGAATCTCGGACTCGGCATACTGCCACCCTGGGGACCAACTGTTCCACAGCGCCCGAATGCGACCAAACTGATTAGCCACCAACCGAGCGGGGGCTGCGGTCGATTGCATTTCAAGCATGTATGCAGAAAGCACAAGCTGTTTGGGCATTAATCGCCAGGCCCGCTCAACTCTTTGAAATGGTGGAATTGCCAGCAGGCTGAGAGTTTTCCAGGCCTGTGGATCTGTGGCCGCTGCAGCCATGCCGGCCACGGCACCCCAGTCGTGCCCGATCAGGTGAACATCACGCCCTTCAAATAAATTTCGCCAGGCCAATAAATCAAGCCCTGCATTGAACGGATCATAATCTGCATTTGAATTAACCGAACCAGTGGTGTACCCGCGAAGCCATGGCCGCACCACAAGGTAGCCCGCCTGCACCAGCCCTTCGGCTACAGCGTGCCAGCTGTGCGGTGTGTCGGGGAAGCCATGCACCAACATGGCGACAGGGCCATTGGCGGGTCCACTCGCAGAACCCTCCACCATCGCACTCAGCTGCAAGTCATCGCGCTGCAAATTAAAAACAGAATACGTCATAGGGAGCGGCTGAAGTTACCTCTGAAAAATGCTTCCAGGCGGAAGGTCAAAGCCACATAGGGGTCGCGATTGCCTTCGGTCGGGAAATGAATTTCAGGAATGATGTCCATAAACAGAATATTTTTGTGAATGTCACGCCGATAATAGGCCTGCAAAATATAATCCTTGATTGTGTTCTCCCCGCGATCCTCGCCAACAACAATCAAGGCGTATCGAAGCGCAGTACGAGAGTCCAGAATACGGTTAATTTCAGCAGTTTGAGAAAACACCGTAGAGTCGCGCCTTTCCTCGTACTCTGCATAGGTTTGAAAACGCAGGGTTTTCTCTTCGTCCAGCGGCTTGTTTAAATCGAAATTGGTTCGCACCTGCAAGCCGCGCTGGTTGAACTGGGTCACCCGGCTTGAAGAATTGATTTGCCATTTGCTTTCGCTGAAATTCCACTGCCGCAAGGCTGAATAACGCAGATAAGGATCAAGTGGTGCACCAAACTTCACACCCAGGCCCAAGCCCTGTACCCACGCCTGGGTGGGGTCTTTGGACGAACGCTGTTCCAGACCTACCGCCGAATTGTTGGTATCGAACCGTTCACCACCTCGCACCTCACGAATACCCTGCTCCGAAAGACGACCCAGAGGTTCTTCAATGTCACTTTCAATAATCAGGCGCAATCGTTTTTTGGTGGTGGGCATGTCCACCCGAAAGCGAACACTGGGGTCTAATTTGGAGTCGCCGGGCTGAAGCCGAGTGTCCAGCGCCACACGCAGAAACGATTGGTTTTCAACAAACAGGCTGTCTTCAGTGCCAAAAAACTGGTCAATATTGCGTGCAGTGTTGTCGACCATTCGGGTTAAATCATAATGCACTGGCTCAAAACGTTCTTGAAGCCAAACAGGCAAATCACTCTCTGTGTTCGCAGCTTGGGCAACACTGCCCAAAGTAAACACGCACAAACCAACGGCAACAACGGCGGGGGCTATTTTCAAAGCCTTCTCCTGATCAAGCTGTACTGCAGGTCAATACACGATACCAATGTACGCCTTTAAACAAGGGGGCGTAAGTCCCTGAATCTAGTGATCAATGCTGCTAAACACATCAAGTTCAAGCGTTTGAATTCCCCTCCCCGCCTTTTCTGCGCAACAAGCTGACCACCAGGGTGATCACCGTGATCGGCACCACAAAACTCAGCATGGTATTTGAATACAAATCGAGTGCATCATGGCCTTGCGCATCCAAAATCAAATACACCACATACGCGGTGTAGTAGGCCAGAAATACGCCACCTTCCCATCGCGCAATTTCTCGCCCGGTCAGGAAAATTGGCAAGCAGGCAAACGCCACCGCCAGCATCACCCACATATCAAACGCGAGCAAAGAAGGTGCAACTTGCAAGCCGGCGGGTACTGCCACCAGGCTTGAAATACCCAGGCAAGCAAAAATGTTGAATGTTGAACTGCCCACCACGTTGCCCACGGCAATGTCGCGCTCCCCCTTGAGTGCGGCAGCAATCGAAGTGGCCACCTCCGGCATGGAGGTGCCGGCAGATACAATGGTCAGTGCAATAACCACGTCGCTGACTCCCATGGCCTTGGCAAACACCACAGCTGAACCTACCAACCACTCTGAGCCCAATACCAACAAACCCAAACCCAAAGCAATCAAAGCCAGTTGCACAGGCAATTTGGAATCCCAACTGCCTTGCGCAGCAGGGTGTATTTCTTGCTCATACTCAGCTTGAGACTCTTTAACTTGGGTTCGGGACTGAATAATCAAAAAAGCGGTGTAAGCCACCATGAGCACAGCAAGAATACCGCCATCGCTCCAGGACAGTTGCCCATCGAGGCTTAACAACAGCAGCAACACCGAAGCGCCTATCATGATCGGTACTTCCTGCCGAATCAGTTGAAGATTCACAACGAGAGGGGTGATCATGGCGCTCAAGCCCAAGATAAACAGCACATTGAAAATATTGCTGCCCACCACGTTACCAATTGCAATGTCAGTGGTACCGGCCAGTGCCGCCCCAACCGACACGGCCACCTCGGGCGCGCTCGTGCCAAAAGCAACCACCGTTAAACCCACCACCAATGGCGAAATGCCGAACGAAAAGGCCAGGTTGGATGCACCGCGCACCAGCACATTGGCCCCCAACACCAGCAAACCCAAACCGGCTACAAACAACAACACGTCGATGAGCATTTAACTCCCCCTGTGCAACAACCCCATTGTGAGGGATAAGAATTCGCTCGATTTCTCATCCCGGATGCGTTTCTCGTACGATACAAATGTTACCGCCTGAATTCTAAAAACGCATGAAACCTGTAATTTTTTGCCTCGAAGACTTTGAAATGCATCGTTTTGTTCTGGAAACGCATTTGACACGCCTGCTCGCCGATCGGGTCGAGGTGAAATACTTCAGGAGCCTCGCACAGCTAAAGGCCTCGAACAGCCGTTGCCAGCTTCTTATCTCAGATCTGAATGTAATCGACTCCAAAGCAGAAAACACCGCCCGCTTTTTGCTCGAGTATTGCGAACACACACCTGTCATTGTTCAGTCCACCGAGGAAGAACTGCCATGGCAGCTGGAACAGCAAGCCGCAGGTCGAATTCAAGCCGCTGAAAAAGGCGGTCAAGGTCAAAGGTTTACACGGGCCATTGAACACTTCATGGCGCAGTGTGATCAAAGCTTGTCCCTGAAAATGAAATAAGCTGCACCCACCAGGCACAAACCGGCCCACAAATAATCAAGCTTTAGCGGCTCTTTCATATAAAACACCGCAAACGGCACAAACACCGTCAACGTGATGATTTCCTGCATCACTTTCAATTGCCCCACCGACAACACCGTGTATCCAATACGGTTAGCAGGCACCTGAAACAGGTATTCAAACAAGGCAATTCCCCAACTGACCAAGGCAGCAATAATCCAGGGTTTCTGGCTCATGTCTTTCAAATGGGCATACCATGCAAAGGTCATGAAAATATTGCTGATCAACAACATGGCAATGGTGACCGGAACAGCGGGCATGGCAACTCCAGATGATTTGACGAACTTGCGGCATTGAATCTGCGCTAGTGTAACCAAATTGCCGTACTGAACGAATACGCTACCTAGACTCAAATTCAAATAACCGAGTAATCAATTTGCCATGCTTAAATTTGTAAAAACATTGTTGCTGGTGATCGCATTTTCAATCAGCAGCGCCAGTTTTGCAGCCGACTTTGACCACAACTACACGGCGTGGAACAGTCTGCTTGCCAAACATGTGAAGTGGTTACCCGACAACAAACAAACCGCTGTGGACTACGCGGGCTTTCAAAAAGACCGCCAGGCCTTGAAAGCCATTCTCGGCGACTGGTCGGCGCTTAGCCAAACCGATTTCAACAGCTTCTCGAAAAGCCAGCAAATGGCATTCTTGATCAACGCCTACAATGGTTTCACCATTGAGTTGATTTTGACCAAGTATCCAAAAATCAAATCCATCAAGGAAATCGGAGGCGTGTTCAGTAGCCCCTGGAAGCAGGAGTTTTTTACATTGCTGGGCGAAAAGCGACACCTGGACTGGATTGAACACGAGCAACTTCGCCCCAAGTACAAAGAACCCCGCGTTCACGCTGCTGTGAACTGCGCCAGCATTGGCTGCCCGGCCTTGCGCAACGAAGCCTTTACCGCAATCAAACTGAATGCCCAGTTGGACGACGGCATGCGCCGTTTTCTAAGCGACGCCAGTCGCAACCGGGTCAAGAACGGTGAGCTGCAAGTGAGCCCGATATTCAAATGGTTTGCCGAGGACTTTGAAAAAGGACATCAGGGTTTCAAAGAAGTGAAGGATGTATTTGCCAAATGGGCCAAGGACATGGGCTCTACGCCGGAAATAGTCGATAGAATCGCATCCAAATCATTGCCGGTGACGTATACAGAGTACGACTGGTCGCTCAACGACATCCCACGTTAATCCTGATTCACCGATTCATGCCTCATCCAAAAACGCTGCTACTGTTTAATTACGACTGGGACGAACAGGGGGCCAACCGGCTTCGTGCCCAATGGCCCAGTGTAGTTTCAGGATTTGATTTGTTCAGCTTTCCGAGCAATGCACGCCTGGCTTGGTTCGACACCGAGCGCTTCGTGGCCAAGGCTGCGGTGCTGGCCAAACTTCACGGTGCAAAAGCTGTGGCGTCCAACCACGAACAGTTTGGTGCCCTGTGCGCTGCCCTGCTGGCCGAAAAAATGGGCTGGCCCGGCACGCCTGTGAACGCCATTCTGGCTTGTCAGCACAAATTGCACGCCCGCGAGGTGCTGGAACAAGTAGCGCCCGAAGCGAACCTGCCTTTCACCAGACTGAATGCAGCCTATGGCGGCCCTGTGCCCCAAGGTATTGAATACCCACAATTTGTGAAACCTGTGAAGGCCGCTTTCTCGGTGTTGTCACGACAGGTTAAAAATGCGCAGGAACTGCACGATCACACCCGCTTTGGCCCCTGGGAACTGTGGGTGATCAAGCACCTGGTTGAGCCGTTCGAGCGCGTCGCCAAGAAACGGCTTCCTGAAGCAGGCACTGCGCACAGCATGATGCTGGAAGCCCCCATGCGTGGGCGGCAATTCAACCTCGACGGCTATGTGTGGCAAGGCCAGGTTCGACCGCTGGGCGTGGTGGACGAGGTCATGTACCCAAACACCGATGCCTTCATGCGCTTTGAGTACCCCAGCAAATTGCACCCTGATGTACAGGCACGCGCGGCCGATGTAGCAAGGCGTTTTCTGAACGCAGTTGGTTTTGATCATGGTTTGTTCAACATGGAATTTTTCCATGACGAAGCCACAGACAAAATCACCGTGATTGAATTCAATCCACGTATGGCCTCGCAGTTCTCTGACTTGTATTTGCGCGTGGACGGCATCGATCTGCATGAAATCGCATTTGCACTGGCGCACGGCATTGACCCGGCCACACTGGCACGCCAGGTGCCCACTGCAGGCGCCACCGCCAGCTTCGTGTACCGCTCATTCGATCCGAAAGCCACGGTACCATTTCCAAGCTTTGTACAAAAAACCACTTTCCGGAAAGCCTTTCCGGATGCCTTGCTGTTTGAATACCCCAAAGACACCAAAGAGTTGCACCGGGATTTCAAGTGGCTGCGCAGTTACCGCTATGGAATCATCCACTTGGGTGGCGACAACCCTCGTGATCTAAGGCATCGCTGCGAACAGGCGAGCGCCATGCTAGGCTGGCCAGCGCCTTATCTTGAAGACCCGGCAGGAACTGTTTTCAGCGAAACAGGTCAGTTCATCGACTTGATTCAACCCCGCACAGGAGAAGTATTTTGATATTTACACGCACCCACAAACTATTGATCGCCGCCAGCCTGGTGTTGGGCCTAAGCGGCTGTAGCGCAATGACCGCCCAAAACCCCGCCAGCGAATTGACGCCTGTGAACGCCGCAGAAATGGAAGGTGCAGATCGCCTGATGCTGTTTGGCGCCGATGTGGTGGCCTATTTCACACAAAACGCCTACGTGCAGGGAAAGCCTGAGTTCAGCAGCACCTACCAGGAAGTGGATTTTCACTTCTCGAGCGCTGAACACAAGGCGCTGTTTGATGCAGAACCCACGAAATACATTCCTCAATATGGCGGCTACTGCGCCAACGGCATTATGTTCGGCATTCCCTGGGGTGGCAATGCCACCGACTTCAACGTGGTGAACGGGAAACTGTACATTTTCGGCGGCACTGTGTCGCAGGCGGCCTTCGAGCTTGAAATGGAGAAAAATATTGCCTTGGCTGACGACTATTGGGAGCAAGAGGTGAAAGGCAACAACAGCTTCATTCAACGCGCAAAGCGCCTCGTCATTCGCGTACCGCACTACAAAACCGGAGAAGAGCAAGCCGCTGAAGTTCAGGCCGCCGGTAAGCTGGGCAGCTGAAGATTAAAAATTAAATGTTAAAAAAACAGTCGTACAAACATTTCATCATTGAAACGTGAATTGTTTGTGCGATTATCAATTTTCGAGTTTTTTCCAATCGTTCTATACAACGAGGTACTCATGAAAAGTTCAGCAATCTCCATTTCACGTCGTCTCTTTTCCGTGGCAGCCATTGCGCTGGCCGCAGGCTTTTCAGTGTCTGCGCACGCTGAACAGGTTTTGAGAGTCACCACCATTCCCGAAGAAGCCGCGACCGAACAGATCCGCAAATTTGAGCCATTGGCCGCCTATTTGTCCAAGGCTGTAGGTATGAAAGTGGAGTTCACACCCGTGAGCGACTACCCAGCCGCGGTAGAGGCCCTGGTTAACAAAAAAGTAGACCTGGTGTGGTTTGGCGGCTTTACCCATGTGCAGGCCAACTTGCGCTCCAACGGCAAAGTGATTCCGATTGCCCAACGTGTGGAAGACACCAAATTTCAGTCGGTGTTCATTGCCAAAACCGATTCAGGTATCAAAACCCTGCAAGACATGAAGGGCAAACAAATTTCATTTGGCTCACAAAGCAGCACTTCGGGCCACTTGATGCCACGCAGCTTCCTGCTCGACGCAGGCTTGGAGCCTGAAAAAGCATTCAAACGTGTGGCCTACTCTGGCGCGCACGATGCCACCATTGCATCGGTAGTGAGCGGCAAAGTAGACGCGGCGGCCCTGGACATCACCGTGTGGAAAAAGTTTGTGAACGAAAACAAGGTGGACACCAAAGCTGTAGACGTGTTCTACACCACACCGCCCTACTTCAACTACAACTGGACCGTGCACCAGGACATGCCTGCCGATTTGCGCAAGAAAATCCAGAAAGCCCTGTTTGACCTGGACCCAGCCGTGCCCGAACACGCTGAAATCCTGAAGTTGAACCGTGCCACGCGTTATATCGACACCAAGCCTGAAAACTACAAAGGTTTGGAAAGCGCCGCTCGCAGCGCTGGCTTGTTATAATCAAAAAGTAGAAGGGGGCCCGCATTGGGCCCTCGCAGTAATATGGGGAACGCAGCGCAGTGAAGCTTCAAATTCAGGATATTGATGCCTGCCATCCCTCCGCACCCTCCAGCAGCGTACCGGCGATCAAGAAAATGTCGCTGCAAATTGGCAGTGGAGAACAAATCGCACTGATCGGTCCTTCAGGCGCAGGCAAAACCACGCTGCTTCAGGTCTTGTCATGCACTCTGAAACCCTTGCAAGGCAAAGTTGCTTTAAACGATCAAAGCCCTTGGGCTTTGAGCAAACGCAATTTGCAGAAACTGCGTGGCCAATTGATTGTTGCCCCGCAGGTGCCGCCGCTTCCCCCGCGGCAGCGTGTAATTACCTCGGTGTTGGCTGGGCGGCTACCCGCCATGAACCTGGCACAAAGCATCAAATCGCTGTTCTATCCGGTTGACATTCCCGCCGCGCACCACGCACTGAGCAAGCTTGATTTGCCCGAGAAAATTTTTGAACGCGTCGACCGACTCTCCGGGGGCGAGCGCCAGCGTGTGGGCCTGGCCCGCTTGTTCGTATCACCCGCCAAATTGTGGCTGGTCGACGAGCCCTTGTCAGCACTTGACCCCACGCGGGCCCGACTGGCCATGTCGGCACTCACAGAAACTGCGCGCGAAAACGGCATTACCCTCGTGTGTACCTTACATCAGGTGGACATGGCCTTGGCGTTCTTCAATCGCATTGTGGGCCTGCGCCACGGGCAAATCGAATTTGATTTACCCACTGAGCAGGTAACGCCTGCCATGTTGAAATCTCTTTACTCCCAGTACGAGCACGAACTTCTGGGTCAACAAGACCGCGAATTGATCGAAAAACAATTCGAGCGTGTAACGCCCGCAGTTGTGGTCAACAATTGCCGATGAACAGCCTGCACTTGCCAGTACACAACCCGCGCTTTGATGTGCCTGCGCGTGACCCAGCCTGGCATCAAAGGCTGTTCTGGATCATTTTTACATTCATGTTGTTGTGGCCCCTGACAGAGGCCACAGAATTTAGACCATCGGTTTTGTTTGAAGCCGAAAACATGAAAATCAGCGCCGAGTTCATTGGCAGCTTTTTTCCTCCAGTGCTCGAGCCTGACCTACTCGTTCGAATTTTGCGTGAAACATGGAAAACGGTGGCCATAGCCACTGCAGGCATGGTGTTGGCCCTTGTTATTGCATTCCCGCTCACTATTTTGTCGACTCGGGTTCTGTCGGTATCGGCCATCTCGGGAAAAATGGGCGCCTTGCCATTTGCAATTCGACAAGCCATCCGCTGGACACTCATTGTTCTGCGCAGCATTCCCGAACTGGTGTGGGCCCTGGTGTTTGTGCGTGTGGTGGGCCTTGGCCCCACAGCAGGTGTACTGGCCATTGCGCTCACGTATGGCGGCATGCTGGGCAAGGTGTACGGTGAAATTCTGGAAAGTGGCGAAACCACGCCAACAGAAACACTGCTGCGCAATGGCAGTGGTCGTTTGCAGGCTTTTTTCTATGGCTTGTTGCCGCAAAATGTCATGGAGCTGACCTCCTACACCGTGTACCGCTGGGAATGTGCCATTCGATCCTCGGTTGTGTTGGGATTTGTAGGGGCTGGTGGCCTGGGTCAGGAACTCGACAACTCCATGAAAATGTTCAATGGGGGCGAGGTGTCTACGATGCTGATTGTGTTCATCCTGCTGGTGGCCTTGGCCGATGCAGTCAGCGCTTTTTTCCGGAAGCGACTGGTATGAACACCATGCTGAACACCACGTGCCCGAGTAAAGCACCGCCTGTGATGAAAGGTGGGACAGCTGCCCTGCTGCTGGGCATGCTCACCTTGATCGTGGCCAGCTTCTGGACTCTCAACCTGAAATGGGGTGAATTTTTGTCCATGGAAGCATTCCGATCCATGGGGCGATTCATTGCCGAATTTTTCCCGATGGACACTCAGTCCGCTTTTCTGACCAAAGTGGGTTGGGGTACGCTTGAAACGCTGGCCATGTCACTGTTGGGCACTGCACTGGCCGCAGTGGCAGGTCTGGCCTTGGCCATACCTGCAAGCAAACTTCACAGCAATGACAAAAGCCGCATGCGCACACCCACGCGTTGGGTATTGAATGCCTTACGCTCGATCCCTGAACTGGTTTGGGCCGCACTTTTGCTGATTTCTGCAGGCCTGGGTCCTTTTGCCGGCACATTGGCACTGGCCTTTCACACCACAGGTGTATTGGGCCGGCTGTTTGCGGAGTCGATTGAAAATGCTCCCCCCGAACCTGCCGACGCATTGCGAACGCAGGGCATCGGTAATTTGAAAGTATTTTATTTCACCACCCTGCCGCAGGTATTGCCCCAACTGATGAGCTACACCCTGTACCGCTGGGAAAACAACATTCGTGCCGCTGCGGTATTGGGCGTGGTAGGTGCTGGCGGCTTGGGGCAATTGCTGTCGTTTCACATGGGCTTGTTCCAGATGGGCAAAACCGCCACCATTCTGGCAGCCATGTTGCTATTGGTCGCAATTGTGGACAGCATGAGCTACCACCTTCGCCGCACCATGACCCGATGACTTCGCTCAACCCATGAAATCCATGAACCCAACACCGCAATTCATACAGATTTACCAAGCCCAGGCCGAGCACATTCGAGAAGAACTGCTCAGTGGCTTGCGCGCCAGCAAGGCACACACTTCGCCCAAATACCTGTACGACGAACTGGGCTCCAAATTGTTCGAAGCCATCACCTGCATTCCCGAGTACTACCCCACACGCACCGAAGCTCTAATTTTTGTGAGCCATGGGCATGACATGGCCAAAGAGGTGCCTAAGGGCGCAGTGCTCATCGATCTGGGTGCTGGCAATTGCGAAAAAGCGGCCAAGCTGTTCAACGTGTTTCACCCCGCGCGCTACGTGGCTGTGGATATTTCCGTGGACTTCTTGAAAGGGTCGCTGGAATGCCTGCAACGGCAATTCCCGGAACTGGAAATGAGCGGCGTGGGCATGGACTTCTCCAGCGAACTCAACTTGCCTGCTGGTCTGGCGTTGAACCCGGCTCAGCCACGCGTGATGTTTTACCCGGGCTCCAGTATTGGCAACTTCACCCCTGAAGAAGCACTGCTGTTTTTGAAACAGGTGCATGCTGTGTGTTCAACAGCAACGGGTGGAGGCTTGTTGATTGGTGTCGACCTGGTCAAAAGCAAAGCGGTGCTTGAAGCGGCTTACGACGACGCCTTGGGTGTGACTGCGGCATTTAACCGCAATATGCTGCTGCACTTTAATACACTGGCTGGTACCAACTTCCAACTCGAAGACTGGAAGCACATTGGCCTGTACAACACCGAACTGAACCGAATTGAAATGCACCTGGAAGCACTGCGCGATGTGGTAGTGACTTGGGAAGGTGGACAACGCCAGTTTGTAGAAGGCGAACGAATCCACACAGAGAACTCTTACAAGTGGACGCTAACCGGGTTTGAAGACCTACTGAAACGAGCCGGGTTTTTGGCGTGTAAGGCTTACACCGATCCGGATCAGAAGTTTGCGGTGTTTTGGGCGCAGGCCTGAACGGCAGCTCCGCGAGCTTGCCTGTTTAATAGCCACCTCGACGGGGTTGCCCGATTCCGCACAGAAAACCGCTTAATCCCTTGTTGAATTAATTCTTGCTCACCGAGCTCGGCAAAAAACATGGCCGAGTCTCGGTGTTGGCTATTCGCCAAACGCTGCGGGCGGTTTTCTTGAATGTGCGGAACAGGCAAACCCACTGCCGAGTTGGCTAAATCTGCAGCGCTCACAAGTCGCCGGCTCGTGAGCGGCGCAATCAGCAGCGTTGTCCCAACCGCTTCGCCTTCAAGAAAACCTGCCCGTTTGAATTCACACGCCACGTTCAGCCGCAGGCTGACACCAAGGCTTGGCCATCTTTTTTGCCAAGCTTGGTGAGTCAGTGTGAGTTCAAGAAGGGATCAACAGGTTTTCTGGCAAGCGATTGGGATTCGCGCTGATTGAGTTTTCTAACATCAGCCAGCAAGTCTTCGCGCTCACGCAGCAGCAAGTCGCCACAAGCTGGTCACTTCCTTGCACCTTGCATCAAACAGCGCATCGCTGGCATCAAATGCCTTGCCATGCTTGGGCTTGGCATCCATGCGGCCCAGTACCTTCAAACCTGCCAGTTCAATCCAACCCAACAATTCTTCACGCGTGCGTAGTTTCAGGTGTTCTGCCAAATCGGACAAAATCAGCCAACCCTCGCCGCCTGCATTCAAATGCGCAACCAGGCCAGCCAGGTACGCTTTCAGCATGCCGCTGTTTTCATCGTAAATGGCGCGTTCAATCGGTGAAGTGGGCTTGCCCGGCAACCAGGGTGGGTTGCACACAATCAAATCGGCTTTGCTGTCGGGAAACAAATCGGCCTGCACCACTTTCACCTGCTTGCCCATGCCCAAATTCTGGACATTGAATTGCGCACATTCCAGCGCGCGCGGGTCGTTGTCGGTGGCCACAATATTGCTCAACCAGCGTTGAGCCAGCACGGCTGCCAACACGCCCGTGCCCGTACCTACATCTACCGCCGAGCCGTTGACTTCACAGGCTTTGGGCATGGGGGCTTTCAGCACCAGATCAACATACTCGCCCCGCACCGGGGAAAAAACCCCGTAGTACGGGTGAATGCGGTTGTTGGGAGGATCGCCAAGCGCGGGTACATCCACGCCTTTTTTGCGCCATTCATGCGCACCTACCACGCCCATCATCTCGCGCAGCGAGGTCACAATCATTGGGCCGTCCACTTGTGGCTCGCCCCAGGCTTCCGTGCACGCCAACAACTCATCGGGTGCGCGGCGCAGGGGAATACTGTAATCGGCGTTGAACGGGATCAGGATTGAACCCAGAATTCGCGCGCGCTGTGCCTGGGTTTGGCGATACAAATGAAATTTTTGGGGATATTCCACGTCGACCTTGCCTGCCTTGGCCGACTTGCTTTTCTTGTGCTCGGCATTTTTGTCCACACGGCGCACCAGGGCTTGCATCAACTGGCGAGCATTTTGAAAGTCGCTTTGCCACAAAAACGCATTGCCCTCACAGGCCAGGCGGTAAGCCATGTCAGCGGTCAGGGTGTCGTCAGCCAGCATCACTTTGCCGGGCACCGCCAAATTGCGCTCCGATTGCCAGCGCGCGCTGAACGTTTCCTCGCCTTTGGTCCATTGGATCACAGGGGTTTCTTGGGCTGATTGCATGCGGGTTCTCGCGGTGAATGGCGGGTCGGATCGTGTAAACTTCTTCAGGGTCGCAGTGTACCACCTCGGGTGGTTATCTCCCCCGAATTTACCCCCTCCAATTAAGTGGCTGTTGTCTTGATTAAACCGTCTGTCGTCATCGTAAGCCCCGCTCTTGCGGATTCCAACAATGGGAATTGGCAAACCGTCCGCCGCTGGCAATTGTTTTTATCCGGGCATTTCAATGTGCGCATTGTGAAGCACTGGGAAAACACACCCACCACACAACACGATGTTGCAATGATCGCGCTGCATGCACGGCGCTCCGCCGATTCAATTGCTGCTTGGGCACACAGCCGTGGTGCGGATGCACACGGAAGCCCCGGGCTGATATTGGCGCTGACCGGCACCGACCTGTACCGCGACATCGAAACCGATGAAACTGCGCAAAAATCGCTGGAATTGGCACAACATTTGATCGTGTTGCAAGAAAAAGGCACAGAGAAACTCAGCGAAGCCTTGCAGGAAAAGACCTCTGTTATTTTTCAGTCCACCACGACACGCAAAACCCTTTCGAAGGCCAAACGTCGTTTGAAGGTGGTCATGGTGGGCCATTTGCGCGATGAAAAAATGCCCCAAACCCTGATGGAAGCGGCCGTGTTGTTGCGTGGCTACCCCGACATTTACATTGATCACATTGGTGGCCCCCTGGACCCCGAACTGGCCCAAGCCGCCGAGAAAACCATGCAGGCCTGCCCCAACTACCACTGGCTGGGCAATCAGCCACATGGCGCTACCCGAACACGCATTCAACGCGCCCATGTGCTGGTGCACGCCAGCAAAATGGAAGGCGGAGCGCATGTCATCATGGAAGCGGTGTGCAGCGGAACCCCGGTGGTGGCCAGCTACATTGATGGCAATATCGGCATGCTGGGCGCAGGTTACCCGGGTTATTTCCCTTTGGGCAATTCGCATGCCCTGGCCAATATGCTGACCCAGTTGCAAGAAGACATAGTGAATCCGAAACCCCTGCCACCGGGTAAATCCAGTTTGTACACCAAGCTAAAAAACCAGTGCGCCGAGCGAGCGAAATTATTTGCCCCGGAAAACGAACAAAATCACCTAATTCGACTCGTACAACGAGCCATTCAAAACAAACAAGAAGTAAACAATGCAAACATCTGACCAACCCATTCTTCGTGACATCGTTTTAGTTGGCGGCGGTCACAGCCATGTGGGTGTGCTGCGCATGTTTGGCATGAAGCCCTGGCCCGGTGTGCGCCTTACCCTGATTTGTACCGACATTCACACCCCCTATTCCGGCATGCTGCCCGGCTACATTGCGGGCCACTACAGCTATGACGACGTTCACATCGACCTGGGCCGCCTGTGTGCATTTGCGGGTGCACGCTTGTTCAAAGATGAAGTGGTGGGCATTGACCGCGCCAATCAAAAGGTGATTTGCAAAAACCGACCACCCGTGGCTTACGACGCCCTGTCGATCAACATTGGCAGCACGCCGCAAGTGCAACTGGTACCGGGTGCTTTGGAAAACGCGGTGCCCGTGAAGCCGATTGCACGATTCAACCAGCGCTGGGTAAGCCTGTTGGAGCGAGTAAAAACCCACGCAGGCAAAACCACCATTGCCGTAGTGGGTGGTGGAGCCGGTGGTGTTGAACTGGCGCTGGCCATGCAGTTTCGCTTGCGCAACGAACTGCGCACCATGGGCCGCAACCCCGATGAACTTGAATTTCACCTGTTCACTGCCGATACCGATGTACTGCCCACCCACAACGCTGGCGTACGCGCTCGTTTCGAGAAAGTGCTGACCGAGCGCGGCGTGGTGCTTCACCGTGGTGCAGAAGTGGTTCAGCTCGACGGCCACACCCTGCAAACCAAACAAGGTGAAAACCTGCATGCCGATGAAATCATGTGGGTCACACAGGCTGGTGGTGCAGCTTGGCTGAAGAACACCGACCTTGAACTGGATTCCCGTGGCTTTATCAATGTGGGATCAACCCTGCAAACCACGCGCGACCCCAAAATTTTTGCAGCAGGCGACATCGCCAACCTGACCAGCACACCACTGGAAAAAGCCGGTGTGTTTGCTGTACGCATGGGCAAACCACTGACCAAGAACCTGCACCTGTTTGTGCAGGGGGCCGACCTGCTGGAATACCGACCCCAAAAAACCTGGCTGGCCTTGATCAGCACTGGCGACAAATACGCCGTGGCGTCCAAAGGCTCCTTGGGCTTTGCGGGCGCTTGGGTGTGGCAGTGGAAAGACTGGATTGATCGCCGCTTCATGGCGAAATTCAGTGAATTTCCTGAGATGGACCCCAACGCAAAGCTGGCTGGTGGTAGCAGCACGCCCAACCTCGCATTGACTCAGGAAGAAAGCCTACAGGCCATTTCAGCCATCGCCATGCGCTGTGGTGGTTGCGGTGCCAAGGTGGGTTCAACAGTTTTATCTCGCGCACTTGGTAACTTAAAGCCGGTGGATCGCGAAGATGTATTGGTGGGCCTGCATGCCCCTGACGATGCTGCGATTGTGAAAGTACCCCCCGGCAAAGCCATGGTGCACACAGTCGACTTCTTCCGGGCTTTTGTAGACGACCCTTATATTTTCGGCAAAGTTGCCGCCAACCATGCGCTGGGCGATGTATTTGCCATGGGTGGCGAGGCGCAATCGGCCACCGCCGTGGTCACCGTACCACCCGGGCTGGAATCGAAAGTTGAAGAACTGTTGTTTCAAATGATGAGCGGTGCAGTTGAAGTGTTGAACGAAGCAGGTTGCGCACTGGTGGGCGGTCACACTGGTGAAGGTCGTGAGTTGGCCTTGGGCTTTGCCATCAATGGCTTGGTCGATGAAAACCTGGACGGCGTGATGATCAAAGGTGGCATGCGCCCCGGCGATGCAATATTGCTGACCAAACCAATTGGTACCGGGACACTGTTTGCCGCCTTGCCCCAGTTGAAAACGAAGGGTCGTTGGATTGATGCAGCACTGGAATCGATGGTGAAGAGCAACCGAATTGGCGCACAGTGCCTTCGTGAATATGGATCGAAGGCCTGTACCGACCTGACTGGTTTTGGGCTGTTGGGCCATTTGGTGGAAATGACCCGCCCTTCAGAGGTAGACGCTGAACTTGATCTAAGCGCCCTGCCTTTGCTGGACGGCGCGCTTGAAATGGTCAGCGCTGGTATTGTGAGCTCTCTGCAACCGGCGAACGTGCGCTTGCGCCGCGCCATTCGAAATCAGGCTGAGTATGTGAATGACCCGCGCTACCCGCTGATATTTGACCCACAAACAGCAGGTGGTTTGCTGGCCACCGTGCCCGGTGACAAAGCCGAAGCCTGTGTGGCTGCATTGAAGAAACTGGGCTATGAACACACCGCCATTATTGGCCGCATACTGCCTCAGGGCGAAGCCATTGAACCGATTGTATTGAAGGGTTAAGGAAGCACTTGATGCCACATGCTGTTCAACAACACTGGAAGAAAACCACACTGATGCTGGTCGCGGCGGTGCTGTTGTTGGTGTGGCTGAATGCAGATGTGTCGCTGCAAGACATGCTGGCTGCCCAGCGCGAATTGGCCATGCACTTTATGGACAACCCGACGTTGGTCACTGTCATTTACTTCGGTGTATTTGTATTGCTCACAGCGCTGTGCCTGCCCGGTGCAGGCGTGTTGATGCTGGTGGGTGGCGGCTGCATGGGTTTTGGCTTGTGCATGGTCGTGTCCACTGCAGCGTCGGCTTTGGGTGCCTTGCTCACCATGCTGTTTGCGCGGCACTTTTTCCGATCCTCAGTTGAAAGCCGCTTTGCCAACAAGCTGAATGACATCAACAAAGGCATTGAGAAAAACGAAGTGGCTTACTTGCTCAGCCTGCGACTGGCACCCATCATTCCTTTCGTTGCATTCAATCTGCTGGCCGGCCTCACGCGTGTGAAACCATGGACCTTCTTGTGGACCAGCTTTCTAGGCATGCTGCCTGGCACCATGCTGTATGTGAATGCGGGCAATGAGCTGGCCAAGGTGAACAGGCTTGAGGAGCTTATTTCGCTTGAGGTGGTCATTTCACTGGCGGCACTGGCTTTGGTGCCGTTCCTCATTCAGTGGGGAACTCGGCAATTTCAACTGCGCAAGGCGGCTTAAGCCCGATCGGCTTGGGTTCTTATCTCTCCTAGCTCTTTTAATAGCCCACTCGGCTTGGATTTCAATCTCTCGCCAGAAAACCTGTATTTCCCTTTTTGATATTCACCCTGACTCACCTCGCTCGGCAAAACACACGGCCGAGTCTCGGTGCCGGCCTTTGGCCGACCGTGTCGGGTGAATTCAAACGGGCAGGTTTTCTTGAAGGCGAGACGATCGAAACACCGCCGCCAAGTGTGCCACACATCCGTACGAGAGTCGCGAGGTGATGCAATGTTGCCAATGCCGGTTTAAGCCAACTCGGCAGTGGGTTTGCCTGTTCCGCACATTCAAGAAAACCGCCCCTTGTGAATTCATTCGCAGCGTTTGGCGAATAGCCAACACCGAGACTCGGCCATGGTTTTTGCCGAGCTCGGTGAGCAAGAATCAATTCAACAAGGGATTAAGCGGTTTTCTGTGAGGAAGCAGGTAACCCCGTCGAGTTGGTTATAACTAAGACAACCCCGCCGAGTTGGCTATAAATTAACGAATGTCAAACAACTCGACATCAAACACCAAGTCGGTGTTGCCAGGAATCGGACCCGCACCACGCGCGCCATAGGCCGTGTCTGAAGGACAAAACACGATCGCACGATCACCCACCACCATTTCGCACAAAGCCTGAGTCCAGGCAGGAATCACGCGGTTCAAGGGGAAAGAAATTTTTTCATTGCGCTTGATCGAACTGTCAAAAACGCGACCGTCCAGGAAGGTGCCTTCGTAGTGCACTTCGACGATTGAATTGGGTGTTGGCTTTTGCGTACCAGTGCCGCGCTTTTTGAAAGTCAGCTTCACGCCAGATGGCAGTACGAGTTCGTCGCCAGCGGCGGCGTTGTTGGTTGAATCAGTCACGGCATTACCCCAGGTAAGAATTAAGACAAGCGCCTATTCTAACCCGGGGTGTTCAATCAGCTGGAAATTCAGCCTTGAAATCAATAGGTTTTGTAGGGCAGGAATTTGCCGCTCATATTGATACTAACGCGGTCGCCCATGGGGTTTGGCTCACGCTGCAAATCCATTTTGAAGTCGATGGCGCTCATGATGCCGTCGCCAAACTCTTCATGAATCAGTTCCTTGAACGTGGTGCCGTACACACTAATCAATTCGTAAAAGCGATAAATCAGGGGGTCGGTGGGCACGGCCGTGGGCAGCGATCCTTTGTAAGGCACCACTTGCAGGCAATCTACCGCTTCAGGTGGCAAAGCCAAATACTCACCAATTTTCTTGGCCTGTTCTTCAGTCAAGGTCATCTGGCCCAGCAATGCAGCTGTACTCCATTCCTTGGACTGGCCCAGTACTTTGGCGCAGTCGTCCCAAGTGCATTTTTTCTTGCGCTTGGCCAATACAATCATTTCGGTTACGTCGGTTCGTTTCATGGTGCACTCCTTTGAATCAAATTTAGTGGGGGTGTTGTCTCGGTATTGGCCAGGGCTTTCAGGCCAGGGCGAACCACCGTGGGTTGTTTGTGTAGTTCGGCGTTCAACTTGTTGCCATCGGGTTCAGTGCTGGGTGCGGGTGCAGCGCGGTTGACCAGAAAATCAACCAAGTGATTTCGAATGGCGTAGTACTGGGGGTCGTGGTGCACGGTGCTGCGGGTGCGTTCACGGGGCATGGTGTTCTCGACAATTTCTGCAATGCGGGCGCGCGGGCCATGGCTCATCAACATCACTTTATCGGCCAGTAAAATGGCTTCGTCCACATCGTGCGTAATCATGAACACGGTTTGCCCGGTGGCTTTTACGATTTGCAGCAGTTCATCTTGAATGGTGCCGCGGGTCAGCGCATCCAGCGCGCCAAAGGGTTCATCCAGCAAAAGCATTTGCGGCTGAATGGCAAAGGCACGGGCAATACCCACACGCTGCTTCATGCCGCCTGAAAGTTCATGCGGCTTTTTATTCGCAGCCTTGCTTAAACCCACCATATCCAAATACTTCATGGCGTGTTCGCTGATTTCCTCCGGGGTTTTATCAGTCCAGCGGGAACGCACACCAAACTCCACATTCTTCAATGCAGTCATCCAGGGCATCAGTGCATGGCTTTGAAACACCACACCACGGTCCAGCGACGGGCCCACCACTTCCTTGCCGTTCATGATCACGTAGCCCTGCGTGGCGTCATCCAGCCCAGCCAAAATGTTCAAAATGGTGCTTTTGCCGCATCCCGAATGGCCGACGATGCAAACAAACTCGCCCTTCTGAATATCAAAGTTCACCGCCTCAAACACAGGGGGCACTGCCGCGTTTTCAGGGGCATAACTTTTAACCAAACCCTCCACTTGTAGGAATGCTGCGGCTTTTTCGCCGGGAACCAGGTCTTTGCTGAATATTTTGTGTTCAGTCGTCATTGTTGTTTACTCCTTGTAGCTGACCAGCTTGGCCATGCGGGCCAACAGCGTGTCGAGCAACATGCCGATCAAGCCGATGAACAAAATGGCGCTGATGATGTTGGCAATCGACAGGTTGTTCCATTCGTTCCACACGAAGTAACCAATCCCTGTACCACCCACCAGCATTTCGGCCGCAACGATCACCAACCAGGCAATACCCACCGATATGCGCATACCGGTCATGATGGTGGGTGCCGCCGCAGGCAATATCACTTGGAAGGCTGTACGAAGCGAACTCACTTCCAGCGTTTTCGCCACATTCAACCAGTCACGCCGCACACCGGCCACACCAAAAGCGGTGTTCACCAACATCGGCCAGATTGAGCAAATGAAAATCACGAAGATGGCAGAGGTGTCGCTGTCTTGAATGGTGTACAAAGCGAGCGGCATCCAGGCCAAAGGCGACACGGGTTTCAAAATTTGAATGAAGGGGTCAAGCGCCTTGTACAGCAAAGGCGACATGCCAATTACAAACCCCAAGGGAATCGCCACCAAGGCCGCCAAACCAAAACCCACGAGCACGCGAAAAATGGAATAGCCCAGTTGAATGCCAATGCCTTTGTCATTGGTGCCACGGTCGTAGAACGGATCGCTGATGTGCCCCCACAGTTTTTCGCCCACATCGCCCGGTGTGGGCAATGGCGTTTCACCGCCAGTCGATGCCGCCTGTCCAACCAATGCGGCATATTCCGGATCCACAATCACTTCCGATTCCTCCGGCATTGTTGCAATGGTCCAGATCGCAAGCATCACGACCAGGATCAATGCAGACAATGCCGATGGTGCCCACTTTTGCTTCCTGAAATCTTTCATGCCGCTTAGCCCTTGGTTCTGGAAATTGCGAAGCTGTTGAGGTATTCCTCAGGCTTCTTGGGATCGAAGGGCTTGCCCATCACACTGAATTTTTTGTCGAGCAATGCCGGTGGTTGCATGCCCACTTCTTTCATCAAGCGGGTTGCATCGGTGGCCAAAAATACATCCTTGGCAATCTTGTTGTAGTCCACATCGCCCTTGATCTGTCCCCAACGTTTCATCTGCGTCAGAATCCAGATCGCAAAGCTTTGGTACGGGAAGGGATCGAAGTCGATGCGCTGCGGGTCTTTCTTGATACCGCCCAAACCATCAGCGTATGTTCCAGTCAACACCTGCTCAACCACGGTCAGTGGCTGGTTCAAATAATTGGTGGGCGCAATGGCAGCTGCAATTTCCTTGCGGTTTTCTGCTTTGCGAGCATACGCAGTGGCATCCAGCACGGCTTTCAACAGGGCTTTGTAGCTGTTGGGGTTTTGAGTCACAAATTCTTTGCTGGCTGCAAATGCGCAGCAGGGGTGTCCCGACCAAATCTCTTTCGACAGAATGTGAATGAAGCCCACGCCGTCGTACACCGCGCGCTGATTTACTGGGTCGGGTGCCAGGAAGCCATCGATGTTGTCAGCGCGCATGTTAGCCACCATTTCGGGAGGTGGCACGGAACGGATCTGTACGTCGCGGTCAGGATCCAAACCGGCCTCGGCCAGGTAGTAGCGCAACAGGTAGTTGTGCATGGAGTAGTCAAATGGCACCGCAAATTTGAAGCCTTTCCAGTCTTTGGGGTTGCGTTTGTCTTTGTGCTTCATCGCCAAAGTAATGGCCTGACCGTTAATGTTTTCAACGGCAGGCATGGTCCATGGAATCGCATTCGAACCCACGCCCATTGAAATCGCCAAAGGCATGGGCGACAGCATGTGCGCCGCGTCGTATTCCTTGGCAAGCGCTTTGTCACGCACCACGGCCCAACCTGCTGTTTTTACCACTTCAACATCGAGGCCCTGCTTGGCATAAAAGCCAAGTGGCTGCGCCATGATGATTGGAGTTGCACAAGTAATTGGAATGAAGCCCACCTTCAATTTTTGTTTCTCCAGGGGACCATTGCTTTGCGCAAAGGCCTCCTTGGCAGCTGCCAATGGAAACAGACTACCGATTGCAGCCATGGCAGTGCCACTGCCTACTGCACGCAGGAAATTGCGGCGCAGGTTGTCATCGGGAAACAACGCATGCATCACCGCGTTTTCAACGGCACGTTCTTCCATTTGTTGAACGGCAAGTTGTTGGTCGTGTTCAGCCTGGCTGTTGTGCTGGCCACAGGCGCAACGCATGCCCAGGCGGGTGTTGGGGTCAAACAGGTTCTTGAAAAAGGACATGGTGAACTCCTATGCAGTTTGTTCAACGATCAAGCTGAAGCGCGGTTCAGAGCGGGGCGAAAATAATCAATGTCGTGTTGGTATTGCTGATAAGCCTTGGTGTACTCCATCACGCGGGCCACCTCGGCAATAAATTCTTCGTCGTAACCCGCGCGGCGCAGCAGGTGAAAACCCACTTCCATGCCGCTGGCGATTCCGCCGCCGGTCACAATGCGGCCAGCATCCACCACCCGTGCGTGGCTCACCTGGCATGCCGGTGCAATTTCGGCCAGGCGGTCGATCGGCGTTTTACCAAGGTGGGAAGCCTCAAGGCGATCGGGTTCTTTGCGATTGGTGGCAGCCAGGCCATCGAGTAAACCCATGCGGGCATAAATCCAGGAGCCTGTGCACACGCTGGTCAGCAAACAGGTGTTGGGAAGCGACCGAATGTAGCGGTGCAAATTGCCGTTGTTCATTTCCTGCCGTGTACCGAAACCACCTGGGATCAGAAACGCATCCATTGCAGGCGTGTCAGAAAATGAATAATTGGGGAGCACGGTGAAGCCCGCTTGTGTTTGTACCGGGCGCATGCTTTCGGCAATCAGAAAAACATCCAGCTCAGGGTCAAAACGCTTGGCCACCGAGAACACGCCGTAGGGTGCTGCGTAGTCCACCACTTCGGCTTCCTTGAACACATACACACCCAGTCTGAACCCTTGCATTCTGGCCATTGGCGCTTCTCCGGCAACACTGCGTTAAACAGGCTTTCAGTGTGCCGCGCTGGCCTTGGACTGGGTATCACGCCATTTGTGATTGTGTTGTAGTGCTGGCCCTACAAGAACACTACAGCCCATGCAGCTTGGTGTAGTTCACCAGATCAACCAGGTTCTTCAGTTCCAGCTTTTCAAACACGCGGGCCCGGTAGGTTGAAACCGTGTTGCCCGACAGGCACAAGGCCTGCGCAATGTGTTGAACAGTCTCGCCTTGCGCCATCAAACGCAGCACCTGCATTTCGCGATTGGACAAGCGCTCATGGGGCGGTCTGTCAGCGGGTTTACGCAAATCGTTTGCCATCAGGTTGGCTGTGGCCGGTGTCAGGTACACCTGCCCGGCACAGGCCATTTGAAGGGCCTGCGTCAACTCTGCAGGCGAGCAACCTTTGTTCAGGTACGCATTGGCGCCACTTCGAATTGCACGCAAAGCGAACTGCGCTTCGGGGTAGACCGACAACATCACCACGCCCAGTTTTGGAAATTCACTGCGCACGCTTTTGAGTACATCAAAGCCGTCGCGTTCGCACAGCGCAACATCCAGCAGCACGGCATCGAAGTTATCCTTGCGAAGTTTCTGCATGGCCTCCACGCCATCGGCCGCCTGCTCGCTGTGGTACTGCCCATCAAACTCATCAAGAATTTGAACCAGGCCGCGGCGAATAATCATGTGGTCGTCCACAATCAAAATCTTCATAAGGCCAACACCTCGGGCAGGCGCAGCTTGATGCACACGCCCTGCCCCAAAATAGAATCGATCGTGCAACGCGCACCAATGTCCCACGCCCTTTCTTCGATGCCCATTAAACCGAAGCCCGCATTAAAGGTTCGCACCGCCATGCCACGGCCGTTGTCTTTGACTTGAAATACAACTGCCCTGCCCTCGGTGTTCACAGTTACTTCAACCTTGCTTGCACCTGAATGCTTGCTGACGTTGTTCAGCGCCTCTTGCAAAATTCGATACAGCGCAGTTTCGGTGGCTTTGCTCAAACGCACATGTTCCAGCTCGGGGGCAATGTCGAGCACACTCACCACTTTGGTGCGTTGGGAGAACTCGCCCAGCAAATGTTCCACTGCGGCCCAAAGTCCGAGATGATCCAACACCCCGGGTCGAAGATCCGAAAGTATTCGGCGCAAACTTTCCATGGCCCCTTGGGCAAGGTCGAGCATGCTTTCAATTCGAACTGTCAATTTCTGATCGTTGGCACAGCGGTACGACAGTGCTTTCAACTCCAGATCAAAGGCTGTCAACTTGGCACCCAGGTCGTCGTGCATCTCACGCGCAATTCGGGTGCGCTCTTCTTCACGAACGGTAGTCAGGTGTGCGGAAAGTCTGCGCATTCTGTCGTGCGCTTTCTGCAATTGAGCCGTGCGCTCAATCACCCTGCGCTCCAGTTCAGCCTGTGCAGCCGCGCGAATGTTTTGCGCTTCAACCCGCTCGGTGATGTCGTTGAAAGTGACCACAGCGCCCACCACCACTTGCTCTTCGAAAATCGGGTAAGAAGCATACTCGGCATGAAAGCAGGTTCCATCCCGGCGCCACAACACCTCGTTGTCAACGCGGCAACCTTTGTTTTCCTGAAAGGCACGAAAAATATGACACTCACAAACAGGCATCAAATCGTTGTTCGCATACGAGTGGTGCATCAGGTAATGCATGTTCCGGCCAAGCACTTCATCGGCGGAATAACCCAACATTTCCGCGCCCGCTTTGTTGATGAAAACACAGCGCCCTTTCAGGTCGATGCCATAGATGCCTTCACCGGTTGAGTCGAGCAACAATTCAAGTTGTCTTCGCCAGGCAGCGTGATGAGAAAGTTTGGAAAGATGCTTGAACACGGCAGTGCACTCGAAGTTGAATCAACATCAAACTAGCAAGAGCAGTGCCAATAAAATTCAAAAAGTTTTTGAAAATTTGCACGCGAGTGGTGCGAAAAAAAAACGACAAAACTTATTGAAAATTACACACAAACGGGTTGTTGATCATGTATTGATGAAAAAAGCTTTTCAGTTAATAAAATTTGATGTACACATAACTCACCACACCGTTTAAGGAAGGTTACACAACATGGTTACAACAGATCAAAAGCCAGTCGAAGCCGAGGCAAGCAAAGCAACCCCAGCTCCTAAAAAACCAGCAGCAAGAAAACCTGCTGCTAAAAAACCAGCCGCTGCAAAACCAGCAGCAGCGAAAAAACCAGCAGCAGCAAAACCCGCTGCCGCGAAAAAACCAGCTGCTGCAAAACCAGCCGCTGCCAAGAAACCAGCCGCCAAACCAGCTGCTGCCAAAAAACCCGCCGCTGCCAAAAAACCCGCCGCTGCAAAACCAGCTGCAGCGAAAAAGCCAGCCGCTAAAAAGCCAGTTGCTGCCAAGAAGCCCGCAGCAAAACCCGCAGCGAAGAAGCCAGTAACATCACGCGCCAAGGCAGCCACTGCCAGCGTAGCGAATGCTGCAGCCAAGGCGAAGAAAACTGTGGCCAAAGCAAAGCCAGCCGCCAAGGCCAAGGCCGCAGCAGCCAAATCAGTATTTAGCGCAACGGATCGCAAGAAATTGTTGAGCGATGTTCAGAAGCAGATCAAGGACCTTGAGAAACAAGTCAAGGGCATGGTCAAGTCAGTTCAAACTGACGTGATCGCCAAGATCAAAAAGCAACTGGGCATGAAGTAATCCAGGAATAGCAAAAATAATAAGACCGCTACACGACCTTTCGTATGAAAGGTCTTCTTGTAGACTTGATTGAAACCCGTTGTGCGAAAGCACCGCGGGTTTTTTATTTTCCGAGCGGGTTCATTTGCGCATCGAAGTGATCCAGACTGGGATATGAAACCCGCGGGCGTGAAGCCAGTGTGTTCACTGCATCATCGAGCTGCTCAAGCATTTCAACCCGGGCCTCTTGCGTAATGTAGGGTACATGGTAGGCCGCGAAGGGTTCCAGTACGTCAAAGCCAGCGTATCCCAAGCTGCCCCGCAACACTGGGCGCAACATGGTGTTCAAGTCACCATGAATGGCCTCGTCGCCAAACATGTGGTCGCGACCTCCGAGTGTAAAAGTAAGCCAGGCCTGTTTGCCTTTCATCAAACCACGGTCGTAAAAATTCCGGCCGCCATAAACCACGCCCGATAAAAATACCCGATCAATCCATCCCTTCAAAATTGCAGGCAAGGAAAACCAGTAAAGCGGAAAATTCAACACCAGAAGATCACACTGCTTCAGCAATTCCAGTTCTGCAGCAATGTCCGCTGGCAAGGTATTGGTTTTCTGGGCATGCCGCTGCTCAAGGGCATACACCAGGTAATCTGGATTGCTGCGCTCTGCAAAATCGGTTGCACTGGCCACAGGGTTGAACTGCTTGGCGTACAGATCCGACACAGTCACCGTGTGGCCCTGCGCTTCGAAACGACTTTGCATGCGATGCACCATCGCCGTACAAAAAGACTGGGGTTCGGGATGGGCGTGGACAATCAGGACATTCATGGCAGCGCCTTTCAAAAAGTGATCAGCCATGCTACCAAAAGAAAAGGGGCCACCACATGACCGGCGACCCCTTTTTGTTCAAACCAATTCGCGGTTAAATCACACCATAAGCCAGCATCGCATCCGCCACCTTCACAAAGCCGCCCACATTGGCGCCCTTCAGATAATCAATATGACCATCGTCTTCTGCCCCGTACTTCACGCAACGCTTGTGGATGTCACTCATGATGGCTCGCAGACGCTGGTTCAACTCGTCGCGTGACCAAGACAGGCGCATGCTGTTCTGGGTCATTTCCAAACCTGACACCGCAACCCCTCCGGCGTTGGCCGCCTTCGATGGTGCAAACAGAATGCGCGCCTTCTGGAACACATCGATCGCCCCTTTTTCGGAAGGCATATTCGCGCCTTCAGAGACCCCCATACAGCCGTTCTTGATCAGAGTGGCCGCCTCTTCAGCATTGATCTCGTTTTGTGTGGCACACGGAAAAGCAAGATCACATGGAATGTGCCATGGGCGTTTGTCGGCAACAAACTCAGCATTCGGATACTGGTTCAAGTACTCGCTAATGCGCGCGCGTTTTACCTCTTTCAGCTCTTTGATGTGCGCCAGCTTCTCCATCGTAATGCCGTCTTTGTCGTGGAGCGTTCCGGATGAATCGGACATGGTGATTACCTTGCCGCCCAGTGCCAGAATTTTCTCGACTGCATATTGCGCCACGTTGCCGGATCCACTGACCGAACACACCTTGCCTTCGAATTTCAAACCCTTGTGACTCAGCATGTCTTCCATGAAATAGACCACACCATAACCTGTGGCCTCTACCCGAATTTCGCTTCCACCAAAAGCCAAACCCTTGCCAGTCAACACGCCCGTAAATTCATTACGAATTCTTTTGTATTGGCCAAACATGTAAGAAATCTCGCGACCACCTACACCAATGTCACCAGCAGGCACATCGGTGAAGGGACCGATATGCCTGGAAAGTTCAGTCATGAAAGCCTGACAAAAACGCATGATCTCGCGATCACTTTTGCCCTTAGGATTGAAGTCAGAGCCGCCCTTGCCGCCCCCCATGGGCAAACCGGTCAGGCTGTTTTTAAATGTTTGTTCAAAGGCGAGGAATTTCAGAATACTCTGAGTCACGTTGTGGTGAAAACGGATGCCCCCTTTGTAGGGACCAATCGCATTGCTGTGTTGCACACGGTAGCCACGTTGGGTACGCACATTGCCCTGATCGTCTTCCCAACACACGCGAAAGCTGACAATTCGATCAGGCTCGGTCAGGCGTTGCAAAATTTGCGCCGCCTCGTACTTCGGATTCTTGGCAACAAATGGAATGATGTGTTGCGCGACTTCGTGCACTGCCTGGTGAAACTCTGGTTCGCCGGGATTTCTGCGAATCAGTCCATTCATGAACTCTTCTAATTCTGGCGAGCTGCTCATCTCTTATTCTCCTGTTGAAGGACGACGTTGGACTGCGTGTAAGCAGTTTACCGAATCGCTTGAAGTTGAGCACTCTGGATTTCTGTGGATATCCCCAAAAAGTGGGCACAACCTAGGGGATAGCATGTGGACAAGTAGTCCAAGCCATTCAAAACATGAGGAATTAGATGGGCTGACTAATTATTGTGCAAGCTCGGTTCTGGCGCACTGTGTTTTTGAATTTGGGTGTGTCGGTAAATGATGGATGCCTCCATCCGGTTCTTGGCTTTAAGGCGTTCCAGAATGTCCTTCACGTGGCCCTTGACTGTTTCAACACTGATCTTCAAAAGCGTGGCTATCTCCTTGTTGCTGTGCCCTGCCCCAATCAATTCAAGCACTTCAACCTGTTTGTGAGTGAGTGCTTTTGACAAAGTTGGTATTTGCAGCAGTTCAATATTGGCCTTGCTTAAACCCACGCGGATGAGGTCGATCAATTTTGCAAAGGGCGTAAACTTTGAAAATGCAATAAACCGGTCTAGCTGATGGCGCTTTAACTGACCCATGACTTTGTCGTCGTTTGCAGTAATCAATACCGGAATTTCCGGAAACAACGTTTCAAACAGGCCAATGAAAGTCTCGGCCTGAACATCGCGCAAATGAAAATCTGTGATGATCAAGGCCGGAAACTCTTCCACTGCATGCCGTGCTGCCTCCTTCAAGGTCGAAAACTGGCGAATGCGGGCGTGGGGTGCCACGTCCTTCACCATTTCGACCAATCCGAAACTGACAATCGGATGATCGTCAATTACAAACACCACTTGCCGCTCCAGGCCTTCAAGTTTTTTTACCACCGCGCTTCTCACAGAAACAATTCACCATGATTTGACTTTAATTCACGAACCGGTCAACCGGTGCGGGAAACAAACTCGGTAAATCAATTCAAATCGACGTTTCAAGGTACTGAGACAAAAACCATTGACATTGTGTCAATGATTAAACTAACATCCATTTCATGAACTATGTTACCGAACGTCGCGAAGAGGAAAAGGAACGCCGCCGGGAAGAAATTCTGGACGCCGCTGAACTTGTTTTTTCTGAAAAAGGCTTTGACGCAGCCACCATGGATCAAGTTGCACGCAAAGCGAGGGTGTCGCGCGCATTGGTGTACGTGTATTTCAAAGACAAAGCAGCTTTGCATTTGGCCATTTGCCTTCGAGGTTTGCGAACACTGCGCGAGATGTTTGAAACAGCGCGCAAACAGCATGCCACCGGCGAGGCTCAAATTCGCGCGATTGGGCATGCTTACATGCAATTTTCAGAAGAGTACCCCACGCACTTCGCCGCCATGTCCAGGTTTGAAGCGTCCTCACCAGACATGGCCTTTGACGATCCCTGCAACTCCACGCTTGAGATGATTCAAGCCGGACAGAAAGTTCACGAAGAAATGGTGCTTGCATTGGCCACGGGCATGGCAGACAAAACACTGCGTGCCGACCTGGACAACCTCATGCAAATTTCCATCACCTTGTGGGGTTTCACTCATGGCACCATTCAACTGGCACAAACCAAAGCAGTCTTTATGGCCAGCATGGGCATCAGCAAAGAATCGTTCATGAACCAGGCGGTCGAACTGGTCATGCAATCCCTGATCAACCGCAATGGCGGAGGCAAATAATGATCACGCACAATCGCAGAGGCGCCCACAGAAGGGGCGCTTTTTTTTACACTTTATTTGACAGACGTCTAATGGCTGCATTGCTGTTGATGACTTTTCAATTTCATCAGCCCAGTGCGGCAGGTACCCCACTCGACGATTACTTGAGCCAAGCCATGGCCAACAACCCCGCTTTGGCGCAAGCCAGCTTTGAAGTGGAAGCTGAACGACAGCGACTTGAAAATTTGCGGGCGCGATTTTATCCCAGCCTTGCGTTGCAGGCCCGCGCGAGTGTCGCCGAAGGTGGCCGCACCATCGATTTCCCGGCGGGCGATTTGCTTAACCCTGTGTACGCAACATTGAATGCGCAGGCTGTTGACGCCGGGCAAGCAGCTCGCTTTCCGACCGTAGAAAACCAGTCCATTCCACTGCTCCGCCCCACCGAACAAGACACCCGTTTGATTGTGCGTGGCCCAATTTACGAACCTGTACTGGACCAGCAACTTCAAGCGCAAACCCAGGCAGTCGGCGCACAAGAGGCCGCACAACTGCAGGTAAAAGAAGAGTTGGTGCGCGACCTGCACACCGCCTATTGGCAATATGCACAGGCCAAGGCCCGAATCGCCATTCTTGAGGCCAGCCTGCGAACACTGAAAGAAAATGAACGCATCAACAAGGTGCTGTACAAAGCAGGGGAAACAACACTGGATGCCCCCAAACGCGCCGAAGCCGAAACGCTGGAAATTCTGGTTGCCTTGCGCCAGGCCCAGACGCAGGCCCTGCTGGCCCGCGAATATTTCAACCTGTTGCGCTACGCCCCCAACGACAGCGCAGTTGAACTTCCACAAGAAGACCTGAGCCCCAGTGCCCTACAAACCCTGCTGGATGACCTCACGCCGAAAACACAGGGCAATACCCCGGCACCCGCACTCACGCGGCTTGAACGCAGCCTGGCCGCCCAACGCGCCCAGCTGGATGCCAGCCGGGCGACTTACAAGCCCACACTGGGTTATTCGATTGAAGGTGGCTACCAGGGGCGCGACTACAACACCGGCCCCAACACGGGCTTTGCTAGTGCATCGGTCGTATTGAACTGGACCCTGGCAGATGCTGGCATTCGCAGCAGTGAGGTGGCACGCAGCAGGGCTCAGGTACAGGCGCTTGAAGCTCGGGCACGGCAAGTGAACCGCCAACTTCAACTGGCCAAATTGCAGGCCAAGGAAAATCTGCTGGTGTCACTGGACAGCATTCAGGCGCGTATGGCCCAACAAGCTGCATCCGAGGAAAGCCTGCGGATCAATGAACGAAAACGCGATGCAGGCGAGACCACACAAATTGAATTTTTAAGTGCTGAACAAAGTGCCACACGCGCACGTTTGGGCCTGGTCACTGCTGTGTACCAAGCCCGAATTGACCATGCTGTTTGGCAGTACAACAACCGAAACATTCCCGAGCCAAGCCCACAGGAAGGAGCTCAACCATGAAACCCGCACTCGTTATTTCTATCCTCTCCGTATTGGTTCTGGCAGCCTGTGGCCCAGCCACTCCCGAAGAAGCACCGGCTGTAGAGTACCGCTTGGTGAAAACCGAAGCCGTACAAAGCGGCCCGGCTGCAAGTTTGATCGAAGTGCCTGGCATTGGCGCCTTTCGTGACGAAACCCGTTTGAGTTTTAAAGTGGGCGGCGTAATTGAACGGATCAATGTACGTGAAGGCGAAACTGTAGAGAAAGGCCAACGGCTGGCTGCGCTGAACAAACAAGACGTGAATGCCGCCGTCAGCCAGGCCAGCGCAGGCTTTGAGAAAGCCCAACGTGACTTGCAACGGGGTAAACTGCTGCGTGACCAGGAAGTCATCTCGAAAGTGCAGCTCGACAACCTCGAGACCGCAGCGCAAGCAGCGCGCGCACAACTTAGCCAAGCGCAGTTTGCAAGTCAAACTGCTGAAATACAGGCCCAGGCGAATGGCGTGGTGCTGAAGCGTTTTACGCAAACGGGCGAGGTGGTATCGCCAGGCCAACCGATATTACTTCTTGGAAGTAAAAGTAGCGGCTTTGTAATGAAGGCAAGCCTGGCTGACAAGCAAGCGGTGCACATACAGCTGGGTGCCAAGGCCGAGGTGCAATTCGACGCACTGCCCGGCGTGCAATGGCCCGGAAAAGTCATTGAACTCAGCCAGGCCGCAGACCCTGCCACAGGCACCTACGGCGTGCTGGTTGAGGTAGACACAGCGGCCCATGCAAATCTGAATCTTTTATCGGGCATGCAGGGGCGAACTCGCATTGAACCCGCCAACTTCAATGGCACGCGCAGCTACGTACCCATTGAGGCGGTAGTCGAGGGCGACAACAAAGCCGCCTGGATTTACACCGTACAAGCGGACAACACTGTGAAACGCCAAACTGTTGCAGTGGCTTTCATACAAGGTGACCGAATTGCATTAATTGATGCATTGCCCGAAGGCACACGCGTGGTGAGCACGGGTGCAGCCTACCTGCAAGACGGCGAAACCGTACAAGTTCAGGAGTAATCCAGATGAAACTCTCGGACTTTTCAATCAAGAACTACCAGTTCACGCTGGTGATCTTTTTCCTGCTGACTGCCATTGGTATCAGCGCGTATCAAAACATTCCCAGAACCGAAGACCCCTATTTCGACATCAGCGCATTTCGCATCAATGTCATTTATCCCGGGGCCGACCCGCGCGAGATGGAACAGCAGGTGGCCAAGCCGATTGAAGATGCTTTGCGCAGCCTGGACGACTTGAAAGAAATGCTTTCAACGTCGCGCAACAGCGGTGGTGTGGTGTTTGTGCGTTTCGATGCGGAAGTCGATGTCGACAAAAAGTTCGACGAAGTCAACCGCGAACTCAACAGCATTCGAGACCAGTTACCCGCAGGCATACAGAAGCTGGAAATTGAACGAATCAACCCCGGCTTCACCAACATCATTCAATACTCACTGGTGTCGGAAACCGCAAGTTATGCCGACCTGGCCAATTATGCAGAAGACCTTTCCGAGGCGTTCGAGCGTATTTCCTCGGTGCGCGAAAGCGAAAGCTGGGCCTACCCGGAACAACAGGTACGTGTCAGCCTGAACTTTAAAAAGCTGGCTGAACTGGGAATACAGGCAGCCGATGTAGCGCGTGTCATTCAGGGTGAGTCACTGAACATTCCAGGTGGGCCGGTAGAGGAAGGCGCACGGCGTTTGAACGTGCAAACCTCGGGCCAGTACCGCAGCGTTGAAGAAATCAGAAACACCGTGATTGCCGGCACCGGCACGGGCGGTGATTTGGGTGGTCGTCTGGTTCGTGTGGGCGATGTCGCCGATGTGCAGTGGGACTATGAAAATCAGGAAGTCATGGCCCGCTTCAATGGCCAGCGTGCGGTGTTTGTCACTGCCAACCAGAAAGACGAACGCAATATTTTTGTGACTCAAAAAGCCTTGCAGGAAACAGCGGACGAATTCGAGAAAACCTTGCCTCCGAATATCAAAATGGAGCGCGGTTTCGAGCAGTACAAAAACGTGGAAAAGCGCATTGATCGCCTCACCTTCGACTTCGCACTGGCGGTAACACTGGTGCTGATCACCCTGTTGCCGCTGGGCTTGCGGGCCTCGGGCATTGTGATGGTCAGTGTGCCTTTGTCGCTGCTCACCGGTTTGGCCTGTTTGTACTATGCAGGCTTCTCATTGAACCAGCTTTCAATTGCTGGCCTGGTGGTCGCCTTGGGCTTGTTGGTCGACGACTCAATCGTGGTGATTGAAAACATTTCACGTTACCTGCGCATGGGCTATAACCGTGTGGATGCGGCACGCCTGGCCACCAAGCAAATTTCACTTGCTGTGGTGGGTTGTACTGCAACCCTGTTGTTTGCCTTCCTGCCTTTGTTGATGCTGCCAGACAACGCCGGAAAATTCATTCGCTCCTTGCCGGTGGCCGTGGTATTTACAGTGATTGCATCGCTGTTTGTTGCATTGACCATCATCCCGTTTCTGGCCAGCCGTGTGCTGAAGAAAGACGAAAATGAGCATGGCAATATCGTGCTGCAAAAGCTGATGGGCTTGATCGACAAAATTTACACCCCACTGCTGCACCGCGCCTTGCAAACCCCCAAAACCGTGGTGGCTGCATCACTGGTTTTGTTTGTGGCCAGCCTGGGCCTGGCACCCCTCATGGGCATGTCGCTGTTCCCAAAGGCCAATACTCCGCAGTTTGTAATTGAGGTGGGCCTGCCCCCGGGTTCCAGCCTGACTGCCACCGACAATGTGGTGAAACAGGTTGAAAACAAGCTTTCGGAATTTGACGAAATTACGGCGGTCATGGCCACTGTGGGTGAAGGCAACCCGCAAATTTATTACAACGTGTTTCAGCAAGACAAACAATCGAACGTGGGTGAATTGTTTGTACAGCTCAAGGAATACAACGACGACACGCCCAAGCTGCTCGACAACATTCGCAATGAACTGAAAACAATTGCGGGCGCCAATCTGATTGTGCGTGAGTTTGAAAATGGCCCACCCATAGATGCACCCATTGGCATCCGTTTGGTAGGGCCCGAAATAGAAACGCTGCGTGAATTGTCTGCACAGGTTGAGCGCATCATGCTGGCCAATCCCGGTACACAAAACGTGGACAACCCACAGCGCACCGGGCGCAGCGACCTTCGCCTGAAAGTGAATTTTGAAAAAGCGGGTTTGCTGGGTGTGAACTCAGCGGAGCTGGACCAGGCTGTGCGGCTTGCCATTGCAGGTGCGTTTGCAGGTGAAATTCGCCAGAGTAACGGCGATGCCTACGACATCAGTGTGCGTGGCCCTGCCGGTGTTCGCAGCAATCTAAGCGCGCTGGACGACTTCCATGTGATTTCACGCACAGGCCAGGCAGTACCGCTGACCCAACTCACCACGCTTGAACTGGATGACAACCTGAACAGCATTTACCGCTTCGACCGCGAACGCGCCGTGCTGCTGACTGCTTACACACGTACGGGGTACAACACCGAGAAAATCAGCAATGAAATTGCCAGGCAGATCGACGAAATGGGCTTGCCCACGGGTTACCGGTACAAAATGGCTGGCGAAGTAAAAAGCAGGCAGGAAAGCTTTGCTGGTTTTGGTACTGCGATCCTGATTACCGTATTTGGCATTCTGGCCATTCTGGTTCTGGAATTCGGCAGTTTCAAAAGCACGCTGATTGTTTTGTTCGTAATTCCTCTAGGGGTTACAGGTGGCATGGTCATGCTGTTCCTGACAGGGAATTCGCTCAGTTTCACAGCGATGATTGGCTTCATTGCGCTGATCGGCATTGAAATCAAGAACTCGATTTTGCTGGTGGACTTCACCAACCAGTTGCGTGAAGAAGGCAAAGGGCTTGATGAGTCCATCGAAGAAGCAGGCCGTATCCGATTCCTGCCGATTCTGCTGACCAGTGCCACCGCCGTGGGCGGCTTGATGCCACTGGCGCTGCAAGGTGGCGGGCTTTACTCGCCCATGGCCTGGGTGATTATTGGCGGGCTTATTTCTTCCACCTTCATTGGTCGCCTGGTTACGCCGGTGCTTTACAAGCTCTTGCCACCCGACTTGCAGAGAACATAGCCTAAGCCCTTGATTTCACCTACAATACGCCCTCAATGCAAGAGGATATCCTGAAATCATGAAAAAACCCGCAGGCCGCAACGGCAGCGCAGGCCGCAGTGGCGACTCGGGCCGTTCCGGCCCACCCGCACGCCCCAGTAACCGAACCAAATCAGCAACCGCAGCCAAACCGGCTGCGGGTTCCGCATCCACAGGCCGTGGACGCCCCAGTGCAGCGGCTGGCAAAGCCGCCGTCACTGCCAAACCCGACCGCAACCGCGCCGCCATGCGCAGCGCACCGGTGGCCCCTGCCGCTGGTACGGCACGCCCTCGCCGCAGCAAGGTAACCGGCACGAACACACTGGACATGCTCGATCCGTTCGAGCCACAACGGCTAAGCAAGATCATGGCGGCCAAGGGTTTGTGTTCCCGCCGGGAAGCCGATTACCTGATCGAGAATGGTTGGGTGCGAGTGAACGGCAAAGTGGTCGATGAGCTGGGTGCCAAAGTGCTGCCCACGGTCACCATTGATCTGGATGCACGTGCCAAGAATGTACTGGGCAAACAGGTCACCATTTTGTACCACAAGCCTATTGGCGTGGTGTCCGGCCAGCCCGAGGGGCGCTACAAAGCTGCTATGGAATGCCTGAGCCTTGAAAACCAGGCTGATCGTAAAACATCCACGCCATTCCAACCCGCCATGCTGAAAGGCCTGGCCCCGGCAGGTCGCCTGGACATTGATTCCACCGGTTTGCTCGTGCTGACCCAAGACGGCCGCATTGCCAAACAACTGATTGACGCCAACAGCACGGTGGAAAAAGAATACCTGGTGCGGGTCGAAGGCGAATTGACTGACCGTGGGCTTGAAATGCTGCGCTATGGTTTGAGCCTGGATGGTGAAGCCCTGAAACCCGCCCGCGTCAGCTGGCAAAACGAAGATCAACTTCGCTTTATTTTGAACGAAGGCAAAAAACGACAAATTCGCCGCATGTGCGAAATCGTGGGCCTGAAAGTGGTGGGTTTGAAACGCGTTCGAATTGGCCGTGTAATGCTGGGCGACCTGCCAGTGGGGCAATGGCGCTTGTTGACGCCGGAAGAACGATTCTGAAGGGGTGAAAATCCACTCTATTCAGGTGATTGATTACAAATGACTTCCAGTATTCTCGAATTTAACATTTGGAAAAAGTTACATTCGAGAATTCATCATGCATGCCCAGCACTCGGCCCTGAACCAGCAAACTTCCCACGCCCCAGTGCAGCTACCCTCGCAAGGGTTTTTTACGTTTTTAAGCTGGCTCTCTGGCGCGGCACACAACGCCACTGATTTCACATCAATCCGGATCAACGCCGACTGGCTTTGCGTGGTGGTCAGTTTTGCCTGCCTGATGTTTGCCACGCTCGAGGGCATTGCCTACAACAATGTAGCCCAAGCCCTGGGTTGGGGCATTCCGCTGTTTTTAGGTAGTCTGGCAATTACCCGCTGGCACGCTGGCCAACCATTGACCATGCACATCAACGCTGCGCTGCTGGTTGGCATGGGTGCCTTGCATGTACACATCGCGCGCGGTTTGCTTGAATACCATTTCAGCTTTTTCATGTTACTCCCTGTGATGCTGGCTTACCGCGATACACGCCCCCTTCTCAGCATGGGCTTGTTTATCGTGATTCATCACATTGTGTTCGACATGCTTCAACAAGCGGGTTTCGAATGCTATGTATTTCGGGGGCCGTTCTCGGGCATGCCCGCTGTGGCCCTGCATGGCTTTTATGTGGCCGTGGCCGTGTTACTGCTGTCGGTGATTGCGCAAACACTTCGACAACATGCCTTGGCTGCAGAAGAAAGTGCAAAACTGCTGGCTTACCTGGACAAGGAAAAAGGAATCAACCTGCGTGTGCGTGCTCAAACCGATGAGCAAGGCCGCATGTCGCCCATGGGGCAAGTGTTCAATGACTATGCAGACAACATGGCATTTGTGGTGGCTGCTTTCAAAATGCTTCGGGCAGACATTCGCGAGCTGTCGCAAATTGCGAAAGAACTGGGCGCAGACAACACCCAGCAAATGGAAGACAGCTCACAGGCCTCCAAAAAACTGCGCGACTTTGTTCAAAGTCTGGGTAACCAAACCCGAATTGGACAAAGCACCGCCGAACTGTCCAAGAAGGTGACTGAGGACAGTTTTGATCTGCTCAATGAACTGAATCAATCCCTGGAGCAATTGCAACGCATCAGCAAACAGGCCTTTGATTCCAGCCAGCAAATTCAGACCTTGCACAAAGAGTTCCAGAAAGAATTGTCCCCCGCTGCTGCACAGCAACTGCAAACGACACTGGGCACGCTGGACAGCCTGAACGAACGCACCAACGGATTCATGGCCAGAATGGATGTGCTGAAAAGCGGACTGAGCGCCATTGAAAATCAACTGGTATCGATTGACCGGGCCACGCACCAATGGGTGGAAAACGGCCACGGCAACCAACGCCAGGGTTGGGAAGTACTCGGTGCCATGGAAGGCATGCAGGCGCGCACGGAAAGTGCCTTTCGCACGTTGGGCAGCACAGTACAAACCATTTTGCGCTCCGATGAACTGATGCGTGAAATGGAAAAACGGCTCTCGAGGTTTGATGTATGAGCCTGAGCAATGTTCTTGACGATCCGCTGATCAACGAACTGCTGGACAGCGGAACCTCGCGTTATGCCCTGTTGGGACACGTGACCGACGAATTAAGCCTCATCGCTGCCAGCAAACTGTTCCGGCAAGAGCTGGGATTCAAGTCGGGTAGTGAATTGATCGTTAACCGGTATGGCATGGCCATTTACCGCGCGCTGTCCAACGCGCTGCTCCGGCAACAGGGCTGGACTGGCCATGTGAAAGTCAATGAACAATGGCTGCGTTTGCAAATGCTGGCACACGGCGAATTTGGCGTGCTTCAGGAACAAGATGCCAAGCACGCCCAACCGCCAGCCCTTGTACCTCCCGTCAATACACCCGAGCAACGACTTGAGACCTCCGACAGCGCCGATCAGAAAATTCCCACCAGTGTGCTGTTGAATGTTGATGACAAAGGACGCATCAAAAAACTGAGTCCCTCTCTGGAAGAGTTTTTAGGACAAACCAGCGCGCAACTGGAAAATCTGGATGCGGCCAACCTGGTATTTCGCACCGATGTGGGCCAATTCAAGCGACTGCTCGACCAGGTGAAATACCAAACGGGTTCCACAGATGGATCCTTTCGCTTGCGCAACACTTTCAATGATGTGGTGTACTTTGACTGGACTGCCGCCTGCATTGGCGCGGACATCTTGCTGATTGGACGCTCAAGCAACATTCATCTTGAAGAAGCGCTGTTGAAAAGTGAAGAACGAATCAACAACATTCTTGAGTCGATGGACGATGCCTTTTTCGCCATCGACATGAACGGCTATGTGAATTACCTGAACGAGAAAGGTGCCGAGCTGCTGGGCAAAACCGCACCGCTGCTTCTGGGCCGCATGGTGTGGGAACGCGCACCACATTTGAAGAAAACCCCTTTGTTCAAATATGTGAACCAGGCCAAGGGCAGCATGCAGCCTGAAACATTCCAATGGCAAGACCCTGCCAACGAGATGTGGTACCAGGTAAAAGCTTACCCAAGCGATGAACTGATTTCGATTTTCTTCACCGACATCAGCTCAATTAAACGCAATGAAAGCCGAATGCGGCATCAAGCCACGCACGATCCGCTGACAGGCTTGCCCAACCGTTTGGCATTGTCGCAAACACTCCAAGAGCTGCTGGGCAATGACCAGGTGCAGGATTTCAAGCTTGGCCTTTTGTTCATCGATCTCGATGGCTTTAAAGCAGTGAACGACACGCTGGGTCATGACCGTGGCGATGACTTGTTGATTGCCGTATCCAAACGTTTGCGTAGCGTGGTCCGCAGTTCAGACATTGTGGCCCGCTTGTCGGGCGATGAGTTTGTAATCACCCTGCCTTATATTGCCGATCAGGACACCGCGTTCAATGTGGGCCGAAAGGTGGTGGATGCGGTCAGCAAAAAACCGTTTGAGTTGGGCGAGAAGAAAATTTATGTGGGTGCCTCGGTTGGCGTGGCCCTGTTCCCCACCGACGCCACCGATGTCGAGGGCCTGCTGAAACACGCCGATATCGCCATGTACCAAGCGAAACAGGCGGGAAAGAATACGGTGCGCGTGTTCCATGCCAATATGAGTGCAACCCTGCAAACCAAGGTTGATCTGGAAAATGATTTGCACGATGCCATTTTGCACGACCGCATTGAATTGCATTACCAGCCACGCTTCAGCGCCAATGGCTCGATTTGTTCGGTTGAGGCTTTGGCGCGCATGCGTTCGCGCACGGGTGAATTGATTCCCCCAGCCCAGTTCATTCCGATCGCCGAGGAAACGGGCTTAATCATTCCGATGGGCGAGCAGGTGATGCGCAAGGCCTGCAAATGGCTGAAGGACACCAACAAGAAACTGAACAACCCGATCAGTGTTTCAGTCAATGTATCTGGCATTCAACTGCTGGACGGCAAGCTGTGTGGCACGGTTGAAAAGGTACTTAAACTGACCGGCTTGCCGCCCAAGCTACTGGAACTTGAACTGACTGAAACCGTGTTAATGCAAAACCAGGAAACCGTATTGCATGACCTGAACCGCCTGCATGAGTTGGGGGTTTCCTTGTCGATTGATGACTTCGGCACGGGTTATTCATCGCTGGCAACCCTGCATCGCATGCCGGTTCAGTCCATCAAGCTCGATCGATCGTTCGTCAGCAACCTGCCCAACAAGGCAGACAGTGTGATTTTATCGCGTACCGTGTTGGCCATGGCACAGGCACTGGGTTTGGGTGTGGTGGCTGAAGGCGTTGAAACTGCAGAGCAACGTGACTTCCTGATTGAGTCGGGTGTGCTTGAACTGCAAGGTTTTGGCCTGGCTCGGCCGATGACGGCAGATGATTCACGCCAGTTTGTGTGGGCCCAGCAAATTACTAGCGACAAGGCGAAGAAAATTCTGGCGTGACAGCTTGGGTTGCGATCTCTCGGCGCTTTTTTATCGTCCGATCGGCTTGGGTTCCGCTCTCTCGGGGCCTCTTAATCGCCCAATTGGCTTGGGTTCCGATCTCTCGCCAGAAAACCTGTTGATCCCTTGCTGAGCCTTGCGATGCCTGAGAACGACC
>LFEF01024449.1_pt1 | contig 60699 bp, 59 predicted proteins | sample 619371 | NCBI WGS metagenome assembly LFEF01 (sample SAMN03014291, study PRJNA259931) | freshwater metagenome | biome: lake; feature: waterbloom | place: China: Taihu Lake | collected 2006-08 | depth 0 m m
AAAAGAATGGCGGCGGGATTGCTCCCGCCGCCCTTTGTTTCATGTCGACTGGCTTCGTGTCTTAGAACTCTTCCCAGCTCTCCTGAGCGACGGCGGCATTGCCGTGGCTGCGGGGGGCAGGTGCTGCCGCGCGGGGTGCCGGTGCACGGCTTGCGCTGTGCGATGGCTGGGCCATCGTGCGGGCGGTTTCGCGCAGGGCCGAAGCCTGTGTCTGCTGGACGCCATCGATGGTGAAGTGCGAGATCAGTTCGCGTAGCTTGGCTGCTTCGGAAGCGAGCGCTGCGGATGCGGCGTTCGATTCCTCGACCATGGCCGCGTTCTGCTGGGTCGTCTGATCCATTGCGTTGACCGCATGGTTGACTTCCGACAGACCGGTTGCCTGTTCCTTGGCGGAGATGGCAATCGCATCCATATGGGTGTTCATCTCGGTGATGAAACCGCCGATGGTGCGCAGCGCTTCGCCGGTCTTGCGGACGAGATCCACGCCACCTGCAACTTCCGTCGAGGAGTTCTGGATGAGCGCCTTGATCTCCTTTGCAGCGTTTGCGGACCGCTGGGCGAGTTCGCGAACTTCCTGGGCAACGACCGCGAAGCCTTTGCCGGCTTCACCGGCACGGGCCGCCTCGACGCCTGCGTTCAGAGCCAGAAGGTTGGTCTGGAAGGCGATTTCGTCGATGACGCCGATGATGTTCGAGATCTGCTGTGAGGAGCCCTCGATCCGACGCATTGCGTCTTCGGCCTTTGCGACGACGTCCGACGACTGCGTCGCAGACGTGTTTGCCTGAGCGGCGACCGAGCGTGCCTCTTCGGTGCGCTTGGTGGAGTTGACCACGTTGGCCGTGATTTCCTCGACAGCCGCGGCCGTTTCCTCAAGGGCGGCAGCCTGCTGTTCGGTGCGCTTGGACAGGTGGTCGGTTCCCGAGGCGATTTCGCGGGTGCCGGTTTCCATCGTGGCGACGCTGTTGGTGATGCTTGCCATCGTCTGGTTCAGCTGGCGGACCGACTGGTTGAAGTCGTGACGCAGGGCCTCGAAATCAGGGGCAAAGGCTTCATTGATCTGGAAGGCCAGGTCACCGGCTGCGAGGCGCTTCAGGCCGGCAGCAAGACCGGAGGTGGCGATCCGCAGGCGCTCTGCAGCATCGGCTTCAGCACGCTGCTGGGCAGCGATGCGTTCGGCTTCGGCACGCTGACGGTTGCCCTCGGCTTCGGCCTCGAGGCGCTTGTTGGCGATGGCGGCCTCGCGGAAGATCTGCATGGCGGCTGCCATCTTGCCGATCTCGTCCCTGCCACCTTCGTCAATGACGATGTCCAGATCGCCGTTGGCGAGGCGGGTCGTGCCGTCGGCAAGCTTTCCGAGCGGACGGGAAACGAGCTGGAAGTTGAGGAAGCCCATCAGAATGGCCGCGGCGGCGACGACGATCGACGCGATCAGGCTGACGTTCTCGACGAGCGCAAGAGCCTTGCTCTGGCTGTCGGTTGCGGTGGCAGCGCGTGCGGTCAGCGCGGTCTTCACTTCGCCGAGCTTGTCCTGGAACGCCTTGGCAAGAGCTTCGCCTTCGCCGGTGACTTCGATGGCGCGAGCGAGTTCGACGGTGACAGGATCGCGCATCAGCAGGATCTGGCGATCGACAAAGTTCGTTTTCCAGGTGTCAAGCGATGCGAAGGCTTCCTTCAGCTTCGGCAATTCCGACGGAGCGGCTTCCGTAAACAGCTTTTCCAGCGTTGCCTTTTCCGTGGTCATCTCGGAGACCACGTTCTGAGCGGCTGCTGCATAGTCGCGGTTGCCGGTCAGCAGAAATGTCTTGAGCTGCAGGTTGGCCAGGGAAAGGTCGGAGCCGAACTCCTCGACTGCGGTCACGACCTGATTGACCGTTGCCGTCTCGGCGACCTGTTCGCGTGCGACGATCGCGCGCGTATGAATGAAAGTTGAAGCCGCAATGGCAATGGCGGCCAATATACCGAAAGCGATAAAGCCTTTTGCGCTTACGGATAGGTTCTTGAGCATGACGCTGGTCCAGTCTCGATCGGAGAGGGGAAATCTACATTTTTGGAGGCACGGGCGCGTTCATGCGCCCGTGGCTAGACCGATCAGGACGCGGCCAGCAGACGTCTCTCAAGCTCGGTGAGGTTCAGCTCGACGGTTACCGCGCCAATCTTCTTCTTCGACGCGTCGACCAGCGTGAAGCTGACCTGATTGCGCCAGATCTTGGCTTCGTCGTCCCATTCGGGTGCGTCGACGAACATGGCGTCTTCAGAAACGGCGTAGGTCTTCTGGAACTTGTCCTCGTCGCCCTGCCAGAAGTCGCTGGTCACGGAGCTCTGGCCGACATTCAGACCATTCTGGTCCATCACGAAGATCTCGGCGTAAAGGCCGAGCGACTTGCCCTGGATGCGTGCCAGGTACACCGACAGCGGGTTGGAAAGGGTGGCTGCGATCAGCGGCTTGTCCGCTGCCTCGCGCTCTGCCTTCCACTGGTTGTCGAGCGCGTCGATCTTGTCCTGGGCCATAGCCGTCAGGCGCTTGTTCTGCGCTTCGACGGATACCTGGACGATCTCTGCGCCAATGAACTGGCGCATTTCTTCAATGAGCGCCGGCGAGATCAGTTTGTTGACATCGGGTTGCGGTGTTTCGGCGTGGGCCGGGACAAGAGACATCGCCAAGAAGGCCGATGCCAGGGTCAATCTGTAACGATACATGTCAGTTCTCCTTCAATGTCACTAATTCTAGGGATCATTATTAAACGGAGCGTTAATATAAGAAATTGCTCCTCTAAAATTATATTTAAATCCAATAATTTAGGCCAAAATATCGGAAAAATTCTATCTTTTTGAAGGCAGCTATCGGTTGTTTTCATACCGATTCAGGTTGCGGAATGAATCGCGATAAGACGATGAAATGAATATGCAAACTTCGCGAGTCCCGGCCCCGTCTTTTCAGTGTTGCTTGAAGACGTGGATGCCGCTTGGAACGTGTGGGTTGCATACATTCACTTGTTCGGAAATGAGACAGGTCACGCTGACCTGATAAGTCGCCTAAAACGGGTTGCCGGCCAGAACGAAAACGGCCGCCCTTCGGCGGCCGTCGAAATCTGACATTTTTTGGGCTGGCGCGTGTATTAGATCCAGCCCTGCAACTCACGGCGCACGACGTTCTCGATGACCCGCATGCCGTCTTCGCTGTCGTTCAGGCAGGGAATGTGGGTGAATTTCTCGCCGCCATTGTGGAGGAAGTCCTCGCCCGCTTCACCGGCGATTTCCTCGAGAGTCTCCAGGCAGTCCGAAACGAAGCCGGGGTTCATGATGGCGATGCGCTTGACGCCGTCCTGCGCCAACTTCTCTACGGTCTTGTCGGTGTAGGGCTGAAGCCATTCCTCCGGCCCGAAACGGGACTGGAAGGTCACCATCAGCTTTTCTTTTTCCCAGCCAAGGTGCTCACGCAGCAACCGCGTCGTCTTGTAACACTGGCAGTGGTAGGGATCGCCCTTCATGAAGTAGGACTTGGGGATCCCATGGTAGGAGGTGATCACCAGTTCCGGCTCCCAGTCGAGCGTCGCGAGGTGCTTGTTGATCGAGTTGGCAAGCGCCTCGATATAGACCGGATCGTCGGCATATTGCGGAACCGTACGGAGCGCGGGCTGCCAGCGCATCTTGAGCAGCGCCTTGAAAGCCTCATCATTGACGGTTGCCGTGGTGGCGGCTGCGTATTGCGGATAGAGCGGATAGACCAGAATGCGCTCGCAGCCCGCCTTCTGCATTTCATTCATCTTGGCCTGGATCGCCGGCTGGCCGTAACGCATGGCCCAGTCGACATGCACGTTCGGCAGGTCCTTCAGGGCAACAGCCAGCTTTTCGCCCTGGCTGCGCGTGTAGGTGCGCAGATAGCTCTCATCGAGATCCTTGTTCCAGATCTCCTCATAGGCCTTGCCGACCTTCTGAGGACGGCGATTAAGAACGATCCCGTAGAGGATCGGATACCAGAACCATCGTGACCACTCGATGACGCGCTTGTCGGTCAGGAACTCCTCGAGGTAGCGGCGCATGGACTTGTAGTCCGTGCCGTCAGGCGTTCCGAGATTGACGAGCAGCACTCCAACCTTGCCGAAATTGACGGGTGGGTGGTCGGTGGGCCAATGGGCGGGAATTGCATTCATCTTGATATCCTGGTGATGAGATCTCGACCGTTACGTGACGAAGGCCAGTTGGGATCATCTGATAAAAGCAAAAGCCGGCCCGGGAAAGCCCGGACCGGCGCCTGCCATGCGTCAAACGGTCTTACTTTGGCGGAAGCTGCAGTTCGCGGCCAATCGAGATGACGTTCGGGTTACGCAGCGCGTTGGCTTCGGCGATCTTGCTCCACAGCATGCCGTCGCCATAAGTGGCTTCGGCGATCTTCCAAAGGCTGTCGCCAGCAATGACCTTGTAGACGGTTGCTGCCGTCGTCGCCGCGGCTTGCGTGGCCGTGGCTGCCGGCGCTGTCGCGGCGGGTGCTGCGGCCGCAGCCTCGGTCTGGGCCGTGTCGCCTGCGGCCGTGGCGGTGGCAGCGATTACGGTGATGCGGCCGTCGGTGTAGGGCTTGTAGGGGCTGTTCTTGGCAATGTAGTCGGCGACAACACTTTCAAGCCCCGGACCGAAGTCATAGGCGTTCTGGCCGCCGGTCGCGAAGACCTTGTAGCCGTCGCCGCCGGAGCGCATGTAGTTGTTGGTCGCCACCCCATAGACCTTGTTCGGATCGATGGCGACGAAGGCATCGCCTTCCTTCACTTCGACGGATGTGATGCGGCTGCCGGCGGGCTTATTCAGGTCTGCCGTGTATTTCAGACCCGAAACCTGCGGGAAGCGACCAGCGCCTTCCTCGACCTGGCTCACGCCGTTTTCAAGCGCTGCCACGATATCCGAGCCCTTGAGCTGGAATGAGGCGAGTGTGTTCTGGAAGGGAAGCACGGTCAGGACTTCGCCCATCGTCACGGTGCCGGCATCGATCGAGGCGCGCAGGCCGCCACCGTTCTGGATGGCGATGGTGATGCCCTGATCGCTGAGACGGTCGATCATGGCGTCGGCAACGAGGTTGCCCATGGAGCATTCCATGGCGCGGCAGACATCCCGCGAGCCCTCGATCGCCTCGGCTGTCGCGCCGATTTCCTTCAGCTTCAGTTCCTCGATCGGGCCGGCCAGTTCGGCGACCTTGGCCACGAAGCCGGCATCCGGGGTGACGGAGGCGTCCAGCAGCTTCGGTTCGCCGGTCGCGGACTTGACGACGCCCGCGTCGTCGAAGACGACCGTCAGGTCTCCGAGATATTTGGAATAGGCATAGGCCTGAACGATCGGAACATCCTTGCCGGCCGGGTTCTTCACCATGGTCGGATAGGGGCCGACGGCCTTCTCGTCGGTGTTGGACAGCAGCGTGTGGCTGTGGCCGCCGACGATGACGTCGATACCGTCGACTGCGGCAGCAATCTCCTGATCCTTGACGTAGCCGACATGCGAGAGCAGCACGATCTTGTCGATGCCCTGGCCCTCGATCTCCTTCACGGCCTCCTTAAGGTAGCCGATTTCATCGGCAAACAGGATGCTGTCGCCTGGGGAGGAGGTTTCGTCGGTGTCCGTTGCCAGGACTGATACGATGGCGACCTTTTCGCTGCCGAAGTCCTTGACGATGTAAGGCTTGAACTTGTCGGCGACCGGCGAGTTGAGACCCGCCAGCGTGTTGCCCGAGATCATCGGGAATTTCAGCGCGTCGATGAATTTGGCGAGTTCTTCCGGGCCGTCGTCGAATTCATGATTGCCGATCGCCATGGCGTCGAAGCCGATGCCGTTCATGAATTCGGCAATCGGGGCACTCTTGTAAGTCGTGTAGAAGAGCGAGCCCTGGAACTGGTCGCCGGCATCGAGCGTCAGGACATTCTTGCCGGTGAGTTCGGCGCGGCGGGCGTCGATCGCCGCCTTGACGCGGGCAATGCCGCCAAAGCACTCGTTCTTGGCTGCGTCATCCGCCGAGCAGGTCGAGTCGGACTTGTTGATCGCTTCAATGCGGGAATGCAGGTCGTTGATGTGCAGGATGTTGAGCTCGAAATCAGCGAATGCTGTTCCCGCCGTCAGGGCCAGCACCGAGGCGCTGAACAAACCAATCTTCAAATGTCTGAACATCATATCTCTCCTGTTGCAATACATTGCCAGCACTCTGGCACGCAGTGGGGGCCGCCGTTTGCCAGAATTCGGATGCCGGATGTTTCCATTTCGACCGGGGGAGGGCAAGCAGAAATCGCTCCCGATCCGCAGGTTCGCGAAACCTGAAACGAAAGAAGCGGCCACTGGGGCCGCTTCTTCAGGATGGTCATCAATGGTCCTGCCTCAGGCGCGTCGCGCCAGCGAGAATTGCGCCCCCGTATCGGTGGTGCAGTTCAGCTGGGTCGGGGTGACCAGCGCGCAATTGACCTTCTGCTGGGTGTTGCGCACCAGCGATGTCATGTTGATCTCGACGAGACGATCATTGACCAGCATGTAGGTGCCGGAGGCGAGGATCTGGTTGGTGTCCGTCGTGCGGGTGGTGAAGGTCCCGCCCTGGAAGGTCGACGTGATGCCGTTCGGATCGACCCAGGCACCTTCAATCGACGGTCCCTGTTGCACGGCCGGCAGTTGGCGCGGAGGGCTGGAATAGCAGGATGAAAGCGCGAGGCTTGCTGCAGCGACTGTGACCAGGGATTTGATTTTCATTCTTGTCTCCCACCAATTCAGCGGCCCGGCAACGCCGTCCACCGTCTGTGTTATCACCGAGAACATGCCGCGAAGGCTTGGCCAAAGCAAGGCGAGAGCCTTGTATCGCCGGGGTTATCCCGATCTTGCTCTCGATGCAAGAAGGCCCGCCGCAAGCGACGGGCCCTGTTGCTGTGTAAAACCGGTCAGCGGACCAGGATGTTCCGGAACTGCCACGGATCCTTTTCGTCGAGGTCTTCCGGGAAGAGGCCCGGGCGACCGTCGAGCGGGGTCCAGTCGGTGTAGTGGCCTTCGACCGGGCCGAGATAGGGCGACTGCACTTCGAGGCAGCGCTTGTAGTCCATCTCGTCGGCTTCGACGATGCCGGCCTTGGGATTTTCGAGCGCCCAGACCATGCCGGCGAGAACGGCCGAGGTCACCTGCAGGCCGGTCGCGTTCTGATAGGGCGCGATGCGGCGGGTTTCTTCCAGCGACAGGCGAGAGCCATACCAATAGGCATTCTTTTCGTGGCCGTAGAGCAGCACGCCGAGTTCATCGACGCCATCGACCAGTTCGTCCTCGTTCAGAACATGCAGGACCGGCTGCGGCGTGCCGCCATTGCCGAACATCTCATGCAGCGAGAGAACGGCATCATTGGCCGGGTGATAGGCATAGTGGCAGGTCGGGCGGTAGACGACTTCGCCATCCTTCTCGACGGTGAAGTAGTCGGCGATCGAAATCGACTCGTTGTGGGTGACGAGGAAGCCATACTGCGGACCCGGCGTCGGGCACCAGGTGCGCACGCGGGTATTGGCACCCGGCTGCTCCAGATAGATCGCGGCCTTGCAGCCCTTCTTGTGCTTCTTGGCGTTCTTCGGCATCCAGTTTTCATGGGTGCCCCAGCCGAGTTCGGCAGGCTGCATGCCTTCCGACAGGAAGCCTTCGACGGACCAGGTGTTCCAGAAGACGTTGAGCGGCTTCGGGTTCTTGGTGCGCTGGGTGTCGCGCTCGGCGATATGGACGCCCTTGACGCCGACCTTCTTCATCAGCTTGGCCCAGCCGTCGCGATCGTTCTGGTCCGGCTCGTCGAACTTGACGCCGGTTTCATGGGCGATGTTGACCAGCGCCTGCTTGACGAACCAGGAGACCATGCCCGGGTTTGCGCCGCAGGTGGAGACGGCCGTGGTGCCGCCCGGGTTCTTGGCCTTTTCCTGGCGCACGGTCTCGCGCAGCGCATAGTTGGTGCGCTCGGAGTTCTTCATGTTCTTGTCGAAGTAGAAGCCAAGCCAGGGTTCGACGACGGTGTCGATGTAGAGCACGTCGAGCTTGCGGCAGAGCTTCATCAGGTCGAGCGAACCGGTGTCGACCGAAAGGTTGACGCAGAAGCCCTGGCCCTGGCCTTCGGTCAGAAGCGGCTTCAAGAGCTTCTTGTAGTTCTCTTTCGTGACATGCGCCTGGATGTGCTTGATGCCATGCTTGGCGAGCAGGTCGGCTTCGTCATTGCGGGGATCGATGACGACCATCCGGCTCTTGTCGAACTTGAAGTGGCGTTCGATCAGCGGCAGGGTGCCGCGGCCGATCGAGCCGAAACCGATCATCACGATCGGGCCGGTGATCTCGCCATAAACCGGGTAGGTCATTTCGCTCATTTCCGTCTCCTTGGAGGCCCGGTCGTTTCGCCTGGGCCATGTTTCCGGCCTGTCTGATGCAGCCGGAGCGATACTGGCGGTTCTAGATCACAAAACTCTGACACAATAAAGAGTGGGCCCCCTAGCAGAGAGCGGCTAGCGGTGATTTTACGACGCCACATCTTGCCGCAGGCGGTCAACCAGCCGCGTGCGTTGGCGGTCGAGCCCCTTGTAGCGCAGTTGCGGTTCGCTCAGCCCCTCCAGCTGGTCGGCGAGAGACCGCGCCAGTCGCTTGCCCTGCGGGTGGCGCTCAAACAGGGGGACCGGGTCGAGGTAGATGCGGATAGTGAAGACGATCGCGCCCGTCACGGGCAGTTTCGTCAGCGTTTGCCGTTCAACGCGCACCACAGCCTCTTCGGGCCCAGCGGTATCGTTGCGACCGGTCTCCGGATGGAAGAGCTTCTCCTTCCAGTTGATCGACCAGTTGAAGCGTTCTGCCGGCAGATCCGGGGCCAGATTGTCGAAGATGCGATTGATCATGGCCGCGTTGCGGGTGCCGCCTTCGAAACCCGGCACATGTTCGTGGACTTCCTCCATCGGGCGGTCGAACTTTTCCGCAAGCAACCAGGAGGAGGGGAAGGAGAGATGGGCAGCGGCGATACACCAGCCCACCTCGCGCCGCATCATGATCACGAGGTCGTCCTGCACGAGCATTCCCGCGCGCAAAAGCGGGGGCAGGTCATCATCGCTCAGGTCTGTTTCGGCCATCAGCTGCGGATGATGGGCGTTGAGATGGGCGGTGAGGGCTGCCAGGCATTCCGCCTGCGCGGGAAGGCTGTCGTCGGTCGCCCGGAAGACCTCGTCAAGCCGCGTTGTCGCCAGCACGCGCTTTTCGGTCAGATAGCGATCGCGATCGGCATCCGGTTCGATCCAGCGGGTCGGGTCCAGTGCGGACAGGCCGATGGTGAAAGGGCGCGTCGGGCCGGCATAGGGGGTGTGGGTAAAGGATCTCATGGCAGGCATTCTCCCATGCTGGACCTTAGCCCTTCAGCGCCTCCAGTCCGACGGCCGTGCGGGTCACGGCCACTTCCGTCACCTCATAGACAGCCACGCCCTCGACCGTGAAGGGATCGGCTGCGACATAGGCCTCGATTTCGGCCCGGTCGCCCTTGGCCAGAATCACACCGCCGGTGCGCGGGTTCTTGCGGCCCGAGGCCAGAAACATGCCGCTGTCATAGCCGGCATTCACCCAGTCCATATGCGGAGCCATGAAACGATCGGCTTCTTCGGCCGGCTTCACATAGGTGAGGGAGAGAATGAACATCTGGCTATTTCCCTGTTGACGACATGTCGGTGTGGTCCCGTCTGTTGGCCAGAAGCAGGAGCGCTACCGCGCCTGCCAAGAGAGGCAGGATCCGGTGATGATAGCGGTCGGGCGGACCGGAAACGACCGCGAAGAGGCCGTCATTCGCAAGCGAAACCAGGAGGAGAATGGCAAGCCAGAGACGGGTGTCGCGGTCAAGTCGCTGCCAGCCCGTGATCAAGGAAACGGCGAGGCACGCATAAAGGAGCATGCGCAGTCCGGTCAGCAAGGCCAGATGACTGTCCGTCTCCCAAACGCCCTTCGCCTGCCAGGAGGTGGAAAAGGGTTGCGGCATGGGTTCGTTCAGCCGCGAGGCGAAATCGAGGCGGGTGCCGGTGCCGTAGAAGCTGAAAAAGTCCTGCAGCATCAGGGTCGCGGTTTCGAGCGGCATTGTGGTGATCGCCGTACGGATTATCGGCCAGGCGTGGTCGCGTTCGAACGCGGCAAGCTCGAAACGATCGGGAAAGGCGCGCATCAGGTCCCAGAAGAAGTCGCGTCGTCCGGCATTCTCTGGCCGGTGCCGTATCGTCTCGATGAGGTCGGCAGCCTCGCACAGAACCTTCTCGGATGACCGGTCGCATTCCAGACGCAGCAGTTCGGGTTCGACGGAGAACAGCCGGGCTGCGAGGAAGGTGCGGCTTAGCGAGGGCGTGTCGGGATAGTATTTGGCGTTGAGAAAGCTGCTGACAACGATAGCTGTGGCAATGGCCAGAACCGGCATGACCCCGGCTTTGCGGATCCCGAAGAACAGAGCCACCAGAACCGTCAGCACGCCCGCCAGTATCAGGCCGCTGGCGTGGCCGGAAAAGAGAATGCCGGCACACAAGGCGAGGAACGGGCTCTTGCTTCGGATCGAGACGATCAGAAAGACGACGGCTGCGAAGAACCAGGCATCAACGAGGACGGCGCTTGTGTAGAGCGGTTGCAAGGCAAGCACGGCGAGCGGCAGCACGAGCCAATATCCGCGCAGGTCAAAACTGCGGATCAGCAGCAGCCAGGCTGCAGCATTCACCACGGCATTGAAGACCGGTAGCGCCCAGTAGCCGATCAGGCCGTAGAGTGGAGCGACCAGCACCGCCGCGGTCTTGGCCCGCATCCAGTTCACACCCTGTCCGGAATAGGCGATCGAATCGTCCATCACCCATGGAAAGCCGTTGAGCCATGCGGGGAGGAGAAACAGCGCCACAAGAGACAGGAACATGAGCGCCGTTGCGCCGGCCGACATTCCCCGAGTAGTGGCGTTCAAGCGCGGGCGTTCTGCCATTGCCACGCCTATTCCACCAGCTCGGCGGGGATCAGGCCGCGCAGGGAGTTGCCAACGAAGAGCTTGCGGTGGCGCAGGTCGTCGAGTTTCAGCACCTCGCCGCGTGCCTTGCGTTCGCGGATCAGTTCGGCGCGCAGCACGCCGGGAAGAAGGCCGCTGGTGAGTGGCGGGGTCAGCAGTATGCCGTCGGCGGCTTCGGCGAAAATGTTGGTGATCGTGCCTTCGCAGACCTCGCCCCGCTCGTTGAGCAGGATCACTTCGTCCGCCTCGTCCTTCGAGAATTCGGCGCGGGCGGCCTCATAGGGTTCGCGACGGGTGGTCTTGTGGCGGAAAAGGCTGTCTTCGGATTGCTGCCGTGTCTTTGCGATCTTGAGGCGCCAGACTGTTGCCTCCGGCATGGGTTCGAAGGGGGTGGCGGTCACCTCCATCTTGCCGCGATAGGTCATGACCAGGCGCACCCGCAGCGGTGTGTTGCCGGACACTTCCCTTTCCAGCCTGGCCTTGGCGTCCTGAGGCTGGCGAAAGCCCAGTGCGTCGGCTGAGCGAGAGAGGCGACGCAGATGCTGATCGAGCCGCAGGAAGCCTGCGTCCGGTTGCCACCGCATCGTTTCGATCAGCGAGAAATCCATTGCTCTCCCAGGGCAAAGCGCGCCTTCAGTAGGCATTCTTCGTATTCGGCCTCGGCCTTCGAATCGAAGACGATGCCGCCGCCGACATTGAAGACGGCGCGCCCATGGTTGAAAAGGGAGATGGTGCGGATTGCCACTGAAAATCGCATGGGACCCGCAGGATCGCACCATCCGATTGCGCCGCAATAGACGTCGCGCGGGCCGGCTTCGAGTTCATGCAGGATGCGCATGGCCCACATTTTCGGGGCGCCGGTCACGGAGCCGCAGGGGAAGAGGGCGGCCATGATCTCGGGGAGGCCGATGTCGGGCAAGAGCCTCGCCCTGACATAGCTCACCATCTGATGCACGGTCGGATAGGTCTCGATGGCAAACAGCTTGGGGACCGAAAGCGTGCCGACCTCCGATATGACAGAGACGTCGTTGCGCAAGAGATCGACGATCATCCGGTTCTCGGCCTGGGTCTTTTCGTCGCCGAGCATGGCGGCGATGATCGCCTCATCCTCCTCCGGTGACGCGCCACGCGCCGCCGTGCCCTTCATGGGCCTGGTCTCGATCCAGCCGTCTTCATCGACGGAAAAGAACAGTTCCGGCGACCGGGACAGGATGACGGGACCAGTGCCGTAGTCGATCAGCGCGCCGTAATGCACGGGCTGTCGACCGACCAGCGACCAGAAGGCGGCGCGGGGATCGCCTTCCCATTTTGCCTCGACTGGCATGGTCAGGTTGGCCTGATAGCAGTCGCCCTTGCGCAGGTGATGGTGCAGCCGATCGAAGCGGTCTCGATAGGTTTCGAGATCCCAGGCGGCCCTTGGCTCGCTCAGGAGCGGCGCATTCAGAATGTTCGACGGTGGCGTCGCAAGCGGGTGGTCTGCCGGCGCTGGCGCTGAAAAGACGCCCATCGAAATCAGCGGTGTCTCGCGGCCCGCTTCGATCAGGGGACGGAGCTTCGGTTCAAAGACAAAGCCGGCTTCATAAGAAAGGTAGCCCGCCAGCCACTTGCCGGCCTTGCGGTGCGCTTCCAACTGCGCAAGCGCAGGCTCCACCTCGTCTGCCGACTGGGCGACGACAAGCGTCTCCGGTTCGGCAAAAACGAGGCTCGTTCCCGCGCGGTCGTCGCGGAAGAGCGCATAGGGCGCGTGATCACGCATGGGATGTCGGCAGCTCCGCTGTTCAGGCTGCCTTATCTAGCGCTTCCAACTCGTCGATCAGCCCCTCGATCATCGACAGACCCTTGGCCCAGAACGACGGATCGGTCGCATCAAGGCCGAAGGGGGCGAGAAGCTCGGAGTGGTGTTTCGTCCCGCCGGCCTTCAGCAGCGCGAAATACTTGTCCTGGAAGCCCTGATCGGCGTTCTGGTAGACGGCGTAGAGCGAGTTCACCAGGCAGTCGCCGAAGGCATAGGCGTAGACATAGAAGGGCGAATGGATGAAGTGAGGGATATAGGCCCACCAGGTCTCGTAGCCCTCGGAGATCTTGATCGCCGGCCCAAGGCTTTCCGACTGGACCGAAAGCCAGAGTTCGCCGATCTGCTCGGCGGTCAGCTCGCCTTCCTTGCGAGCGGTGTGGATCTTGCGCTCGAACTGGTAGAAGGCGATCTGGCGGACCACCGTATTGATCATGTCCTCGACCTTCTGGGCGAGCATGGCCTTGCGCTCTTTGCTGTCGGTCGTCTTGTCGAGGAGCGCACGGAAGGTCAGCATTTCGCCGAAGACCGATGCGGTTTCGGCGAGCGTCAGCGGGGTCTGGCACATCAGCGCACCCTGGCCGCCGGCCAGCACCTGGTGCACACCATGGCCCAGTTCATGCGCGAGTGTCATGACATCGCGCGGCTTGCCAAGATAGTTGACCAGCACGTAAGGGTGGGCCGAGGGCACAGTCGGGTGGGCGAAGGCACCCGGAGCCTTGCCGGGGCGAGCCGGGGCATCGATCCAGCCGCCGTCGAAAAAGCGGCCGGCGATCTCGGCCATCTCGGGCGCGAACCCGCCGTAAGCCGAGAGAACCATGTCCTTCGCCTCATCCCAGGGGATAAGCCGGTCAGGGGTCTCAGTGAGCGGGGCATTGCGGTCCCAGAAATTCATCTGGTCCATGCCGAGCCACTTCGCCTTCATCTTGTAATAGCGGTGCGACAGGCGCGGATAGGCTTGGCGCACGGCCTCGGCCAGCGCATCGACCACTTCTCGTTCGACACGGTTGGCGAGGTGGCGACTGTCGGCGATGTCCTCGAAGCCGCGCCAGCGGTCTGAGATATCCTTGTCCTTCGCCAGCGTGTTGGTTACCAGCGTGAAGATGCGGATGTTGTCCTTGAAGGTCTTCGACAGGGCTTCTGCGGCGAGCTTGCGCTTGGCGGGGTCGGCATCCTGCAAGAGTGTGAGCGTCGGCTCGAGCGGCATCTCGTCGTCGCCCACCTTGAAGCGCAGTGCGGCAAGCGTTTCGTCGAACAGCCGGTTGAAGGCGGCGGCACCCGTCTGCGATTTTTCCAGGAAGAGCTGTTCGATCCGGTCATCGAGCTGGAAGGGCTTGTCCTTGCGCAGATCGACGATCCAGGGACGGAAATGGGCGAGGGCCGGATCGCGGTCCATCGCAGCATCGACGGCGTCGTCGGACAGGCGGTTCAGTTCCAGCGGGAAGAACAGGAGGCGGGCCGACATGTCCGTCAGCTTTGCCTGGATGTCGCCGAAGAACTTGCCGTTCGCCGGATTGGTCATGTCTGTATAATAGGTCAGGCCGGCATAAGAGGCTATGCGACCAAGCAGGTCTTCCAGCGCATCCATCTCGCGCAGCGCCTGGGCGAGCGAGTTTTCGCCGACGGTTTCCAGCGCGATGGAGAGCTTGCCCTTCCACTTGCTTTCGAAGGCGAGTGCATCCGAGCCTGCCTTTTCGACAGCCCCGAGGAACTCTGCAGAGGTCTGGCCGGGGTAGAGATCCTCCAGCTTCCAGACGGGGAGGTCTCCAAGGTTCTGATTTCCGCTCGCGGAAGCCTGGTTTGCCGGGCTCAAGGCGGGGCGACGGTCGATCATCATGGTGACGTCCTTTCTCTCGTGTGTTCCGGAGATGTAGTCAGTCGCCCGGCGATGGGCAAGCAGCCGGGTGTGCCGGTGTGATGCGACCTGACCGCGCCGTTTGCCGCAGCGCGTCTGTGGATTGTGCCATAAACGGTTAAGGACCGTTAAAATGCTAGGCTTTCTCCCAAGAACATCTTCAGGCCTTTCTGGCAGTCTCCCCGCGATAACCCAGGAGCGCAAAGGCGCCGAAACATCCCCGGGGAGCGCAAGTTGACCGCACAGATTCTACTCATCGATGAAGATGCCGCCGAGCGCCGCAGCATGAAGGCTGCGATCGAAGCGCACGGTCATGCCGTTCACGTCGCCGATACCGCCCATGCGGGGATCGAGCTCTTTCGCCGTTACCGCGATCAGATCAGCGTTGTGGTTCTCGACGCGACCTGGGCCGAAGGGCTCAACCCGAGCGTCATCCCCGTGCTGGCGGAAATCAATCCGGCCGTGCCCGTGATCGTCTGCACCACGGAGGGAGCAACGGAGACGGCGCTTGATGCCGTGCGTGCGGGTGCTTTCGACTTCCTGGTCAAACCCATCGCCCAGGAGCGGCTTATCGGCGCCATCGAGTCTGCGCTCAAGATCCATCGGACCAGTCTTCAGGGACGGACTCCCCGCCGTGCCCGCAGCGGCTCGGTCAGTTTTGCAGATGTGGTCGCCGCCAGCGCTGCCATGTCCCGCGTGGTCGAGCTCGGCCGCCGGGCGGCGCAATCGACCATTCCGGTGATGCTCGAAGGGGAGGCGGGTGTCGGCAAGGAGCTCGTCGCGCGTGCCATTCATGCCGCAAGCGACCGCTCGTCCCGTCCCTTCGTTGCGGTGAACTGCAATGCCATCTCGCCCGGCCAGATCGAGGAGGTGCTGTTTGGCAGCGATAGTCTGACGGGCAAGTTTGCCGAGGCCGAGGGCGGTACCCTTTTCGTTGAGGAAATCAGCGAGTTACCGGCCGTTGGGCAGATGCGTCTGCTTGAAATCGTTCAGACCGGTGAGGTGCATCGCAGTGGTCTGCAACGACCGTTGAAGGCGAATGTGCGTCTCATCCTGGCGACCAACAAGGATCTGATCGAGGAGGTGAAGGCCAGCCGGTTCCGCGAGGATCTCTATTATCGCGTCAACGTCTTCCCGATTACGATTGCAGCCCTTCGCCGCCGCAAGGAAGACATTCCGCACCTGGTTCGGGCCTTCGTCGAGCGCTTCTCGCTGGAGCAGCGTCTGCCGCGGACGCTGCAGATCGAACCGTCTGCTCTGGCGCTTCTCACCTCGTTCGAATGGCCGGGCAATACGCGACAGCTGGAAAACGCGATTTTCCGTGCTGTGGTTCTTGCCGAAGGAGCGAGCCTGAGGGAAAGCGATTTCCCTCAGATCGTGGCCCAGGTGAAGAGCAGTCGCGGCGGGACACCGGGAGCGGAGCCGCAGGCGGTTCTGCACGAGCCGAGCCCGATCGCCAAGGTTCAGGCCGCCCTTGCCGAGCGCACCGCCGGCTTCACGAGCGGCTATTCTGCTCCATCCACAGGTTTCGGTGCAGCCCAATCGGCCAATGTCATCGTCAGTACCGATCAGGCCGGAAATGTCCGCAAGCTGGCCGAAATCGAGGAAGAACTGATCCGCTTCGCGCTCAAGTTCTATCGGGGTCAAATGAGCCAGGTGGCCCGGAAACTCGGGATTGGCCGTTCGACGCTGTATCGCAAGCTGAAGGACTACGGTATCGACCCCGACGATCCGCAGAAGGATGCTGCTTGATCTACCTCAACCGTCCGATGTTAACTCTGGGGTAAGCTTAATCGCTTACCAAGAGGCTAAGCATTTGTTAGGCAAGCGTTCACTATAAACGGACAGCTTGTGCGGATGTGGCAAATTTGCCATGGTATGACCGCATTTGACGTTCATTCGAGTTGGCGTGGGACGTAGTCTTTCGGACGGGGATTGCATTGCAGGCATCGCAGGACATCAGCGCGCTCCACACGCAGATCGGGCGCAACACCCGGCTTGCGTCTGCGCAGTTCGCAGCGAGGCTGCTGCTTTCGCTTTTCGCCATCGTTCTGGTGGGCCTTGGTGGTCTTCTGGCAGCCCCCGGTTCGGCGCAAGCCGAGACCCGTACCCTCAACATCGAATTCGTTCATACCGGCGAACGCGCCTCGATCACCTTCAAGCGCAACGGCCGCTACGACCCCAAGGGTCTGAAACAGCTCAACTATATTCTCCGTGACTGGCGTCGCAACGAGCCGACGAAGATGGATCCGCGCCTCTTCGACCTCGTCTGGGAAGTCTACCGTCAGTCGCGCGCCAAGGGCTATATCAAGGTCGTCTCCGCCTATCGTTCCCCGGCCACCAACAACATGCTGCGTTCGCGCTCGAAGGGTGTCGCCAAGGAAAGCCAGCACATGCGCGGCACGGCGATGGACTTCTACATTCCCGGCGTGCCGCTGAAGACGCTGCGCGAGATCGGCGTGAAGATGCAGGCCGGCGGCGTGGGCTACTATCCGAATTCCGGCTCGCCCTTCGTGCACATGGACGTCGCAGGCGTTCGCGCGTGGCCGCGCATGAGCCGCCAGGATCTCGTCCGCCTCTTCCCCGACGGCAAGACGGTGCATATTCCCTCCGACGGCAGGCCGCTGCCGGGCTATCAGCAGGCGCTTGCCGAGTACAAGCGTCGCGTCGCCTCGGGCAACACCGTCATGATCGCCGAGGAGCAGTCTTCTTCGCGTCCGCGCAACTTCCTTGCCATGCTGTTTGGTGGTGGCGACGAGGATGAGGTCCAGGATATTCCGGAACCCGCAGCACGTCCGGCTGTCGCCCAGCCGCAGCAGGCTCCGGCCGCCCCGCGTGAGCAGCCTGTCGTGACGGCAACCGAGCCGGTCATGGTTGCCAACACGCTTCCCGGCATCGATGCTGCTGCTGCCCCCGTTCCGCAGGCACGTCCGGCCCTTCGCCCGGCGGACAACAGCCTTGCCGTGGCGCTCTATCAGCCGCCGCGCAATGCGGCTGAGGATGCCTTGCGTGAAGTGGCCAGCGGTGTGCCGGTTCCGGCTGCTGCTCCTTCAGACGAATTCGCCGACCTCGCTGCGATGGAGGTCCCGGTCCCGACGCTGCTCAGCAGACCCGAGCCTGGTGTGGCCGAGCAGGGTGTCATGACCGCATCGATCGATCCGAATGCCGATGCGATGGTGCTTGCCGATGGGATGACCGTTCCCGTGCCGGCGGCGCGCCCGCAGGTTGCCGAAGCGCTGCTTGCCTCTGCGCAGGCTGAAGCCGAGGCGGAGATAGACGAAGTCGAGCAGGCGATCCTGTCGCCGGAGGCTGCGGCTGCGCTCGAGAACGGCAGCATGCCGGAAATGGCTGCCCCTGTCCCGTCGAGCGCGCCTGCGCAGGCCGAACTCCGTGCCGCTCCTGCGCCGGCTGAGAAGCCGGTCGAAGTTGCCGCGATCCCGCCGCAGCCGGAAGCCGTGGTGGAATCGACCACGCAGTTCGGCGACATGTTCGATGCGCCGTCCGAGCCGGTCCCGAATGCCGATGCGGCTTTGCCGAAGAAGGGTGGACGTCCGGGTCAGGAAGATGCCGAGCGCGCCCACATGGCGATGTATGGCGGCACCAAGCTGACCAAGAGCATGATCGAGCAGTGGGCGCTGAACCAGGGCAGGTTCGAATCCGTCGCCAAGCCGGTCAAGGCGCCGCGGGTGGTGTCACGCTCGCTCGTTGCCCCTGCCACGGCCGTTCCGGATGGTTTCCGCCTCGACGCGACCACGATCGACCCGAGCCGTTTCGGCGCGCCCTGATCATCGGCACATCCAGATTGCAGACAAAAAGAAACCCGCCGGATCGGCGGGTTTTTTGTTGGTCGCAGCGAGGATGCATCAGCCTTCCGGCGGGCTCTCGATCATGCCCAGCGCGTGCAGGTAGGTATCGAGGATCAGGTCCTCTTCCATGCGCTCCTGATCGTCCTTCTTGCGAAGGGCGATGACCTTCTTGAGGATCTTGGTGTCGAAGCCCATGGCCTTGGCTTCGCCGTAGACGTCCTTGATGTCGTCGGCGATGGTCTTCTTTTCTTCTTCCAGGCGCTCGATGCGTTCGACAAAGGCACGGAGCTGGTCGCGGGCGACGCCGTGGGCGGCATCAGACATGGGCAATCTCCTTCACTGCGGGGATGGCATTTTCGGGATGGGTTATCGTGGCGTTCACGTGCCGCGAAGCAGCGTCCGCGTCAAGCCCCAAAGCTTGAGGCACGCGTCATTCCTTCGGGCGGTTCTGCTCGAAGGCCTGCTGCTGCTCGGTGGTTGCTTCGCGCTGGTGAAGTGCTTTCCACTCGTCATAGGGCATGCCGTAGACGATCTCGCGGCTTTCGTCCCTGGTCAGGTCGAGGCCCTTTTGCTTCGCCGCGTCGAGATACCAGTTGGAGAGGCAATTGCGGCAGAAGCCGGCGAGGTTCATCAGATCGATGTTCTGCACCTCGGGTCGGTTGCGCAGATGGGAGACGAGCCGGCGGAAGGCGGCGGCTTCCAGTTCTGTCTGCTGGTCCTTGGTCGGGAGCGTCATGCTGTCCTCCTTCAGGGCGCGATGGGTTGGGTGGGGTAGGGGCCGGTGCGCGAGGCATGGATCTCATACTCGTGCAGCTTCGGGTCGGCATTGAGGCGTTCGAAGATCGGTGCCAGGCGATCGGCCCAGGCGGCAACGCCGGCGTCGTCGCCGATCAGGTCCTGGCGGACTTCCAGAAGCGCGTGCGGGATGCCCGTCATCATGCAATGGCGATACATGGTGTCGCCCTTGAGGGCCCCGTCATAGGGTTCATTGTCGCCGACAAGGATGTCTCCTGCGGCTTCCAGCTCCTCGATCAGCGGGCGGACGGCCCGGGCATCGGTATCCCAGAGAACCGCTGCATGCCAGGGACGGGGCACGCCCTTCCAGGCCGGCGTATAGGAATGGAGCGACAGCACCAGCGGCGCCTTGCCGGAGGCCGCCGCGACCTTGGCGATCACCTCCGAGACCGCCCTGTGATAGGGGCGGTGATAGGTTTCGATCCGGTGCTGCCACTCCTCAGGAGAGATCGGGTGGTTGCCCGGAATGATGGCGCCGTCGGAAATGCGCATGATGATGGTCGGGTCGTCCTCACCGCGATTCGGATCGATCAGCAGGCGGGAAAAGCGCGACATGACGGCCGGGACACCAAGACGGGCGGCCAGAAGACGGGTCAGCGGCTCGATGCCGATGTCATAGGCAATGTGGCGACCAAAGGCGCTGTCGGTTAGGCCCAGCTTTTCATAGGGTTCGGGAACGATGTTCGTGGCGTGGTCGGCGAGGATCACGAGGCCGGCGTCGAAACGGCCTTCCAAAATCTCGAAAACGGGGGAAACATTCATCAGTTTGAAGCCATCAGCTGCTACAAGTGCTTGATCGCATGGGGAATGGGGGAGCGCAAGCTTTCATGGCTGTCACGTTTGTGCCAAGATCGGACACAATGGTTCCAGGACTGGTTCAAGGCAGACATTATAATCGATTAGAGTTGCGTTGACATTCTCTGGTCAGCATCGCAAGAAGGCATCCCATGCGCATTTTTGGAGTTCCGGCGGCAATCGTGCATCACCTGATCAGACAGACTTTTGACCGTGCCAAGGCACGTTTTCTCAAGCCCCTCCTGATCGCGGGTGCGCTGTTTTCGCCCATGCTGGCAGCAGATGCCGCTCATGCCGAATTCAGGGTCTGCAATGGCACGCAGAACCTTGTCGGGGTGGCCGTCGGCTACCGGGCGGAAGAGGGCTGGATCACGGAAGGCTGGTGGCAGGTTCCGGCAGGCACCTGCGCCACGCTGATCGAGGGCGAGCTCCAATCGCGTTATTATTATCTCTATGCTGAGGATGCCGCTCGCGGTGGTCGCTGGACCGGTGACATCAACATGTGTGTCGCTGAAAACGAGTTCAAGATCGTGGGCGTGAAGGACTGCTTCGCGCGCGGCTATCAGCAGATGGGATTCAAGGAATACGACACCGGCAGGCAGGGGAGCTGGATGGTCCAGCTGTCCGATACGTCGGGCACCCAGGAAAGCCAGAACTGATGAAGCGAAACCGCAAAGTAAAGATCCTCGCCACGCTTGGTCCCGCCTCTTCCGAAGAGGCGATGATCCGGAAGCTCCATGAAGCCGGGGCCGATCTTTTCCGCATCAACATGAGCCATGCCAGCCATGATCTGATGCGTACGCTGGTTCAGCGGATCCGCAATGTCGAGGCCGCCTGTGGCCGTCCGATCGGCATCCTCGCCGACCTCCAGGGTCCGAAGCTCCGCGTCGGCAAGTTCGCCGAGACCACCGTTGAGCTGAAGGCAGGCCAGACGTTCACGCTCGACAACAAGGACGTGCCCGGCGACGCGACCCGCGTCTATCTCCCGCATCCGGAAATCCTGGAATCGGTGAAGCCCGGCGACCGTCTGCTGATCGATGACGGCAAGCTGCATCTGAAGGCGGTCAAGTGCGACGGCAAGAGCATCGTCACGGAAGTGGTGTCTGGCACGAAGATCTCCGACCGCAAGGGCGTGAGCCTGCCCGACACCATTCTCGCGACCGGCGTCCTCACCGACAAGGACCGCGCCGACCTCGATGCGGTGCTGGCCGTCAACGACGTCGACTGGGTGGCACTCTCCTTCATCCAGCGTCCGGAAGACCTGGCGGAAGTCCGCAAGATCGCCAAGGGCCGCGTCGGCTTGATGTCCAAGATCGAAAAGCCGCAGGCGATCGAACGCATCGACGAGATCATCGCGCTCTCGGACGCCCTGATGGTCGCCCGTGGTGACCTCGGCGTGGAAATGCCGCTCGAGCGCGTTCCCGGCATCCAGAAGCAGCTGATCCGCGCCTGCCGCCGCGAAGGCAAGCCGGTCGTCGTTGCGACGCAGATGCTGGAATCGATGATCACGGCTCCGGTCCCCACCCGTGCGGAAGTCTCCGACGTTGCGACCGCCGTCTTCGAAGGCGCCGACGCCATCATGCTTTCGGCTGAATCGGCTTCCGGCCAGTATCCGGTCGAAGCCGTCGCCACCATGGCCTCGATCGCCGAGACCGTCGAGCGCGAGCCGCACTATCCGGGCATCATCTACGCCCAGCGCGCCCAGCCGGAAGCAACCGGCGCCGACGCCATTTCGCTGGCAGCCCGCCAGATTGCCGAGACGCTGCGTCTGCAGGCGATCGTCTGTTACACGTCTTCGGGCAATACGGGGCTGCGCGCCTCGCGTGAACGCCCGGAAGTGCCGATCATCGCGCTGTCGCCGGTCATTCAGACCGCACGCCGTCTGTCGGTCGTCTGGGGCCTGCATTGCGTCGTCTCCTCGGAGCCGACCGACCTCGACGACATGGTCAACCGCGCCTGCCGCATCGTCGTCGAAGAAGGTTTCGGCAAGCCTGGCGACCGTATCATCATGTCGGCCGGCGTTCCGCTCGGAACCCCCGGCTCGACCAACATGCTGCGCATCGCCTATATCGGTTCGGACGGCCAGACCGGGATCTGAGGATCAGCGTTGTCAAGGATCTGGAAAAGCCGCCTTCGGGCGGCTTTTCTCATTCCGGTTATTGGCCCGCCTGCAGGGATAACGCCTGGCCCTCAGGTGTCACACGGGTCGCTGCAAGGCGTGGCTCCACGGCCCGCGCCATGGCCTGAAGATCGCGATCGCTGCCAGCGATCTTCTCCAGGGCGGCTATGACGATGTCGGTTACAATGTAGTCCGGCTTGTGCCCGAGCCCCTTGATCCAGACGAGTTCGGAGCCCTTTATATCGCGGGCGAGGCCCTTGGAATGGATCTCCTCCAGCACGATCTCGTCGCTGTCACCTGTGATGACGACCGTCGGCTTTTCAATCTCGCGGTAGCGTGGCGCAAAGGCGGTGACATAGGCATGGAGCCCTGCCACATCCCTGGCGTTGGAGCGGAAGGTCGAGGGGCGCAGAACGAGAGCGGGGCCGGTATCCTCGATGTAATCTGCGGGGCGCGGGTTGGGCGCAAAGACATGGTCCGTCGCCGCAGCGATCCGCATCATGCCGGCATGCAGAGCCAGCGTATGGCAAAAGATCGGGCCGATCACCGGGGCGGAGGCGAGGTGATAGTACCAGTCCACACCGCCCGGCCATGGATGGGTGGCGGCGGCGAGGAAGACCAGACCTTCGACCTTCTCTGGATGCAGCACGCCGAAACTTGCGGTGATCGCGCCGCCGAAGGAATGGCCGACAATGATTGCCCGCTCGATCCCCTTCTTCTCCATCAGGCGCGCGATGGCATTGGCCTGCCCGTCGGGCGTGTCATTCTCGGGGGCGCCGCGCTCCGAATAGCCGTGTCCCGGCCTGTCAACGAAGAGGAGTTCCGCGCGGCCCCGTAGCGGGTCCAGGAAGGCGCCTGCCTGGTCCCGAAGATTGCCCGAGGCGCCATGGATGAAGACGATCGGTGGCAGGTCTGCCTCCGGTCCTGCGGGCACGTGTAGGGCGTTCAGACGAAAGCCGCCGACATCGGTCATTTCGCCGATGTTCGGTGTCTGAGCCGCGATCGCACGGGCACGGACCTGTGTGGCTATGGCGAGCGCTGCCAGCACGACGATGAGGACAAGCAGGAATACGAGCAAGGCGAGACCGATACGGGTGAGGAGCAAGAGCAAAGCTTCCGAACTGGAGATATGGCAACAAGATCGTGCTGCACTGCCGTTCGTCAAGGTGAGCGGTCGATCAGGCTTTCCTGGTCAAATCTGAAGATTGCCGCATCTACGGGATTTCCGTATGATCGAGTCCATGAGCACGCGGGCGATACCGGCCGATCCAATCGATGACGAGGATTTTGACGTCTCCGCGGAGGCGCTCGACCGTGCGCAGAGGTCTCGATTGATCCGCCGTACGCGCACGGCCCTCGGTCTGTCCCAGACGGAGTTCGCGTCTCGCTTTTGTGTGCCGGTTGGTACGCTTCGGGATTGGGAGCAGGCGCGGGCGACGCCACCCGACTTTGCGATTGCCTATGTGCGGGTGATCGGCGCGCATCCCGACCTCGTGGCGAAGGTGGTTGCCTGACACCTTCGTTGCGCCTCCCTTACGTCCGCTGGCCGGCCAGTTCTTCCGAGAGCTTGGAGACGATCTCCTGGGCCTCGCGGTCGGCGGGGAAGATTTCCAGGTAGCGTTCCCAGGCCTTCAGCGCCGCATCCTTGCTGCCGCGCTCGGTGAGGATCCCAGCGAGGCCGGCGATGGCGCCGAAGTGGCGGGGTTCGAGTTCCAGCACCTTCTCGATATCGGAAACGGATTTCTTGTAGTTGCCCATGGTGAAATGCAGCGTGGCCCGCTGGTTCCAGGCGCCGACGAAATCCGGCTTCAGGATGATCGCGCGATCGATGAAATCGAGGGCAGCGGCATTGCGCTTTTCGGCCGCGGCCTTGGCCGACCACTGCATCAGCAGATTGACCGTCGGGCTTGACGACTCGCTCCAGGTGGCCATGGCCGTGTTGGCGATCTGCCGGGCTGCCTGAGGATTGCGCTCGCGCTTCAGCTCCGCCAGCAGATCATCCACTGTCTTGGGTTTTACGGGTTCCCTGAGCGGGATCCGTTCAACGGGCGTTTGGGTCGCCCCCGCCCCGTCGAGCTCTTCGGGTGACTGCGCGGCAACGGCTCCGGCGAGGAGCAGGGCTGGCAGCAGCGGAAGGGTGAGGGCGAGTCGCAAAGAAAAACGGCGCATGAAGGGAAGGTAGTCCCTCAGCGCCGTCTTTCAAACTCAAATTTCCGATATCAACACGCCGCAGATGCGGGCGGGCAGTCCGTCATGGCTCATGGGCTCCGGAGAGCCCGGGGCTTCAGCCCTGGCGAGCCTTGAAGCGCGGGTTCTGCTTGTTGATGATGTAGATACGGCCCTTGCGGCGAACCAGACGGTTGTCGCGATGACGGGCCTTAAGCGCTTTCAGCGAGTTCTTGATCTTCATTTTTCTGGTCCACAACGATTGTCGGGGAATGTGTCATTCACCCACTGTGTTCAAACAATCAAAAGCGCGCCGCTGGGCGCGCCCTTGAAGAGTTGGCGGCAATTAGCCCGAGGGAGGCCTTGCTGTCAACATGCCCGGCGGAAAATGCGGGACAGATCCGGCTAAAAAACCGGGAAAATCAGTCGCGAAACGGCAGGATTTCGGTGACGTGGCCCATCTTGCGACCGGGGCGGGCTTCCGTCTTGCCGTAGAGATGGACCAGCACGTTGGGCTTTGCGAGCCAGGCGGGGACAGAATCGATGTCGTCGCCGATCAGATTCGTCATCACGCAATCGGAGTGGCGCACGGTGTCGCCAAGCGGCAGTGAGGCCACGGCGCGGATGTGCTGTTCGAACTGCGAGACGATGCAGGCGGCTTCCGTCCAGTGGCCGGAATTGTGCACGCGCGGGGCGATCTCGTTGGCGATCAGGTGGCCATTTTCCAGGACAAAGAACTCCATGCCGACGACGCCGACATAAGCCAGCCCATCGAGGAGTTTGCTCGCAGCTTCGCGGGCTGCTGCGGCCGTCTCCAGCGTGATCGCGGCCGGCTGGGTCGAGGTGTGCAGGATGCCGCCCCGATGAACATTCTCGGTCGGGTCGTAGCAGCGGATCTCGCCGGCGCTGTTGCGGGCGGCGATGATCGAGACTTCCCGGACAAAGGGTACGAAGCTTTCGAGGATCAGGGGGACCGAGCCGAGGGCTTCGTAGCCACCTGCAGCAGAATCGCCCTTGCGATAGACCTTCTGGCCCTTGCCGTCATAGCCGAGACGGCGGGTCTTCAGGACGCCTTCACCACCGAAATCGGCAAGTGCTGCTTCCAGATCGGCCTGGCTGTCGACGGCGTGGAAGCGGGCTGTCTCGATGCCGGACGCGTTGAGGAAGCGCTTTTCCGTGACGCGGTCCTGGGCCACTTCCAATGCTTTCGGCGGCGGGTAGACCGGCACGCTGGCAGCGAGTGTCTCGGCGGCTGATACGGGCACGTTCTCGAATTCGTAGGTGACGACGTCACAGAGCCGGCCGAGTTCCGCGAGAGCCGCCGGATCGTCATAGGCTGCCGTAATCTGGTGGTTGGCCATCTGGGCGGCGGGGCTGTCGGCCTGCGGCTCGAGGATCACGGTGCGGAAATTCAGCCGGGCTGCGGCCATGGCCAGCATGCGACCGAGCTGGCCGCCACCGATGATGCCGATGGTGCGGATGGTCATGGGGCCTCGTCCACGGGATATTCGGCAACCGAAGCGGTCTGGCGCTCGACCCATTCGTCGAGGCGCTCGGCCAGTTCGTCGTCATAGACGGCGAGTACGCGGGCCGCGAGCAGGGCGGCGTTGACCGCACCAGCACGGCCGATGGCGAGCGTGCCGACGGGAATGCCGGCCGGCATCTGGACGATGGAGTAAAGGCTGTCGAGGCCGGACATCGACTTCGACTGAACGGGAACGCCGAAGACGGGGAGCGTGGTCAGCGAGGCGACCATGCCGGGCAGGTGGGCGGCACCGCCGGCGCCGGCGATCACCACCTTGAAGCCCTCGTCGCGGGCCCCCTTGGCGAAAGCATACATGCGGTCGGGTGTACGGTGTGCCGAAACGATGCGGGCTTCATAGGAGACGCCGAGTGCGTCGAGCGTGTCGGCGGCATTCTTCATGGTCTCCCAGTCGGACTGGCTTCCCATGATGATGGCGACGGGCGGGCACTCAGCTGTCATCAGGCTATCCTTATGCCGTCACGTTGTGCTGTCAGGCGATGATGTCGGGAATGATCTGGTCTTCCAGCGCGGTGATCTTGTCCTTGATGGACAATTTCTTTTTCTTCATGCGCTGAATCCGCAGCGCATCACAGCCGGTGGTGATCATGGCATTGATTGCCGCATCATAGTCTTCGTGCTCCTGGCGAAGCCGTGCCAAAGAGAGCCTGATGTCGGCCTGTTCCTGATCGGCCATGCTTGTTCCCCATTAACGCCGTGTGGCCCATCCTTTAAGGATGCCCGGAAGATTCGCGCAAGCTCCTATCACCAAATACCGGTAACGGGAAGTTATCCCTGTCTTCGTTTTTGATGGTCGAATGTCACGACTTCGCCTTCGACAAACCGCATTTCTCGTGTCACATTATCTTCGCAAAGCCTGAAACTCCAGCGGATGAGGGCTGGAGGTAGGCGATAAGGAAGGACGCATCAAATGACCATACAGGCTCATCTTGAATCGCTGCAGAAGAAGCATGGAGCTCTCGAGGAACAGCTCCATGATGCGCTTGCATCTCCCTCCGTCGATGATCGGCACATTGCCGAGCTGAAGCGCCTCAAACTGCGCCTCAAGGATGAAATGGAACGCCTGAGAGCCTCCACACGCCACTGATACCACCCTTCCGGCTGCGCCGGGATCAGGCGGACCCAAAGACCGATCCCGATGTATTCATGAAGCAGCCAATACAACACCCTCGGCCCCGGAGTTCTGTCGACTTCGGGGCTTTTGTTTGTCTGCCACCGGGAATGCCAATGAGGAGAATGGTGGGGAGGCGTCAGGACCAGAACTGGTCCAGCCACATATTCATGCGGTCGAAGCCTGGCCGATGAATGAAGTAGATGCGGCGCGTGCCTTCCGAGCGAACATCGACAAGACCGCTGTCGAGAAGCGCCTTCAAATGCTGTGAAACGGCGGGACGACTGATCGGCAGCTGGGCGGCCAGTTCATTGACGGTTTTCTCCCCCCGGCGCAGATCCTCCAGGATGTGTCGCCGGTTCGGGTCTGCGATCGCCATGAACGGGTCTGCGTTCGTCATGAACTGACGGTACGGCAAACCCCGCATCGCGACAAGATCCGATGTGCAGCGCAGCAAGCCTGTTTGGGGCACAAATTTCCGTGTCAGAGCCCGAACAGTCCCCTGCTTCCGTCCCAGAGCAGCTTGCTCCCCGCGATCAGTACCATGCCGTACATCAGCGGATAGAAGATGGCCGGCTTCAGGTAGCGGACGAGGCGGGCGCCAGCGAGGGTCGATACCAGCGCCACCGGCAGCAAGGCTGCGGAGAGGCTGAGATTGGTGGCGTCGAGTTCCCCGAGCGCGAAATAGGGGATCACCTTGATCGCGTTCAAGATGGCGAAGAAGCGGGTGGAGGTGCCGGTATAGGTCAGCGGGTCGAGCTTCAACGGCAGGACGTAGATCTGGAAGGGTGGTCCGCCGGCATGGGCGACAAAGCTCGCATAGCCTGACAGGGAGCCCCAGAAGCTGCCGGCGATCGGGCGTTGTCCGACGGGTGCTGTTTCCTGGCCCTTGTAGGCTGCCCAGCTCTCCAGAAAATACTTCAGCGAAAAGACGATTGAAATGCCGCCCAGAACCAGGCGCATCGCATCGGCCGAGACATAGGTGGAGGTTGCCCAGCCGAGCCCGATGCCGATCACCGCACCCGGCAGCATGGCAATGAGGGTCGCACGGTTGTTGTGGTGACGCCAGGCCCAGAGTGCCACGGCATCCATGACCAGCAGGATCGGCAGGAAAATCGCCGCTGCCTGCATGGGCGGAACGGCAAAGGCGAGCAGTGGCACGCCGATCAGCGCGAAAGCGCCGCCGAGACCACCTTTCGAGAGACCAACGAGGGCAACGGCGGGAATGGCGACGGCATAGAAGTTCGGGTCTGTCAGCATTGCGCGGTTGATCCTTTTGGAAGAGCGGTCTATCGGATTTGTCCAGAGAAAACGAGGACGAAATCCGTCGCAACGGACCTGTCCCGCACACGGAACACCGCGCATGACCGAAAATCGCTGCCGCCTCGTCCTCATCGTTCCCGACATCCCCGATACGGCCCGGTGCGCCGAGGTCGTCAAAAACGCGTTGCGCGGGGGAGATGTCGCCTCGGTGATCGTGCCGCAATATGGCCTCGACGACACCGTGTTCCAGAAGCATGCCGAGGCGATCGTGCCGGAAATCCAGGCGGCGGGGGCTGCGGCTCTGGTCGTGGACAATAGCCGCGTGGCCGGCCGGGTGAAGGCCGACGGGCTGCACATCACTGGGAATGCCGAGACGCTCGCTGAAGCCGTGGAGAAACACACGCCGAAGCTGATCGTCGGCGGCGGCAATGCCATGGACCGCCACCATGCCCTCGAGATCGGCGAGATCCAGCCCGATTATATCTTCTTCGGCAAGATCGATGGCGACATCAAGCCGGAGGCCCATTCCAAGAACATCGCACTCGGCGAATGGTGGTCGTCGATGATCGAGATCCCGTGCATCGTCATGGGCGGTGCGGACCCGTCATCGGCCGTCGCCGTGGCCGAGAGCGGCGTGGAATTCGTGGCACTCGGCAAGGCTGTTTTCGACGACCCGTCCCAGGCTGCCGCAATCGTGACCCGGGTGAATGCCGAGCTTGACGAAAAAGCGCCACGGTTTGAAGATTGAACCGCCTCATGCGTTCAATCTCGCCCACCCATCGTCTGATTCTTGCCGCGCTTGCCGGGGCATGCCTTTCCCTGGCACATCCCGCCGTCGCGCAAGACAGCGAGGACGGCCTGGAGATCGGTGATGCACCGGCGATCATGCCGGCCGATCCCTCTGACGCTGGCGCAATCGAGCGCGGCGCACGGCCGAGCAGCAGCACGGGTGACGCAAACAGGCTCGACCGAGGCGATCGGGATGCAACGCCGCCGGTGACGAAGGGTGCAAAGCCGACCAAGGGCGACAAGCCGGACGATCTGCAGGGCATCAACATCTATCTGCGAATGGGCGCGCCTCTGCCGGATCTGCCACCCGAAAAGCCGTTCGAAGGCAAGCCCGACGAGGCTTATGGTGCCTTCCAGCGCGGTCTCTTCCTGACGGCCGTCGACAAGGCGCTGCCGCGGGCGCAGCTCGGTGATCCTGCCGCACAGACCCTGCTTGCCGAGATCATGTCCCGTGGGCTTGGGGTCAAGCGGGACCTGAAGGGCGCCGCCTTCTGGTATGGGCAGGCCGCCCAGGGCGGAGATCCTGCGGCGATGTTCAAATATGCCCTGCTTCTGATGGAGGGCCGAGAGGTCCCGCGGGACAAGGCGAAGGCTGACGAATACATGCGCCGTGCCGCCGATGCCGGCAATGGATCGGCCCAGTTCAACTGGGCGCAGATCCTCGTCTCCGACAATCCGGGTGTGCGCGGCCTGACCATGGCCATGCCCTATTATGAGAAGGCGGCCGAGCAGGGGATCGCCGATGCACAATATGCGCTGGCCCAGGTCTATTCGGCGCTCAAGGACGTGCCGCCGGAAAAGAAGGCCCGTGCTCGGGAATGGATGCTGCGTGCCGCGCGCGCAGGCTTTGATACGGCCCAGCTCGACATGGGACTCTGGCTCGTCAACGGCTATAACGGGCCGCGTGACTACGAGGCCGGCTATCGCTGGCTGAGCATCGCGGCGAGGCGCGGCAATGTCGTTGCGCAGAATCGTCTCGCCCATCTCTACATCAATGCGCTCGGTACCGCGCCCAATCCGGTCGAGGCTGCCAAGTGGTATGTGCTTTCGCGCCGCGCGGGTTTGACCGACCCGGCGCTTGAGGATTTCTATCTCGGGCTCAACGAAGAGCAGCAGAAGCAGGCGATCGACCTCGCCAACCGGTTCAGGCGAACCTGAGCCGATCACGCCCTGCCGCTTCAAGGGGAGGGCGGCGGTCATGGACCTCATCGACATTTTCCAGCGTCTCGGACTTGCGATCGCCATCGGTGCTGCGGTCGGCGTCGAGCGCCATTGGCGCGAGCGTGACGAGCCGGAAGGTGCCCGCATCGCCGGCATCCGCACCTTTACTCTCATCGGCATGACCGGTGGCATCGCCGGACTTCTCGATGGCGTCCTGACGCCGGGCGGTGTCTCCGGGCTGATCGTTGCCAGTTTCCTGCTGGCGGTTGCGGGTGTTCTTCTGCGTTTCGGTCTGATGGAAGCGCGCGCCGAGGGCTCGTTCAGCGCCACCACCGTCATTGCCGGCACCACCACGTTCGGGCTCGGTGCCCTCGCCGTGATGGGCGACATGGCGGTGGCGTCTGCCACCGGGGCGGCGATGGTCACGCTGCTGGCAAGCCGGGAATTCCTGCATGGCGCCATTCGGCGGCTGACCTGGGTCGAGCTGCGCTCTGCCGTCGTGCTGCTTGCCATGGGCTTCGTGATCCTGCCGCTCATTCCCGCCGATCCCTATGGTCCCTTTGGTGGCGTTTCTCCGCGAAGCCTCGTGATCCTGGTGATCCTGCTCGCCTCCATCTCCTATGTCGGCTATGTCGCCGTTCGGTTGATCGGCGGCGGGCGCGGCGATCTCGTCGCCGGTGGCGTCGGTGGGCTGGTTTCGTCGACGGCGACGACGCTGGCGATGGCACGCCACAGTCTGGCTTCGGCCAATCCTGCCGGTCCGGCTGCCGGTGCGATTGCGGCCGGCAGCGTTTCACTGATCCGCACGGCCCTGCTCATGCTGGCGCTTGCCCCATCGCTCGGAGAGCGGTTGTTGCCGGGACTGCTCGTCGCCGGTGCCCTGATGCTGGTGATCGGCTTTTCGCTGGTTGCCCGCGGGGGTGTGACGGCAGAAGCGGAGTTACCCGGGAATCCGTTCGAGCTGGTGCAGGTGGTGAAGATGGCGCTGCTGATCACCGTCATCGCCTTCATCGCGCGAGCGGCAAGCCAGATCTTCGGTGACGGCGGGCTCTACGTCGTGTCCGCACTGACCGCTCTGGCCGATGTCGATGCCGTCAGCGTTACCGTTGCCGGGATGCTGCCAGCCCTTTCGCTCGATGTGGCGACTATTGCCGTCGGCATCGCGGTTACGGCCAACATGGCGGCCAAGGTCGTCTATGCGGGTGCCGCCGGAAGCATGGGCTTTACGCTTCGACTGGGGGCGGCCTCCCTGATTGCCGTTGCGGCAGGCCTGATCGTCACCTTTGCTGCAAGTCACATCTGACGACAGCGCATGGGCCGAAATGGCCATGCCCCTTGAATTCCGGCGGCATTTGTGGTCTTGAACCCGCCAAACATCGCCGCCGTCGCGCGCTCGTCCGTCGCCGCCTTCCGGTGCCTCCCAGTTTCAAGGAATTCGATCTATGGCCCGCTCCGCCCTTCTCAATGTCATGGTCCACGCCGCGCTCAAGGCCGGCAAGTCGCTTTCGCGCGATTTCGGCGAAGTGCAGAACCTGCAGGTTTCGGTGAAGGGCCCCGGCGACTTCGTCTCGCAGGCCGATTTCCGCGCCGAGAAGATCGTCCGTGAAGAGCTGCTCAAGGCCCGCCCGACCTATGGCTTCCTCGGCGAGGAAGGCGAAGAGATCAAGGGCACCGACGGCGCGCATCGCTGGATCGTCGACCCGCTCGACGGCACGACCAACTTCCTGCACGGCATTCCGCAGTTTGCCGTCTCGATCGCGCTGGAGCGCAATGGTGAAATCGTCGCCGGGGTGATCTTCAATCCGGCGACCGACGAACTCTACACGACGGAAAAGGGTGGCGGCGCCTTCCTCAACGACCGCCGCATCCGCGTCGGCGCCCGCAAGGTGCTGTCCGACTGCGTCATCGGTTGCGGCGTGCCGCATCTTGGCCGTGGCCAGCATGGCAAGTTCCTTGTTGAACTGCGCCACGTCATGGGCGAAGTCTCCGGCGTTCGCCGCATGGGCGCTGCAGCACTCGATCTCGCTTATGTTGCAGCTGGCCGTCTCGATGGCTTCTGGGAAGCGCAGCTCAATGCCTGGGATATCGCAGCCGGCATTCTCCTCATCAAGGAAGCTGGCGGCTTCGTCTCCGACATGAAGGGTGGCCAGGACATGTTCGAGAACGGCACGGTGCTGGCCGGCAACGAATACATCCGCAAGGCCTTGGAAGAGGTCGTCAACCGCCCGGTGCCGCAGGCCTGATTTCGGCCTCGGGGAAAATTTTCCCAAAGTCCGCGGCTTCAATTCGTCTCATTTTTGCACTAGCCTCCGGGTCCAAGATTCCCCGGAGGTTGAGCGTATCATGGCGAAAGTGAAGTTGGAGGATCTCGAGGTGGGCGAGACCCGCCCGGGTGCATACGGCCAGAAGCTCTCCAGCCCGATGCCCTTCTTCACAACGATGGTGATCTTTCTGATCATCGTGTGTTTCATCGCGGCGATCCTTTACCGGCAGGCGCATGCCGCCTTCGTCACCAATCCGGGCCTGAATGGCCTGATTCTCGGCGTTCTTGCCGTCGGCATCATCCTCGTCTTTGCCCAGGTGCTGGCGCTTCGACCGGAAGTGCGCTGGTTCAACTCCTTCCGGGCTGCCGGCGACAATGCGATGCTTGTCGGCCGCGACCCGAAGCTGCTTGCGCCGATGCGGGCCCTGATCGGTGGTCGCCGCTCCATGGCGATCTCGACCACGGCACTCCGGTCCATCCTCGATTCGATCGGTACGCGCCTCGACGAATCGCGTGATACGAGCCGCTACCTCATCGGCCTTCTGGTCTTTCTCGGACTGCTTGGAACATTCTGGGGCCTGATCGGCACCATCGGCTCGATCAACGAAGTCATCCAGTCGCTCGACCCGGCCTCGGGCGACAGCAACGACATTCTGCAGTCGCTGAAGTCCGGTCTCACTGCGCCGCTGGCCGGCATGGGGACGGCCTTCTCGTCCTCGCTGCTGGGCCTTTCCGGCTCGCTGATCCTCGGCTTCCTCGATCTGCAGGCCGGGCGCGCGCAGAACCGCTTCTACACCGAGCTTGAAAACTGGCTCTCCTCCGTGACGGATCTCGATTCCGAGCGCCCCGTCGCCTCGGATGCGACGGCTGCCATTGCCAGCGACGATATCCGTCTGCTCGTCGAGGAGATCCAGAAGCTCGCCAACCGCGAAGGCAACGACCGCTCGGTTGCCGCCATCGCCGGTCTCGCCGAGGGCATCCAGGGGCTGGTGAAGAACATGCGCAACGAGCAGCAGATGTTGCGCGACTGGATCGAGGCGCAGCAGGAGGATGCCCGTGCCATGCGCAAGACGCTGGATCGGTTGAACGACAAGATCGGCGGGGCGAAGTAAATGGCGCTCGGGCGCAACCGTCGCCGCGAGCGCGGGATCGACTACTGGCCAGGTTTCGTCGACGCCCTGTCGACGCTGCTGCTTGCCATCATGTTCCTGCTCACGGTCTTCGTCGTGGCGCAGTTCATCCTCGGTCGCGAGATTTCCGGCAAGGACGAGGTGCTGAACCGGCTGAACAGCCAGATCGCGGAACTGACGCAGTTGCTGGCGCTGGAAAAGAGCGGCAAGCAGGATCTGGAAGACACGCTCGCCTCACTTCAGTCTTCGCTCGCGAGCTCCGAAAACGAGCGGTCGCGGCTGCAGCAGTTGCTCGATAGCGGCGCCGGCTCTGCCGATGCGGCCAATGAAAAGGTCGGGCGCCTCACCGATGAGCTCGATGCGGAGAAACAGGTCAGCGCGCGGGCGATGAGCCAGATCGAGCTTTTGAACCAGCAGATCGCGGCACTTCGCGCGCAGATCGCTGCGGTCGAAGAGGCGCTGCAGGCGTCGGAAGCAAAGGACCAGTCCTCCCAGGCGCGCATTGCCGATCTCGGGCGCCGCCTGAATGTCGCGCTTGCCCAGCGCGTCCAGGAACTCAACCGCTATCGCTCGGACTTCTTCGGTCGGCTGCGAGAGATTCTCTCCGACCGCGAGAACATCCGGATCGTCGGCGACCGTTTCGTCTTTCAGTCGGAAGTGCTCTTCCCGGTCGGTGGTGCCGATCTCGATGCCGCAGGGCAGGCGGAGATGGACAAGCTCGCCGCTGCCGTGCTGGAGCTTGCGCAGGAAATCCCAGCCGAGATCAACTGGGTGCTGCGCGTGGATGGTCATACGGATGCCTCGCCGCTCACCGGGACGGGGCGTTATCGCGACAACTGGGAGCTTTCGTCTGCCCGCGCGACATCGGTGGTCAAATATCTGATCTCCCGTGGCGTGCCGGCGAACCGCCTTGTTGCGGCGGGCTTCGGCGAGTTCCAGCCGATTGCCGAAGGCGATACGCCGGAGATCCTGGCCCAGAACCGCCGTATCGAGCTTAAGCTGACGGAACGCTGAAGCTATCCATAATTGTTTGTATGCCAGACAACTTGCGCGTCGACTTACGTGTGCGTAAAAGTAAGAAAATGCGCTGTGGGAGGGTTGCATGCAGGAGTTTGACGTCATTGTCATCGGGGGAGGGCTGGCCGGTCTCGTCGCGGCCACGGAGGCCGTCGATCGCGGTCTGAAGGTCGGCTTGCTCGATCAGGAGGGGGAGCAGAACCTCGGCGGACAGGCCTTCTGGTCGCTCGGTGGCCTGTTTTTCGTCGACAGTCCCGAACAGCGGCGGATGCGCATCCGCGACAGTCTGGAGCTTGCCCGACAGGACTGGCTGGGCTCTGCCGCCTTTGATCGCACCGAGGATTTCTGGCCCCGGCAATGGGCCGAGGCCTATCTGCAGTTCGCCGCCGGTGAGAAGCGTAGCTGGCTGAAGGGCCTTGGCATGAGCTGGTTCCCGGTCGTCGGCTGGGCGGAACGTGGCGGCGGACATGCCGATGGCCACGGCAATTCCGTGCCGCGTTTCCATGTCACCTGGGGAACCGGCCCCGGTGTTCTCGACCCCTTCGTGCGCCGCGCCAAGGTCGCGGCAGATGCAGGCAGGCTCACCTTGCTGTTCCGGCATCAGGTCGATCGCCTGACCGTCACGAATGGTGCCGTGACCGGAGCGACGGGCGTGGTGCTGGCCGGTGACGCGACCCCGCGCGGCGGATCGAGCTCCCGCAATGTTGTCGGCGATTTCGAGGTCAAGGCTGGAGCCGTCATCATCGCGTCCGGCGGGATTGGCGGGAATCACGATCTCGTCCGCAAGAGCTGGCCGGTCGATCGTCTTGGTCCAGCACCGAAGCACATGGTGGCCGGCGTCCCCGCCCATGTGGATGGACGGATGCTGTCGATCACCCAGGCTGCCGGCGGCGAGATCATCAATGGCGACCGCATGTGGCACTACACGGAGGGTCTGAAGAACTGGGACCCGATCTGGCCGAACCATGGCATCCGCATCCTGCCCGGACCGTCCTCCTTCTGGTGCGATGCCGACGGCAACCGGTTCCCCGCACCCGCCATGCCGGGCTTCGATACGCTCGGCACGCTGAAGGCAATCCGGGCGCGCGGCCACGAGTATTCCTGGTTCATCCTCAACAAGGCGATCATCAAGAAGGAATTCGCCCTGTCCGGCTCCGAGCAAAACCCTGATCTCACTGGCAAGGACATTCCGCTCTTGTTGAAGCGGCTCGGCAAGAACCCGCCGGGCCCCGTTCAGGCCTTCATGGACAAGGGCGAGGATTTCGTCGTTCGTGACAATCTGGAAGACCTCGTTGCGGGGATGAACGAGCTTTCCGGCGAGCATCGGCTCGGCGTGCATCACGTCCGGGCGCAGATCGAGGCGCGCGACCGGGAGATCGAAAACACCTTTTCCAAGGATGCGCAGGTCGTGGCGATCCGCGGCGCCCGGAACTATCTGGGTGACAAGCTGATGAGGACGGCAAAGCCGCACCGCTTGCTGGATCCCGCCGCCGGTCCGCTGATCGGCGTGCGCCTGCATATCCTCACCCGCAAGACGCTGGGTGGTCTGCACACGGATCTCGAAGGACGGGTGCTCAACCGGGAAAACAAGCCGGTGCCGGGGCTTTATGCGGCCGGTGAAGTCTCGGGCTTCGGCGGCGGCGGGATGCATGGCTATAACGCGCTTGAGGGCACCTTCCTCGGCGGCTGCCTGTTTTCCGGTCGTGTGGCGGGACGCAGCGTCGGGCGTTGAGGCTCAGACGGCCCGATCCATGCCAAGGTTCAGTCAAAGGGCGGTGTCTGGCACCGCCCTTCTTCGTTTCGGATCTCGCCGTTCAATCCATCTGGACGTTGGCGTCCTTGACCACCGGTGTCCACTTGGCGATCTCCGCCTTGACATGCGTTGCCAGTTCCTCCGGCGAGGAGGCGACGATCGTGGCGGAGAATTCCTTCATCCGCTCGGCGACGCCCGGATCCGCCATGGCCTTGACGGCGGCGGCATTCAGCCGGGCAACAACCTCCTTGGGCGTGTCCTTCGGGGCAAAGAGCGCGTTCCAGGTATAGGTCTCATAGCCCGGCAGGCCTGCCTCGGCCATGGTCGGAACATCCGGGAAGGACGGCGCCCGTTCGGCCGTCGTCACGGCAAGCGCCCGCAGGGTGCCCGCCTTGATATGCGCCGAAGACGAGGGGAGGTTGTCGAACATGATCGACACCTGGTTGCCGAGCAGATCGTTGAGAGCCGGCCCGGAGCCCTTGTAGGGGATGTGCTCCATGGTGACGCCAGCCATGGACTTGAACAGCTCGCCCGAGAGGTGCAGCGGCGTGCCGTTGCCCGACGAAGCGTAGCTCCACTTGTCCGGCTCTGCCTTCAGCAGTGCCAGAAGCTCTTCGACCGATTTTGCCGGAAGTTCAGGATTGACCACGAGCACGTTCGGCACAAGCACCAGCAGCGACACGGGGGTAAAGTCGGCTTCGGCGTCATAGGGCTTGGATTTCAGGATGAGCGGGTTGAGCGCATGGGTGGCGACGGTGCCCATCAGGATGGTGTAGCCGTCCGGCTCCGCACGGGCGACATTGCCCGCTCCCAGGCTGCCGCCGGCTCCGGCGACATTCTGTACGACGACCTGCTGGCCGAGATCCTCGGACATCTTCTCGGCGATCACGCGGGCGACGACGTCGGTCGATCCGCCTGCGGCAAAGGGGACGACGAGCGTTACCGGACGCTCGGGAAAGGCGGCCTGAGCCTGGGCCGCCACCAGCAATCCGGCGATCAGGCCGCCGGCAAAAAGGGATTTGTAGAAAGACATGAGTACTCCTCCATCCAATGTCTCAAGTCCGCGAGGCTGCTCCTCCAGCACCGGGACGACGGGGAGTGTGGCAGGCCTCCGGATGCGTTCAACTGCAGGTCTCAGATGGAGGGTGCCGGGGGATGCGCGCTCGCGTCAAACGGGTGGATCTCCACCCATTTGCGGTAACAGACTGGGTGGAGATCCACCCATCGGGACCGTTGCTCATTGCGCCGCTGCGGTAAAGTCGCGGCCACCCGACTCGAACTGCAGGCGCGCAAGCTTGGCATAGAGGCCGCCCTGCTGGATCAGGCTCTGATGCGTGCCTTCCTCGACGATGCGGCCATCGTCGAGCACCAGGATGCGATCGGCCTTCAGGACAGTTGCCAGCCGGTGCGCGATGACGATGGTCGTGCGGTCGCGCATCAGGCCGTCGAGGGCCTTCTGGACCAACGTCTCGCTTTCGGCATCGAGCGCTGACGTCGCTTCGTCGAGCAGAAGCAGCGGGGCATCGCGCAGCAGCGCGCGGGCGATGGCGATCCGCTGGCGCTGGCCGCCGGAGAGGGTCACGCCGCGTTCGCCGACGATGGTGTCGAAGCCGTTTTCGAGGCGGCCGATGAACTCGCTCGCCTGGGCGGCCTCGGCTGCGGCCTCGACCATGGCGCGGCAGGCATTGGGGGTGCCGAAGGCGATATTGTCGTGGATCGAAGAGGCGAAGATCGTGGTGTCCTGGGGAACGATTGCGATCCGGGCTCGCACGGCCTGCGGATCGGCCTCGCGGATATCGACGCCGTCGAGGCGGATCGTGCCGGAGGCCGGGTCGTAAAAGCGCAGGATGAGCGAGAAGATGGTGCTCTTGCCCGCACCCGAGGGGCCGACGATGGCGACTGTCTCGCCATGGGCGACCGAGAAGGAGAGGCCGTTCAGCGCTGACTTTGTCTTGGCCGAGGGATAGCTGAAGTGCACATCATCGAAAGCAATGCTGCCCTGGGCAGGTTCGGGCAGGGCCTTCGGCACGGCAGGTGCGGCAATCGCCGGATGTTCGGCGAGCAACTCATGCAGGCGTTCGGCGGCACCGGCGGCCTGGGAGAGTTCGCCCCAGACTTCCGAGAGCGTGCCGAGCGAGCCGGCGGCGATCAGGGAATAGAGGAGGAACTGGCCGAGCGTGCCGCCGCTCATGGTGCCAGCCAGCACGCTCTGGGCGCCATACCAGAGGACGCCGACCACGCTGCCGAAGACCAGCGCGATGGCAACACCGGTCAGAAGCGCGCGGGAGCGGATCGCCGAGCGGGCTGCTTCATAGGCGCTTTCGACGGCGCCGGAGTAGCGGCCACGGGCGGCCTCTTCGGCGTTGAAGGCCTGCAGCGTGCGGGCGGCACCGATGACCTCGCCGGCATAGGACGAGGCTTCGGCGAGCGTGTCCTGGGCAGCACGCGAGCGCTGTCGCACCGAACGGCCGAAGCCGACCAGCGGGAAGACGATGACGGGGATTGCCGCCAGCACCATGATCGCCAGCTTGGGGCTGGTCGCGATCATCATTCCGACGGCGCCGAGACAGAGGATCGTGTTGCGCAGCGCCAGCGATGCCGTGGCGCCCACGGCGGATTTCAGCTGAGTCGTGTCGGCAGTCAGGCGCGAGACGATTTCCCCCGACTGGTTGACGTCGAAGAAGGAGGGGGAAAGTTTCGTGACATGGGCGAAGACATCGCGGCGCAGGTCGGCCACCACGCGTTCACCGATGGTGATGACATAGTAGTAGCGAAGGGCGCTTGCGACCGCGAGCACGATCGCCATGACGATCATCATGGCAAAGTATTTGTTGATGAAGGCGCTATCGGAAGCCTGGAAGCCATGGTCCAGCATGCGGCGGATGGCAATCGGCAGGGCGAGCGTGGTTGCGGCCGCCAGGCACAGGAAGATCAGCGCGCCGGCCACCAGGCCCCTGTAGCGCTTCAGATAGGGGAAGAGGCTGGTCAGAGGCTTCAGAGAGCGGCGTTTCTTGTCTGTGGTGTCGGCTTCCGAGGTCACTCTGTCATGCTCCTTCAGTGCCACCGAGCTTTCGCGCCATGGCACTTGTTATCCCTGCGCCCTTCATGTATAGGCACGGCATCGAATTGGGAAGCCGTAGCCCATAAGGACTGCGGCTTCATCTATTGAATAGGTCTCGCTGACGCAATTGCGGCACATGGACCCCACGGCACAGCAGGAATAGAGCGATGAAGGCTGACATCCATCCCGACTACCACGTCATTAAGGTCGTCATGACCGATGGCACCGAATACGAGACCCGTTCGACCTGGGGTTCGGCTGGCGCCGTCATGAACCTCGAAATCGACCCGAAGTCCCATCCGGCCTGGACCGGTGGCAACCAGCAGCTGCTGGACCGCGGTGGTCGCGTTTCCAAGTTCAACAAGCGTTTCGGCGGCCTCGGCCTCTGATCGTTCTAACGATCCGCATACGGAAAAGCCCGGCCATAGCGCCGGGCTTTTTCGTTTCTGGCCTTCAAATGCCGGCCAATGCCTAGGGTTGGATCGCCTTGATGCGATCCGCGATTTCTTCCAGCGCCAGATCATGTTTCTGGGCCAGGACGCGACCGAACTTTTCGAGATCGGCGATGTTTTGAGGCGTGGCATCGTCCAGTGCATCATTGGGGCCGACCAGCGGCGCGTCGAGGCGGAAGTAGTTCAGGCTCGCCTTGTTCTCCAGGGTCACCACCGTGGCCCCCTCGGCGAAGGACGGCGGCTCTCGGTTGAGCAGCTTGTTGAGCTGATAGGAGGCGGTGCTCGACTGGCCCTGCATCAGGACGGAGATAAGCGGTGTATCGTTGGCGGGATTGATCCAGCCACCGGCGCCCCAGCTTTTCGCCTGCTGATAGGGGATCTTGCGGTTGGCCGAGCCCGTTCCGAGCGACAGGATCACCATCTCGTCGCCATTTTCCCGCCAGCCAAGCTTCGATCCCTCGACATAGGCGGCCATGGCCGGGTCGTTGGCGAAGACCCCGCCATCGATCAGTGGCAGCATCGGCGTCTGGCCGTGGGCGGTTTTTGCCAGGTCCTCCACCAGCGCCGGCTCGAAATAGGTCGGTGCTGCCGAAGAACCGCGCACCGCCTGCCAGAAGTAGAATCGCTCGTGGTCCTTGTCGGCATTGGTGATGAAGACCGCACGGCGGGCATGGATGTCGTAGGCCGTAATCAGGACCTTGCCGAGCGCGTCCTTCACTTCCGTCCGGTTGCCCAGCATGTCGATCAGGATCTTTTCAAGCGCGTCGGCGCTGTAGCGCTCCTCGAACAGCCCCCCGAAATTGGCCATCTTGCGGAAGAGGCCGATGTCGAAAATGTCCGGTCCCTTCTTCTTGTAGAGATCGAGCAGCGTCTTGGGATCGGCGGCGGGCTCCGCCGGTTTGCCGGGGCGGGGGCAGGTGAGACCCGCCGCGATGATCGCGCCTGTGGATGTGCCGGCGATCAGATGAAAGTAGCGATGCAGGGGCAGGGTCTTGCCGCGCTTGGCAAGCTTTTCAGTGAGAACAGTCAGCACCGCTGCAGGGATGACGCCCCGGATGCCACCGCCATCGATCGACAAGATGAACTTCGTCATGAACACCTCCCGTTTTTGGAAGGGTTGAGTGTCGCATAATATTTAAAGTTGTAAATATGCCGATCATGCAATCTTTGCCTTCCCAGACGCATAGAAAAACCCGGCACAGCTTTCGCTGGCCGGGTTGAGGTCGTGCTTGCGGATGGATCAGCCTGCGTTAAAGGCCGTGCGCAGCAGGTTCAGCTGAGCCTGGACGCTGTTTTCGTTGTCGGGCAGGATTTCTTCCTCGGCCGGACGATAGATTTCGCGGTCGAGCAGGGCGATGCGGTTCTGCAGGCGCAGCGAACGCTCGACGAGGTCGCGGAAGGCTTCCGGAAGGTCGTTCCAGCCCGGAGCGGACCGGTCGACGTTGAAGCCGTCGAGGCGCACCTTGCTCTTTTCCGAGATCACCTGGTCGCGGCTCATTTCGCCGTTGTTGACTGCGCGCTGCAGCAGCAGCCACGAGGCCATCTGCATCAGCCGGGTGGTCAGGCGCATCGATTCTGCCGCGTAGAGGACAGAGGCCTGGCGCGGCAGAACCTTGGCGGCTGCGCGGCCGGGGCCGTCCAGATAGGCGGCTGTTTCTTCGACCAGACCCATGCCCTCGGCATAGGTCGCCTTGAACTGGCTGGATGCCGCCACACGACCGGCGAAGCTAACCGTATTCACACCGAGTTCAGACATGGATGTTTCCCTGTAAACGCATCACTGAGGCATGTAACGACAGCGCTACAAACTTGTTCCTGCCGCATTTCGTGAGGCTACGATGCTACCAATAGACCAAATCCGCAAGGCGAAACTTAAGGAAGGGTTAATTCCCACAATTTCGTGAAACCTTTGCCGTTTTGGACAAAAAAAGAGCCGCAAATGCGGCTCTCAAGGTAAAACAGGGAGAAAAATCAGACCACGCCTAGAAAGGAAATCGCCTGAATCCAGGAGCTCTGGATACGATCAGTTTCCCGCAAAAGGCTTAATGCCAAGTAAACGGGAACTTGAAAAATGGTTCTTTTCCGGAGCGCTCTGTAAAAATCATCCCCTATACTTTGGGTGAGAAAAGGCTGTCCGCTGCCCGGCGACCTGCGTCCTTGCGATCGATCTCGCCTCTGAGACGCGCGATCTCCGCCTCGAGCAGGGTGATTCTGTGGCGCAGTTCGTCGGCGGAAATGGCCGAAAGATCACAGCCGATCTCGTGGCCGGTGCTGCGCTTGCGGGGTTCTTCGTCAATGATCATGCGCGTGCCTCCCTGCGTGCATGATCATCGAATTCGTCCTGTTCCCGCAAGGGGGCCGCGCGCGGATCGAGGCTCAGGCCTTCCGGCGTGCTGCTCATGGGCGAGGCCGAGATCGGCAGGTTCGGCACGTTTTCGCGGTCTGCAGCGGGGATGGCGGCGCGCAGGCGGCTGCGATAGATCGCGTAGGCCGATATCAGCAGATGCGAGATGGCGGTAACCGCAAAGAGGGCATGAGGACCGGATGCCGTCATGACCGGGCCGCCTATCGTCGGACCGATGATCGTGCCGATGCCAAAGAGCAGGAGCAGGCCGCCCGAGACCTTCACGAATTCATCCGGCTTGGCGAAGTCGTTGGCATGGGCGACCGCGATCGGATAGAGCGCGTTGGCCGCAGCGCCATAGATCCCCACGAGCACAAAGATCCAGAGTGGATCCGTCGGTGTCAGGAAGACGAGCCCGACGGCTGCGAAGGCGGCGAGAGCCGACAGGGCCGCCAGCACATAACGGCGGTCGATGCGATCCGACAGCTTGCCCGCAGGGAATTGCATGATTGCGCCGAGGAAGATCGTCACGGAGAGCAGAAGCGCAATCGTCGAGGGATCAAGGCCTGCGCGGGCACCGAAGACGGCGCCAAGCGTGCCATAGGCGCCGTTGGCTATGCCGATCAGCAGAATGCCGACGAAGGAGACCGGCGAATTGCGGTAGAGCAGTGGCAGGTCGAGCTTGATGGATTTGAGCGGCTGGGGAGAGGCTGCGGTCGACATCAGCGTCGGCAGGACGGCGAAGCCGTAGACGATGCCGCAGATCATGAAGAGGACCGTTGTCTGCGGGTCGAGGGGACCGACCAACATCTGGCCTGCCACGACACCGATCAGCGTGATCGAGATGTAGAGCGAGAAAATCATCCCGCGGCTCTCGTTGGTGGCGCGCTCGTTCAGCCAGCTCTCGATGATCATCGAAGTGCCGGCGGTGCAGAAGCCGGTGATGACACGCAGCGCCACCCACCAGGTGGGATCGACGATGATGCCGGTCAGAAGGGCGTTGACGGAGATCAGCGATACAAAGGTGGAAAAGGCGCGGACATGGCCCACCCTCATAACCAGTTTCGGCGCCACGAAGCAGCCGAGCACAAAGCCGGCAGCCCAGGTGGTGCCGAGCAGACCGAGCACTTCGTTGGAATAGCCCTCGGCAGCGCCGCGCACCGGCAGCAGCAGGCCGTGCAGGCCGTTTCCAAGGAACAGGAAAAGCGTGCCCAGAAGCAGGGCCATTACCGGCAGAAGATTACGTCGCATGGTATTCTTGTCGATTGGTGTGGGGGCGCCCGGTCTGGGGCAGCACGGCAAGGTTACAGTAGACGGATGTTCCTACCGTTGTCTGAATGTCACCTTGGTGCTTGCAGGAAATCCTTCTGACGGGCAAAAGTGACAGCGGTGTGGCTGCGTCACTGCATCAAGCGCTGCCAGCGCGGTTTCCCGCGCCGGCTCGACAAGGAATTTCGATGACCAAGGCCATTTCCGCCTTCCTGATCCTCGCCATGATCGTTCAGGTGATCAAGCCGCTCGGTCTGCCGGGCCTGCGGCGGCGCAGCGATTTCTGGAAGCTGGCGGTTGTCGCCTTCGTCACCTGGTCCGTGACGCTGTTGATCCGGCCATAGCGGCACACGTCAATTGGGCGTGCCTGCCTTCTACGTCTGCCACTCGGGCAGGGGGAAGAGGCGGTCATAGGCCCAGTTGAACAGAAAAGCGTAGACCAGGTAGAAGAGCGCGAAGGCCACGTCCATGACGAAGGCCTGCCAGAGGCTGATCCCGAGATACCAGGCGATGAAGGGCATCAGGACGATCAGCAGGCCGACTTCAAAGAGAATGGCGTGTATCACCCGCATCGGCAGCGACTTCAGCGTCGTGCCGGTGAAGTGGCGCAGCATGTGGTCGAAGCCGAGATTGTACAGATAGTTCCAGGCCGTCGCCAGCGTGGCACTGACCACGCCGACGATACCGATATCGGTCGCCGGTATGGAGAACGCCCAGCTGCCCAGCGGTATGATGAGCGCAAGTCCGATGACTTCGAAGCTGATGGCGTGGCGGATGCGGTCTGCGACGGTACGCATGTTCCTCCCTCCGGGAAACAGGCGGGTCGTCCCGCATCAACATGAAGCCCAATTCGGGGAGGTCGTCCTCGAAAGCGGATATAGGCCGATGGCCCAGGCTGGGCAAGGCGGTGCTGCCGAAATCTTCGGCAGTCGGCTGGCCATTGCTTGTCCCGGGGGGGCTCTCAGAGCAGGAGTTCGCCACGGGTCACGAGAACGGAGCTGCCGCTGATCTCGACGTGATCGAAACGCCCATTGCTCGTCGTGACGGCCAGGCGGATCAGGCTGCGGCGGCCCATTTCGACACCCTGTTCGACCAGGAGATGACGCTTTTCGGGCGCCGATCCAAGGGTGGTCAGGAAGGCACCCAGTGCTGCCGAAGCGCTGCCGGTGGCCGGATCTTCCGCAACGTTGTCGAACGGGGCAAACATGCGCGCACGCAGATGGTCCGGACCGTTCCAGGTGTAGAGGAAGGTGGCGCAGTCGCAGTCTTCGTCCGCATGCGTCTGGCGCAGGGCGGTCAAGGGGGCCAGGCGAGAGGCTGCGCGTGCCAGCGCCTCCAGGTCGTTTACCTCCACGAGGATGAACTTCAGTCCGACCGAGGCGAAAACGGGTGTGTGCCGACGTGTCTCGATGTCCATCGTTTCGAGGCCCAGGCAGGGCGCGACGTCCTCGGGTGAAAGCGAAGCCCCGATGGTGAGCGGCCCGGGCGCGCGTATCGTCGTCTCCGACACCCTGCCATCGGGGCCGCGCAAGACGGACACTTCGACAAGCCCGGCCTTCTCCTCAAAGCGGATGTCATCTTTCACAGGCTTGCCGAAGAGTTGGCCCTGCGAGGCCAGCACAAAGGCGGTGCCGACATTGGGGTGTCCGGCAAACGGCACTTCGGTTACCGGCGTGAAGATGCGGACCTCGGCGGTGTTCTCGGGGTACTGCGGTGGCAGGACAAACGTTGTTTCGGAATAGCCGAACTCGGCTGCGATCCGCTGCATGTCCATATCGCTCAGATCCCGCGCATCGGTGATGACGGCCAGCGGATTGCCGGCGAAACGGGTATCGGTGAAGACATCGACGGTGACGAAAGGGACGGTGCGAGATGTGCTGGGCATTGCGGCTCCCAAGAGTTGTTCCGCTCCCTGATAACGCAAGAAGCCCGGCGCGTGGCCGGGCTTTCGTGTCTTCGTGACAAGTTCGTTTCGGTCGAGGTCGGCCTTTATTCGGCTGCCATGGCGCCGACCTTGATGACACTCGCGGCGTAGATCTGGTCGATCGTCCGGGCGATGCTGGCGTTGAACTCGGCGTCGCTCATCGAGACGCGGAGCTGTTCGGCCAACGCACGCGAGAAGCTGGCGATCATGCCGTGATTGCGGCTGAGCTTTTCGCAGGCGTCGATCGTGCTGTATCCGCCGGAGAGGGCGACCACGCGCACCACCGACTTGTGGGCGACGAGAGGGGCGTAGAAATCGGCTTCCGTCGGAATGGTCAGCTTCAGCATGACCTTGTCGCCAGCCGGCAGCTTGTCGAGTTCGTTGGCTATCTCGTCCCGCAGAATGGCCTCGGCCTGGAGCTTGGTTGGGCTCTTGATCGAGACTTCCGGCTCGACGATCGGAACGAGGCCCTGGCCGATGATCTGGCGGGCGACTTCGAACTGTTGGCGGACCACGGCGGCGATGCCGGCCTTGTCGGCATGGGCGATGACTGAGCGCATCTTGGTGCCGAATATGCCCTTCTCGCGTCCGCGGATCAGCAGCGCATCGAGCTCGGGCATCGGCTTCATCTTCTGGACGCCGTTCTCTTCGTCCAGGAGACCCTTATCGATCTTGAGGAAGGGCACGACGCCGCGCTTCTGCCAGAGGAAGGACGGAACGGGCTCGCCGTCGACATCACCATCCATGGTGCGTTCGAAGAGGATCGCGCCGATCACCTTGTCGCCGGTGAACGCCGGGGCCTTCATGATGCGCACGCGCATGGCATGGATCAGACGGTACATCTCGTCGTCGCCGCTATAGTCGGTTTCCTGCACGCCGTAGAGACGCAGGGCGCCGGGTGTCGAACCGCCACTCTGGTCGAGCGCCGCGATGAAGCCGGGTCCCGAGGTGATCTTGTTCAACATTTTCGCGTCCACCATATCTCACTCCTATCCCTGAACATGGCGCCACCGCGCCGGACAATCTCACAAGTCTGGTGACGACATTTGCAGCCGTCCCGGTCACTCCCTGACCGCTTTCGATCCCTTGGGGATCGCGATGACTTCGGCGATAACAGAACTTTAGTAAGGGGAAAATGGGTGGCTAAGCTATTGAAACGATTGAAATTATTTCAATCGTTTGAAAATTCAAAGATTTTTAAATCCATTTCAAACGGCACGAAACTTGCCGTATCGACATCGCCTGATCGAGCGTGTTTCATCCGTCAGGAGAACCCGTTGGAAGCCTCGGAGTTCCTTCTGACGGGGATGATAGCACCGAAGGCTGAACAGCCCAATGACAGCAGACACGAAAAAACCGCGTGCCCTTGGACACGCGGTTCGATGTCGTTTGCGTCGATGACTGACCGGGATCAGCCCTTGGTGAGGACCGCCACGCCCGGCAGTTCCTTGCCTTCCATCCATTCCAGGAAGGCGCCGCCTGCCGTCGAGACATAGGAGAAGTCGTCGGCGACGCCGGCATGGTTCAAGGCCGAGACGGTGTCGCCGCCACCCGCGACCGACACCAGCTTGCCAGCCTTGGTCTGATCGGCGGCATGCAGGGCGGCGGAAACCGTCGCCTTGTCGAAGGGGGCGATTTCGAAGGCGCCGAGCGGGCCGTTCCAGACGAGGGTCGCTGCCTTCTCGATCCAGCCGTTGATCAGTTCGACCGACTTCGGGCCGACGTCCAGCATCATGGCATCGGCAGGGATCGCCTTGATGTCGACCGTCTCATTGGCGGCATTGGCCTTGAACTCGCGGGCGACAACGCCGTCGACCGGAAGCACGATCGCGCAGCCGGCAGTCTTGGCGGTTTCCATGATCGAGCGGGCGGTGTCTGCTAGGTCATGCTCGCAGAGCGACTTGCCGACATCGATGCCCTGGGCGGCGATGAAGGTGTTGGCCATCCCACCGCCGATGACGAGCGCATCGACCTTGGTCACGAGGTTAGACAGAAGATCGATCTTGGTCGAGACCTTGGCACCGCCGACAATCGCAACGACCGGACGGGTCGGCTGGCCCAGACCCTTTTCCAGGGCTTCCAGCTCGGCCTGCATGGTGCGGCCGGCATAGGCGGGCAGGTGATGGGCAAGGCCTTCCGTCGAGGCATGGGCGCGGTGGGCGGCGGAGAAGGCGTCGTTGACGTAGATGTCGCCGTTCTTGGCAAGCTCTGCCGTGAATTCCGGCGTGTTCTTCTCTTCGCCCTTGTGGAAGCGGGTGTTTTCGAGAAGCAGGATGTCGCCGTTTTCCATCTTTGCGATGGCGTCGGCGGCGGGTGCGCCGATGCAGTCGGAGGCGAAGGCGACGCGCTGGTCGAGTACTTCCTCGACGGCAGGCGCGATCAGCGACAGGGACTGGTCGGCAACCGGCTCACCCTTCGGGCGACCGAAATGGGCGAGCAGGATGACCTTGGCGCCCTTCTGCGACAGTTCGAGGATCGTCGGCGCCACGCGCTCGATGCGCGTCGTGTCGGAAACCTTGCCGTCGGAGACGGGAACGTTGAGGTCGACGCGGACAAGCACGCGCTTGCCTGCGATGTCGGTGAGATCGTCGAGTGTCTTGAAAGCCGGCATGGAATTACCCGTCTTGAATGCTGTTGAACTGGGCTGACGGGCCGGACCTTACACCGCTTGTGTGACGGCGCAAGGCGAGCTGCGTCATTTTTCGACCGGTGTCTTGCCGGAGGCTCCGGCCCGCTTGCGCCTCAGGTAATCGCGGGTGGCATGGGCGAGTTCGCGGATGTTGAGGAAGATCGGCCAGGTCGTCGCGGGTTCGACAGGCTCCATCGAAACGCCAACCGAGGCGATGTGGCCGTGTTCATCAATATCCCGGACGATCAAGACAATGGTGCCAAGGCGCACGCGGTCGGCATAGTCGGCGCGGCCGCCGACGCGCTGGGTGATCATCTCGGCGACCGTCTTGCCGCGCTCGCTGTCGGTGATCGACAGAGGGCCATAGGCTTCGTCGAGATCGCGGACATGGGTCGCGGGCGAGATCGCGAAGGTGCCGAAGAACTCGCCGTCGTCCTCCTCGACCGGTGCCTCGGTCGCAAACAGCCGGTCGAGCAGTTTCGAGTAGCTCGGCGCGATGAACAGATAGACCTGGTCATTCTCGCGCAGGCGCCCGGCATACTGATAGCGCATCGACTTGCCGTCACGGATGACGAGGGAGGGCATGGCCCAGCGCGGGATGCGTTCGCCGCGCAGAACCGGGCTGCCGGCCACGACACGATAGGCGAGCAGTTCGTGGTTGGCGGAACCTGGAAGATCGAGCTCGACCTTGTCGATCGCGCCGATGCGCGGCGGGATGATCAGGCCGAGGCGTTTGGCGAGCGGCTTGATGGTCCAGCCCTGCAGGACGAGCGAGATCATCACCACGATGAAGGCCGTGTTGAAGAAGACCTCGCCGTTTTCCATGTTGCCGACGACCGGGACGATGCCGAGAAGAATAGAGACGGCGCCACGCAGACCGACCCAGGCGATGAAGCCCGTTTCGCGCTGGGTGAAGTCGAAGGGCAGCAGACAGAGCCAGACGGCTATCGGGCGCGCGATGAAGACCAGGAACAGGGCCAGCAGCACGGCCGGCAAGAGGATTTCCGGGAACTGTGATGGGGTCGCCAGCAGGCCCAGCACGAGGAACATGACGATCTGGGAAAGCCAGGTCATGCCGTCCTGGAAGCGCTTGATTGCCGACGTTGCCGGCAGCTTGCGCGAGCCGGCATAGATGCCGGCGACATAGACGGCGAGGAAGCCGCTGCCGCCGATCATGCCGGTGAAGGCGAAGACCATGAGGGCAAGCGCGAGCATGAAGATCGGGGCAAGGCCCTGTTCGATCTGCAGGCGGCGCAGCACGAAGACGATCAGCAGTCCGCCCAGCATGCCCATGATCACGCCGATCCCCATCTGCTCGACGAAGAGGCGCACCAGCTCGAAGGATAGCCCGTCGCTGCCACTTCCCTTGGAAATCAGTTCGACAAGGGCAATCGCGAGGAAGATGGCCATGGGATCGTTGGTGCCGGACTCGACTTCAAGCGTCGAACGCACACGGTCGCGGATGTTGATGCCGCCGATGCGCAGCAGGAAGAAGACGGCCGCCGCGTCGGTCGACGCGAGGATCGCGCCAAGCAACAGGCCCTCCAGATAGGTGAAGTCAAAGAGCAGGTAGGCGGCAAGTCCGAGCAGGCCGGTGGTCAGAAGGACACCGACTGTGGCCAGTGTCAGGGCAGGTCCTGCCGAAAGCTTGAAGGATTGCAGCGACGTGCCATAGCCCGAATCGAAGAGAACCACGGCCAGCGCCAGGGAGCCGACGACATAGGCGAGCGGGAAGTCCGAGAAGTCGATCCCAAGGCCGTCCACGCCGGTGGCGAGGCCGATACTGAGAAAGAGGAGAAGCAGGGGTGCGCCGAATCGGAAGGCGATGAGGCTCGAAAAGGCGGCCAGAAGAACAAGTGCCGTCGCAACCAGTGTCACCGCATAGAATTCGTGCAACCTTATACCCCTTCCCAATGCTGCGCGTGGCGCGCAATTCCCAAATTGCCAACCATGCCCATACTCGTGGAGTATGGACCCGAACGACGTCTCGGCCCTTCGGCAGGACGCAAAAATCGAATGTGTTTAAATTTGCCGGACGGCTCGGTTTCTCTGCCACACGATCATGATCAGAGTAGGGCGAGATTAAAATATTTAAATGAGATTTTCGCATTTTGTGGCGCGCATCCGGGCTTTTGACAGGTTTGCGCCACGCTTCGAGCCGGCTAGTGGACCGGCTTAGTCCGGATCCGTTCCCGGGCAACAAAAAAGCGGGCCGTCGCCGGCCCGCTTCGCATGATGTGTCCGTCGATGACGAATCAGATGAGCTTGGCCATGGCCACAGCCGTGTCCGACATGCGGTTGGAGAAGCCCCACTCGTTGTCGTACCAGGTCAGGATGCGCACGAGCGTGCCGTCCATGACCTTGGTCTGGGCGGCGGCGAAGCTCGAGGAATGGCTGTCATGGTTGAAGTCGACCGAGACGAGGGCGTCTTCGGTGTAGGCCAGGATGCCCTTCAGTTCGCCTTCGGCTGCTGCCTTGATGGCGGCATTGACTTCTTCCGCCGTGACGGCGCGCTTGGCGATGAACTTCAGGTCGACGACCGAGACGTTCGGGGTCGGAACGCGGATCGCGGAGCCGTCGAGCTTGCCCTTCAGTTCCGGCAGAACCAGGCCGACGGCCTTGGCTGCACCCGTCGAGGTCGGGATCATCGAGAGAGCGGCTGCACGGGCGCGGTAGAGATCCTTGTGCATGGTGTCCAGCGTCGGCTGGTCGCCGGTGTAGGAGTGGATCGTCGTCATGTAGCCCTTTTCGATGCCGAACTCGCGGTTCAGGACATAGGCGACCGGTGCCAGGCAGTTGGTCGTGCAGGAGGCGTTGGAGACGACGATGTCATCCTTGGTCAGCGCATTGTGGTTGACGCCGAAGACGATGGTCTTGTCGGCGCCGTCAGCCGGGGCCGAGACGAGAACGCGCTTCGAGCCGTTGGCGAGGTGCAGCGAGGCCTTTTCCTTCGAGGTGAAGATGCCGGTGCATTCCATGGCAATGTCGACGTTCGACCAGGGCAGCTCCTTCGGATCTTTGATCGCGGTTACCTTGATCGGCTTGCCGCCGCCGACGATGATCGAGTCGCCGGACACTTCGACCGAAGCCGGGAACTTGCCGTGTACGCTGTCGTAACGCAGCAGATGCGCGTTGGTCTCGACCGGGCCGAGGTCGTTGATGGCGACGACTTCGATGTCGGTGCGGCCGGATTCGACGATGGCGCGGAGAACGTTACGTCCGATACGGCCGAAGCCGTTGATGGCAACTTTCACAGTCATTGGTGCACTCCCGATTGGATAGATGGCTTTAGGGGCGGGTCAGGGCGCAGGATCTGCGCCCTGGCGGGATCGTGTCAGGCAAGCTTGGCTTCTGCGGCTGCAACAACTGCGTCCGCCGTGATGCCGAAGTGCTTGTAGAGTTCCTTCGCCGGACCGGAGGCGCCGAAGGACTTCATGCCGATGAAGGTACCGGTGGAGCCGATGATCGCGTCCCAGCCCTGGCGGATGCCGGCTTCGACGGCGATCTTGACCGGCGCATCGCCGATGATCGCTTCCTGGTAGTCGGCGTCCTGTTCGAAGAAGAGTTCGAAGCAGGGAACGGAGACGACGCGGGCCGGAATGCCCTTCGCTTCCAGCTGCTGCTGGGCCTTGATCGCGATTTCTACTTCCGAACCGGAGGCGAAGATCGAGACCTTGGCGTCGCTGGCCGAGATCAGTTCGTAGGCGCCCTGGGCGCAGAGGTTGCGCTCTTCATATTCGGTACGGGCCGGGATCAGGTTCTGGCGGGTCAGCGCCAGGCCGGACGGACGTTCCTTGTTCTCCAGCGCCACCTGCCAGCACTCGACGGTTTCCGTGGCATCAGCCGGGCGGAACATCAGCAGGTTCGGGATGGCGCGGAGCGCTGCCATGTGCTCGACCGGCTGGTGGGTCGGGCCGTCTTCGCCAAGACCGATGGAGTCATGGGTCAGGACGTGGATGACGCGGATGCCCATGAGGGCGGCCAGACGGATCGACGGACGGCAATAATCCGAGAAGATCAGGAAGCCGCCGGAATAGGGGATCAGACCGCCATGCAGGGCGATGCCGTTCATGGCGGCGGCCATGCCGTGCTCGCGGATGCCGTAATGGATGTAGCGGCCGGAGAAGTCGGTCGGCGTGATCGACTTGGTCTGGCTGGTCTTGGTGTTGTTCGAGCCGGTCAGGTCGGCGGAGCCGCCGAGCGTTTCGGTGACAACGCCGTTGATGACTTCGAGCGCATCTTCGGACGCCTTGCGGGTTGCCACCGTCGGCTTGGTTTCGGCGAGCTTCTTCTTGTAGGCGTCGACGGCACCGGCGAGCGTGCCGGGCAGTTCGCCGGCGAAGCGGCGGTTGAATTCGGCGCGCTTCTCGGCGTCGGCTGCTGCCAGACGGGCTTCCCAGTCCTTGCGGATCTTGGTCGAGCGCAGGCCGGCCAGACGCCAGGCATCCAGAACGTCAGCCGGGATCGAGAAGGCTTCCTCGTTCCAGCCGAGCGCCTTGCGGGTGGCGGCGATTTCGTCGGCGCCGAGCGGCGAGCCGTGAACCTTGTGGGTGCCGGCCTTGTTCGGGGCGCCGAAGCCGATGACGGTCTTGGCGGCAATCATGGTCGGCTTGTCGGACTTCTTGGCGGTCTCGATGGCAGCGGCAATCGCTTCCGGATCGTGGCCGTCGATGGCCAGCGTGTTCCAGCCGGCGGAGCGGAAGCGGGCATGCTGGTCGGTCGAGTCGGCGAGGGAGATCGCGCCATCGATCGAGATGCCGTTGTCGTCCCAGAAGACGATCAGCTTGTTGAGCTTCAGGTGGCCGGCAAGCGTGATGGCTTCCTGGCTGATGCCTTCCATCAGGCAGCCGTCACCGGCAAGCACATAGGTGTAGTGGTTCTGCAGGTCCGAGCCGAACTCGTCTGCCAGCTTCTTTTCAGCAAGCGCCATGCCGACGGCAGTGGCGATGCCCTGGCCGAGCGGACCGGTGGTCGTCTCGATGCCGGAGGCGTGACCATATTCCGGGTGGCCGGCGGTCTTGGCGCCGAGCTGACGGAAGGACTTGATGTCCTCAATGGTCATGTCCTCGTAGCCGGTCAAATACAGCAGCGAGTAGATCAGCATCGAGCCGTGGCCGGCCGACAGCACGAAGCGGTCGCGGTCAGGCCAGAGCGGGTTCTTGGGGTCGAAGCTCAGATAGCGGGTGAAAAGAACGGTCGCGACATCGGCGCAGCCCATCGGCATGCCGGGATGGCCGGAATTGGCCTTTTCCACTGCATCCATGGCGAGGAAACGGATCGCATTCGCCATCCGCTGATGTTTTTCGGGAGAAATCATGGCTTTTCCGCTTGTTCCGGGGCTTCGAGACACGGCCCGAAGGGACGGGCCGCCTGAACGGGGGTGATCCTTAGCAGGTGCACCGCGCAAGTCAACAAAATGGCCGGGTTCGGGCGTTTCGCAGGCCAAGAAAACATCTCGCTGCCTCTTTCCTGTGCGTCCGGTGGCGTTGACCTTTGACGCGGCAGACTACGAGCGATCTTCCACAGAATTGGCTTGTAACTATGGCTTGCGCTTTATTGACGCGTAGCAAGAGCGGGGCTTACTGTCCCCCCTCAAATCATCGGGGCGGCCACGACGATTCGTGTAGCGAACAGAGTTCACTGAGGCAGGGGCAAAAGTATGCCGGCGGAAAATTCGGTGGATGCCGCGCTCGCGGCACTGCGGCAGGCTGTCGCCGGGCTCGAAAACGCCGTCGACATGCGTTTTGAGGCAGAGCGAGAGAGCACGGAGATCGACGGCGAGGTTCGTCGGGTGCATGCCGATCGTGCACGTCTTGCCCAGGAACTCGACCAGTCCGAGTTTCGGGCCAACAGGCTCGAAGAAGTCAATCGTGAGGTCTCGCGGCGCCTGGTGACGGCCATGGAAACGATCCGGGCGGTCCTCGATCGCTGAAGGGTGAGCCCCGCAGGCTCCTTGTTGCTCACGGCGCGCATGCGCCACTTGTAGAAGAGAGTTGGAAGGCCGATGGCGCAAGTCACAGTCATGATCGACGGGAAAGCCTATCGCATGGCTTGCGAGGAGGGGCAGGAGGCCCATCTGACCGAGCTTGCGGGCCAGTTCGACCGCTATGTCGGCCATCTCAAGGGACAGTTCGGGGAAATCGGCGATCTCAGGATCACCGTCATGGCCGGCATCATGGTCATGGATGAAATGGCCGAGCTCAACCGCAGGCTTGCTGCTGCGGAGGCGGAGCTTGCCGGTCTGCGCACTGGTCGCGACTCCGTGTTGACCGACGTCTCACAGCGCGAAGAGGCCGTTGCCCATGCTATTGCCGATCTGGCGGAGCGTCTGAACGGCATCACCCGCAAGCTGACGCAGCGTCCCGCGCCTCAGCCGCATGCACAGCCACGCCCTCTTTCTTGAAACGGCCACTGGCGCAGACGACGCAAAGGGCCTATATCTTCTTTGCGGTCTGCGCCTCACGACAGGAACCACAATCCCTGGGGCCATACTCGATCCTTAGGGAGCTGTCCCTGGCCAGGCCCGTGGGCTTGGACATATGGCGCCCACCTACTTTGTAGGCACCCAGGATCGTAAAATCTCCATCGGTTGCCGTGGATCGCACTTTCTTTCGATAAGAAACAAAAAAGCCGCCGCGATCGCTCGCGACGGCTTTTGTTTTGGCATCTGGTGCGCCTTAGAATTCTTCCCAATTCTCCTGTGACGTGGCGGCAGCCGTGTTGCCGCCACCGAATGCCTTGGCAAGGTTGCCGACCATCCTGCGGGCTGGTGAGGCGACGGGGCGCGTCTCGGCGGCGGCTGCAGCTGGGCGCTGGGCCGAGCGGGCGGCCGGTGCGGAGGGCGCATAGGCCGGAGCCGCGGCGCGCGGCGCTGCTACATGGCCGGCAACGCGGAACTGCGAGACGAGACCTGCGAGATTGCGGGCGCTGTCGGCAAGGCGGTGCGTGACGGCGGTTGCCTCTTCCACCATGGCTGCGTTCTTCTGGGTGAACTGGTCCATGTGGTTGACCGAGCCATTGATCTCGTTCAGCCCCGTGGACTGTTCGCGGGCAGCCGACGCGATCGCGGCGATATGGTCGTTGATGACTGCCACCTGGTTGGAGATCTCGCTGAGCGCCGAGCCGGTCTGCTGGACAAGCGACACGCCACCGGCGACCGCTTCGCCTGACTTGTTGATGAGCGCCTTGATGTCCTTGGCGGCGTTTGCGGAACGCTGCGCGAGTTCGCGCACTTCCTGGGCGACGACAGCGAAGCCCTTGCCGGCTTCACCGGCGCGCGCTGCCTCGACACCGGCGTTGAGGGCCAAGAGGTTGGTCTGGAAGGCGATCTCGTCGATGACGTTGATGATCTTGGAGATTTCGCTGGAGGCCTGCTCGATTCGGCTCATGGCCTCGATGGCATCGGAGACGACCTTGCTGGAGCTCTCCGTGCTCTGACGGGCCTTGGTCGCCATGTCGGCCGCCTGATCTGCCTTGGCCGAGGAACCGCGGACGGTCGAGGTTATTTCTTCGAGCGCAGCAGAGGTCTCTTCGAGCGAAGCAGCCTGCTGTTCGGTGCGCTTTGAGAGATCGTCGGTCGCCGAGCGCATCTCGGCGGAGCTGGCCTCTATGCCGGCGGTTTCGTTGCGGATTTCGGAGAGCGTGCTGCTCAGCTTCTCGACCGAAGCATTGAAGTCGACGCGCAGGCGATCGAGATTGCCGGAGAAGGGGCGATCGATGCGCACCGTCAGGTCGCCATCGCTCAGGCGGTTGAGAGAGCCCGCCAGCACATCCACGGCTTCCTGTACCAGACGGGAATCCTCGGCCTTGGCACGTTCACGCTCGGCGCGTTCCTCTTCGCCCTGAGCTGCGGCATCGGCTGCGCGGCGCTCTATCTCGATCTTCTGGATCGCGCTTTCGCGGAAAACGTTGATGGAGCGCGCGAGTGCGCCAATCTCGTTTTGAAGATGCTGATCGGGAACCTCGGTTTGCAGCTGGCCGGAGGCCAGGCGATCGGCGACGGCCGTCAGTCGCGGCAGGGAGCCGACGATCCGGCGGGTGAGCAATGCGACCAGGGTGGCTGCGATCAGAAGCACGATGAGGGCGGTGGTGCCGATCGCATAGGTCATTTCGGTGGCGATGCTGTTGATTTCATGCTGGCTGACACCGGCATACAGAATGCCGATGACGTCTCCGGCGGGGGAGAACAGCGGCTGGTAGATGGCGTAATACGGCTTTTCGAGAATGGTCACCTCGCCGCGATACACCTGGCCCTTGGTCGCGAAGGGGTAGACGGCGCCGTTCTGGCCGAGTGCCGTGCCGACCGCGCGGTTTCCATCCGGCTTGATGATGTTGGTGGTGCGGCGCCAGAAATCCTTGCTTTCGGCGTCCCAGGCGAAGATCGTCGCGGTCTGGCCGGTCATCCGGCCGATCGTGTCGATCATCGTATGCTCGGTGAATTCCGCCGGAATCCCCTCGACGACGATCCGCTCGACGTTGCCATTCTGGCCCCAGGTGATCTTGGTTCCCGGCAGGTCACGCTCGATGATGGTGGCGGCGGTGCGCAGGCTTGCATCCTGGCTCGCGATTGCCTGTTCCTTGATGCGCGTCTCGATGCTGCCCGAGATGACCCAGGCAACTGCCCCGAGCGACGCGACAAGGATCAAGACAGTCGTTGCCGTGATTGTTTTTGTGATGCCAAAGCGCGAAAAGATCTGCATGAAGAGATGCCCTCTAAGCGTTGAATTGTACGTTAGTCTAACGGCATTCAGTTAACCCCTGGTTTTTAAGGGTGTTTTGTGGGCGCCTTGAATATTGTCAAATCGTGATTTTTTGCTGCAGTTTCCTCCCCAAATCTGGTGGAGCAGTCAGGGAAAAGCCTTGTATGGTTGAAAAGCGGGAGTTGAAGGCCGAAATTCGGAAGGCCCGGCTGGCTGAGCGTGATGCGATCCCAGCGGAGCTCAGACTGGAGCACAGTCTTGCCATGGCCGAGGTGGGCGGAGAGCAGCTGCCGGTCGAACCGGGGCTGGTCGTTTCCGGCTTCTTCCCGATCCGCTCGGAGGCGGATATCCGGCCGCTGATGGCGCGGCTCAAGGCGCGGGGCGTGCGGCTTTGCCTGCCTGTGGTCATCGACAAGGAAACGATCGTGTTTCGTGAACTCGTGCCGGGGTCGGAGCTGGTCAACACTGGTTTTGGCACGCGGGGGCCAGGCCCGCAGGCTGCGGTCCTGGATCCCGATTTGCTGCTCGTTCCTCTTTCGGCCTTCGACGCCCATGGCAATCGTATCGGCTACGGCGCGGGGCATTACGACCGGGCAATCGCCCGTCTCAAGGAAAAAGGCCGGCATCCGAGGCTGATCGGCATTGCATTCGACTGTCAGGAGGTGGCAGAAGTGCCCTATGAAGCCCATGACGTCCGGCTGGAAGCCGTGCTGACGGAGAGCGGCTTGCGACAATTTACGGAGTGATTGGACGAATATGCGACTTCTGTTCCTCGGAGACATGGTGGGCAAAACCGGACGTACGGCTGTGTGGGAGCGGTTGCCGGGCCTTATCTCCGACCTGAAGCTCGATTTCGTCATCGTCAACGGCGAGAATGCCGCGGGTGGGTTCGGGATCACCGAAGAGATCTATCTCGAGACGATCAATGCTGGTGCCGATGTCGTCACCACCGGCAATCATGTCTGGGATCAGAAGGAGGCGGTCACTTTCTGCACGCGGCACGACCAGTTCCTGCGCCCGGCCAATTATCCGGCCGGTACGCCGGGCAAGGGCTCGGGTCTCTACTATGCCCGCAACGGCGCCCGCGTCCTTGTGGCCAACATCATGGGCCGCGTCTTCATGCATCCGGAACTCGACGATCCCTTCAAGTCTGCCGAGGCGATCCTTGCGGCCTGTCCGCTGAAAGAGCAGGCGGACGTGATCGTCTTCGATTTCCATGCGGAGGCGACCAGCGAAAAGCAGTGCTTCGGCCATTTCGTCGACGGCCGTGCGAGCTTCGTCGTCGGTACGCACACCCATGTGCCGACCGCCGACCATCAGATCCTGAACGGCGGAACGGCCTATATGTCGGATGCCGGCATGTGCGGCGATTACGACTCCTCGCTCGGCATGGAGAAGGAAGAGCCGCTCAATCGCTTCATCTCGAAGATGCCGAAGGGGCGTTTCGAGGCGGCCAGCGGTCCGGCGACGATTTGCGGGGTCGGCGTCGAGATTTCGGATGCCACGGGCCTGGCCGAAAAGATCGCGCCGCTGCGCCTCGGGCCACGGCTGGCGGAGACAATCCCGCCGTTCTGGGCCTGAGCGCCCTCAGATAACGCCATTGTGACGCTTCGGGACCGGAAGAGTGCTTTACGCCTTCCCGGTGCTCCCGCATTCTTGACCGATAGCTAGACGGTGCGGGGAGCGGCATGATGCTGAGACTGGTGTTGTCCACGATAATGCTTGCCGCTGTGGCCGGTGGCGCATCGGCCCAGGAGCGACCGCAGGTCAGCCAGTGCCAGCTGATCGCCGAGGGGCTTCCGAAGGTCCAATATGCCAACTTCACGCCTCCGGCCTCCGGTGCGCCCGCGCTGACGCTGGCCCAGGTCCAGGAAGACGTGGTCATCACCTTTGTCGGTCACTCCACCTTCCAGATCGACACGCCTGGCGGCATTTCGATCGCGACCGATTTCAACGGCTGGCTCAGAACGTCCAGGACGCCTGATGTCGTGACCATGAACAAGGCGCATTCCAGCCACTACACGCTCAATCCCGATCCGGCGATCGGAGCCGTGCTGCATGGATGGAACGAGGCTGAACCCGGCCAGCCCATCCAGCATAGGCTGGTGGTCGGTGATGCCTATATCCGGAACGTGCCGACGGATATCCGCAGCTGGGGCGGCACCATGGAGTCAAACGGCAACTCCATCTTCATCTTCGAGGTCGCCGGGCTGTGCATCGGCCATCTGGGGCATCTGCACCATGAACTCACCGACACCCATTATGGCGAGATCGGGCGGCTCGACATTGTCATGGTTCCGGTCGATGGCGGCCTGACGCTCGGGGCCGACAGCATGAGCCGGATCGTCAAGCGGCTGCGTTCGGCCGTCATTCTGCCCATGCATCGGCGCGGTGCTCCCGTCGAAAGCTTCCTGGCGATGTTTGATGACAGTTTCGATTCCCAGATCTCGGAGAATCGGGGCTTCACCGTGTCCATGCGGACCTTGCCGAAGAAGCCGCTGATCCTCGTCCTGGAGGGTGTCTGAGACGCTGCGCCTCAGGCGAAGCGGACATGGCGGTGAACGCCGATATCAGGGATTTTCTCCGGATTAAGGTTCGCCTCGGCGATTTCCCAGCCGAACTTGATCGAGCTGCCCGTGGAGGCCCAGATCTCGCCCTCATCCAGCGAGAGTGCCAGCATGGTGAGGGTGGGATCCGATTTGCCGCCCTCGTACCAGGCGGCGACAACGGAATTCCAGTATTCCTCGATCTTGGCCTGATCGTGAACGGCAGCGAGGCTGCCGGTGAGCGAGGCATGATAATCGTGGTTCTTGCCGACGATGCAGAACTGGCCGCGGCTGCCCGGACGCAATGCCTTGACGAGTTCCGTATCGGTCTTGGTGAAGAACCAGATCGTATGGGTCGAGCGGTCTGCTTGCGGTGCCATGGGGCGCATCAGGAAATCCGAACCCAGAAGGCCGAGCATGCCGGCATGCACGTCTGCCATTTCGTCCCAGAGCTGTTCGACCGGATTTTCGCGGGCTTCGCTGAAGCTTGCCATGTTGTCTTTCTCCCTGAGGTTTTCCATGGCTGCAACGAGTTGAAGGCAGACTTGTTCCTGAGTGCCTGGCCGGCCATGGCAATGGCCCATGGGCTTGAACCGGGCGGGGTTCGCCCGTATAAGGCGGCCATTCCCAACATTTAGACCTGATCAGGGGTGCCATGGCTGGCCATTCACAGTTCAAAAACATCATGCACCGCAAGGGCAAGCAGGACGGTATCCGTTCGAAGATGTTCTCGAAGCTTGCGCGCGAAATCACCGTTGCGGCAAAGACCGGTCTGCCTGACCCGGCCATGAACGCTGCACTTCGTCTTGCCGTGCAGAACGCCAAGGCGCAGTCGATGCCCAAGGACAACATCGAGCGCGCCATCAAGAAGGCATCCGGTGCCGATGCCGAGAGCTATGATGCGATCCGCTACGAAGGCTACGGCCCGGGCGGCGTTGCGATCATCGTCGAGACGCTGACCGACAACCGCAACCGTACCGCATCCTCTGTGCGCTCGACCTTCTCGAAGGCCGGCGGTGCGCTTGGTGAAACCGGTTCGGTTTCCTTCTCCTTCGACCATGTCGGCGAGATCACCTACAAGGCCTCCGTTGGCGACGCCGACAAGGTGATGGAAGCGGCGATTGAGGCCGGCGCCGAAGACGTCGTTTCGGATGCTGACGGTCACACCATCTACTGCGCGTTCGAAGACATGAACGAGGTGTCTAAGGCGCTTGAAGCCGTCCTCGGCGGCGCCGAGTCGGTCAAGGCGATCTGGAAGCCGCAGAACACGATCCCGGTTGACGAGGAGAAGGCGCAGTCGCTGATGAAGCTCATCGACACGCTGGAAGACGATGACGACGTGCAGAACGTCTATTCGAACTTCGAAGTCTCCGACGAAGTCATGGCGAAGCTGTCGGCCTGAGGGTCGCCACATCCGTCCTCAAACAGAAAGCCCGGCTGCGATCGCAGCC
>LFEF01000083.1_pt1 | contig 60656 bp, 51 predicted proteins | sample 619371 | NCBI WGS metagenome assembly LFEF01 (sample SAMN03014291, study PRJNA259931) | freshwater metagenome | biome: lake; feature: waterbloom | place: China: Taihu Lake | collected 2006-08 | depth 0 m m
TGACCTGAGCCCCTGAACTTCCTCCAGAATTTGGTAGAGTCCGTCACATCAAGGAGACGGACGGATGAAGCGTTCACGGTTCACGGAAGAACAGATCATCGGGATATTGAAGGAGCAGGAGGCGGGCGCGAAGACGGTTGATGTCTGCCGCAAGCACGGCATCTCGGATGCAACCTTCTACAAATACAAGGCGAAGTATGGCGGCATGGATGTGTCCGATGCCCGCAAGCTGAAGGCGCTCGAGGATGAGAATGCCAAACTGAAGAAGCTGCTCGCCGAGGCCATGCTGGACAATGCGATCCTGAAGGATGTCGCTGCAAAAAAATGGTGACGCCCGATGTGAAGCGGAATGCGGTGGCTCACGTCTGTGCGCAGCATGGAGTGAGCCAGCGTCGGGCGTGCGAGGTTCTATCGTTTGATCGGTCGAGCATGCGATATCGCAGCGTGCGGCCTGACGATGCAGCCATTCGGGAGGCGATGAAGAAGGTGGCATCCGAGCGTCGCCGCTTCGGATATCGCCGTATCCACGTCATGCTCGACCGGCAGGGGATCGTCATGAACCTGAAGAAGCTTCGGCGTCTCTATCGGGAGGAGAAGCTGACAGTGCGCAAGCGCGGCGGTCGAAAGCGGGCCTTGGGGACAAGGCGTCCCCTGGCTCTACCGTCGCGCCCCAACGAGCGCTGGAGCCTGGACTTCGTCAGCGATGCCTTCACCGACGGTCGCCGCTTCCGCGTTCTGGCTGTCGTCGATGACTTCACCCGCGAATGCCTGTGCCTGGTCGCCGACACATCCCTGTCGGGCGCTCGGCTTGGCCGCGAGCTGGACACCCTTATCGTCAGGCGGGGGAAGCCGAAGACGATCGTCTCGGACAACGGCACGGAGATGACCAGCATGGCCATCCTCAAATGGTGTCAGGAGACCAAGGTCGAATGGCACTACATCGCCCCAGGCAAGCCGATGCAGAACGGCTTCGTTGAAAGCTTCAACGGCAGCTTCCGTGACGAATGCCTCAACGAGACGCTGTTCTCGTCGCTCAACCAAGCCCGCGCTGCCATCACCGCATGGAAGGAGGATTACAACAGAAACAGACCGCACTCGTCGCTGGGCAACATCACACCCAGAGAGTTCGCAATGAAAATGGCTATGGAAAAACAGGCCGCATAAGGCCAGATTAAAAACCCAAGACTCTCCCGAAAAATGGAGGGAAGTCGGGTCTCAGGTCAGCTCGCAACGGCAGTCTAGCCGAAAACAATAACCGACATACCAGCGTTCTCGACCGAAGCGATGAACCCCTGCTGCAGCGCATCGATTGAATCCGTCGGGGCAATGATGTCGGCGAGATGCAGCCTATCTCACCATCTGTTCAAGGACTGGATTGGCGACGCATCAGGATCGGTTCAAGTGCGATGGTCGCGAGATTTGTCTGCCTGCCGTCGAGCACATCGATGATGAGATCGGCGGTGCGCCGGCCGATCTCGCGGGGCAAAGGGTTGATCGTCGTCAGCGATGGGACGCAGATCCCGGCGATCTCGTAGTCACCGAAGCCGGCCACGGCGATCTGGTCTGGGACGTTGACGCCGCGTCTTTGGCATTCGGTGAGTGCCCCGAAGGCCGACAGGTCCGAAACGCAGATGACCACCTGGGTATCCGGCAGCGTATCGAGCAGCCGACCCATGGCCTCGGCGCCCTCGCGCATGGAAATTGGTGGCGTGCCTGCCGCAATCAATCGGGTAGCGTCGAGACCATGGGCCTGCATCGCTGCGATAAAGCCGGCTCGGCGATCGGTGCCGCGGGTGTCGCGGTCGGCATCGCCGCCGATGAAGGCGATGCGGGTGATGCCGATCGAGACGAAGTGATCGACCATGGAGCGCACGGCCCCGGCGTTGGAGAAGCCGACCACATGGCCGACGGGATGATCGGGCAAATCCCAGGTCTCGATGACGGGAATGCCCGCGTTTTCGAGCAGTCGTCGGGCGCGGGGCGTGTGGCGGCCACCGGTGACGACAATCGCTTCCGGGCGGCGGCGCAACAGTTGCTCGATCAGCCGCTCTTCTTCCTGAATATCGTAGTCCGTATAGCCGAGCAGGATCTGCAGGCCGCGTTCCTTCAGGCCTTCCGAGAGGCCTCGGACGGTATCGGCAAAGTTGGCATTGTTGATCGAGGGAATGGTAACGGCGACGAAATCCGTGCGCTGGGAGCGCAGGTTCGACGCTGTGCTATCGAAAACATAGCCGAGGCTATCGGCGGCTTCGAGGATGCTGCTGCGGGTCGCGTCGCTGACGGAAGCGTCCCGCTTGAAGGCCCGGCTCACCGTCATGGGCGAGACGCCCGCAAGGCGGGCGACGTCGGCCATGGTCGGTGCTTTGCGGGGCGTGCTCATATCATTTTGTTATCGTTATCTCCTGCGAAAATCCAGTCTCCGCAGGGCTAGATCACAGGGGCGCGTATTCATGTGCCGTTGTGACGTGATGATGGATCGTGCCAGTGAAGAAACGCGCCAGAACGGATTCGGTCGCGGCTCTCGCCTCGGTGCGAACGGGGCTTGCAAGGGCGGCGTCCACGCTCGGCAGGTCAGGATAGCTGATGGCGAGGATCATCGGATATTCCGGTGCGCCGTCATCGCGGCTTTCGGCGAAGGTGACGCGGACGGAGAGGGCGCCGGGGAACTGGCGCCATTTCGGCAGGATTTCGGCGATGACGGCGGCGCGGAAGGCTTCGGTCTGTCCGTCATGGATCTTGCCATCGAACAATGCGTAACGGGTGATCATCGGGCAATCTCCTTGTTGGGTCCCTTGAAATATTCCATCAATGCAGCCTGATCCTCGCCGCCGAGGCCGGCAGCCGTCAGCATGCGATGCACTTCGGCGCAGATCGCCGTCAGTGGCATCGCGGTGTGTGTGAGACGTGCCAGATCCTGGGCGGCGTTGAGGTCCTTGACCATGTTGTCGATGCGGCCGGTGCGGCGGTAATCGCGCGTCGCAAAGCGCGGCATGTATTCCTGCAGCAGCGCGCTGTCGGCGCGTCCACCTTTGAGCGCCTGCGGGATCTTCTTGACATCGACGCCGGCTGCTTCGGCAAGGGCCGTCGCTTCGGCTACGGCGAGAAACCCAAGGCCGCAAAGTACCTGGTTGATCATCTTGGTGGTTTGTCCGGCGCCTGGGCCGCCCATATGGGTCTGGTTTCCGGCGAGCTTCGACAGGATGGCTTGCGTTTCCTGCACATCACCTTCGGCGCCGCCCTGCATCAGGGTCAGTTGGCCGATTGCCGCTTTCGGAATGCCGCCAGATAGCGGGCTGTCCACCCAGCGCAAGCCATGGGCCGCGCCTTCGGTCGCCAATGCCTTTGTCGTCTCCGGGTCGATCGAGGACATGTCGATGATCAGCGTGCCGGGCTTTGCGCCTTCGGCCACACCCTCAGGCCCGAAAACGGCGGCGCGGACGATGGCGGCAGAATTGAGCGAGAGGATCACGGCCTTTGCCTGGCTTGCCGCATCTGCTGCCGACGATGCCGCAGCTGCACCCTTGGCGACAAGAACAACGATCTTCTCCGGGTCGCGATCGTAGACGATCAGATCCGTTCCGGTCTCCGTAAGGCGGGAACCGATGGCACCGCCCATGGCGCCGGCCCCAATCAGGGCGATCTTGTGTGTCATTGCTGGCTTCCTCCGAGCGTGGACATGATCTGTCCGACGATGCTTGCCATCGGCTGGTCGATTGTCTCTTCGATGGCCTCGTCCGGCCCCGGCCGCTCCAGGGTGGCGAACTGGCTGTCGAGCAGTGACAGGGGCATGTAATGGCCGGCGCGCGTCGCCATGCGAGAGGCGATGAGATCGCGGTCGCCTGCGAGATGCACGAATGTCACCTCGCCGCCGGCGCCGGCGCGAATTCTGTCGCGATAGACGCGCCGAAGTGCGGAGCAGCCGATGATCAGCGGCGCCTCGCTTCTCAGTGTTTCGGCAATTCGATCGAGCCAGGGCCAGCGATCGTCATCGGTGAGCGCTATGCCGGCCCGCATCTTCTCGACGGCTTCGGTGCTGTGCAGATCGTCGCCGTCGCGGTAGGGGATATGGAGCTGTTCGGACAAAGCGGCGCCGACGGTCGACTTGCCGCAGCCTGCCACGCCCATGATGATCAGACGCAAGCTCATAGCGATGCCGTGATCCCACCGTCGACATAAAGGATATGTCCGTTGACGAAGCTTGACGCATCAGAGGCGAGAAAGATGCAGGCGCCCTGAAGCTCCTCGACTTTGCCCCAGCGACCGGCCGGCGTGCGCTTTTCGAGCCAGGCCGAGAAGGTCGGGTCCGCGACGAGGGCTGCATTGAGCGGTGTGTCGAAATAGCCCGGCGCAATCGCGTTGCAGTTCAGGCCGTGCTTTGCCCAGTCGGTGGCCATGCCCTTGGTCAGGTTGCCGACCGCGCCCTTGGTCGCGGTGTATGGGGCAATCGAGGGGCGGGCGAGCGCGGTCTGGACGCTGGCGATATTGATGATCTTGCCGCGACCACGGGCGATCATGTGGCGGGCAACGGCCTGGCCGACATGGAAGACGCTGGCGATGTTGGTCTGCAGCAGACGCTCGAAAGCGTCGGCGGGAAAGTCTTCGAGCGGCGCGCGGTGCTGCATGCCGGCATTGTTGACGAGGATGTCGATCGCCTTGCCGGAGGCCTCATAGGCATCCACGGCCGCGCGCACGGCATTGTGGTCCGTCGCGTCAAAAGCGAGCTGGTCGGCGCCCTCGATCCGTGCGGCCGCATCCTTAAGTTTCGTTGCGTCGCGACCGTTGAGGACGATCTCAGCACCGGCAGCCTTCAGGCCCTCTGCAAGCGCAAAGCCGATCCCTTGCGAGGATCCCGTGATCAAGGCGCGTTTGCCTCTCAGGTCGAACAGGTTCAATGACACGGCTTCCTCCTCAAGTTTCTCTCTCGACAAGCGTCGGATGATTTGTATATGTTATCGATAACAATCGAAAGTCAAGCATCCTGGGGAGAGACATCATGAGCAAACCCGACATCCTGCAGATGGGTCCTTATCCGGACTGGGATCAGGTGCCGCTGGAGCAGAACTTCCACATGCATCGCTATTTCGAGGCCGCCGACAAAGCAGCCTTCCTGGCAGAGGTGGGGCCGAAAGTCCGCGGTATCGCAACCCGTGGCGAGCTCGGAGCGAATGCCTCCATCATCGCAGCCTGCCCCAATCTCGAAGTCATCTCGGTCTATGGCGTCGGCTTCGATGCGGTCGACCTTGGTGCCTGCCGTGAGCGAGGAATTCGCGTCACGAACACGCCCGACGTGCTGACGAATGACGTCGCCGATCTCGGTGTCGCGATGATGCTCGTCCAGTCGCGTGGGATGATCGGTGCGGAAACCTGGGTGAAGGACGGGTCCTGGGCGGCCAAGGGGCTTTATCCGTTGAAGCGCAGGGTCTGGGGCCGCAGGGCAGGGGTGCTTGGCCTCGGTCGGATCGGTTTCGAGGTTGCCAAACGCCTTGCCGGCTTCGACATGGAGATTGCCTATAGCGATGTCTCGGCCAAGGATTTCGCGAAGGATTGGGAATTCATCGCCGATCCCGTGGCGCTCGCAAAGCGTTCGGACTTCCTCTTTGTCACGCTGGCTGCGTCCGCTGCCACCCGCCATATCGTTGGCGCCAAGGTGATCGAGGCGCTGGGGCCCGAGGGCATGCTGATCAACATCAGCCGTGCCTCGAACATCGACGAGGAGGCTCTGCTCGAGGCGCTGGAGACCGGCAAGCTCGGTTCGGCGGCTCTTGATGTCTTCGAAGGCGAGCCCAACCTCAATCCGCGCTTTCTGTCGCTGCCGAATGTGCTGCTCCAGCCCCATCATGCGAGCGGCACCATCGAGACCCGCAAGGCGATGGGCAAGCTCGTCCGCGACAATCTCACCGCGCATTTCGCCGGTGAAACCCTCCTCACGCCGGTGCTCTGATGAGAGCCATCGTCATTCATGCCGCCCGTGATCTCCGGATCGAAGATCGCCCTGTAGAAGACCCGCAAGCGGGCCAGCTGCGGCTGAAGCTCGCGACAGGCGGAATCTGCGGCTCGGATCTGCACTATTACAATCACGGCGGCTTCGGCGCGGTGCGTCTGCGCGAGCCGATGATCCTGGGTCACGAGGTTTCAGCCCGCGTCGAGGCGGTCGGGCCCGGTGTCTCCGGCTTCGAGATCGGGCAGCTTGTGGCCGTTTCGCCGTCTCGGCCCTGCGGGCATTGCCGCTATTGCGGCGAGGGGTTGCAGAACCAGTGCCTCAACATGCGTTTCTACGGAAGTGCGATGCCCTTCCCGCACATTCAGGGGGCTTTCCGCGAAAGCCTGGTGGCAGAGGCGTATCAATGCGTCGACGCCACTGGTCTTTCTGCCGGCGAAGCGGCGATGGCCGAACCCCTGGCGGTCACCCTGCATGCCACGACGCGGGCGGGCAGCCTGTTCGGCAAGCGGGTCCTCGTGACCGGCTGCGGACCGATCGGTGTTCTCTCGATCCTGTCGGCCCGTCGGGCCGGAGCAGCCGAGATCGTTGCCACCGATCTCTCCGATTTCACGCTGTCACTCGCTGCAAAGGTCGGCGCGGACCGCGTGATCAATACGGCCAAGGAGCCGGATGCGCTTTCGGCCTATGCGGGCGACAAGGGCACGTTCGATGTGCTCTACGAATGCACGGGTGTTGCCGCAGCATTGGCCGGCGCCATTCCGGCGCTGAGGCCGCGGGGTGTCATCCTGCAGCTCGGTCTGGGGGGTGACATGACGCTGCCGATGATGGCGATCACGGCCAAGGAACTCGAGCTGCGTGGCTCCTTCCGGTTCCATCAGGAATTTGCCATCGGTGTTGAACTCATGCGGAAAGGCCTGATCGACGTGAAGCCGCTGATCACGCATACCGTGTCATTGGCAGAAGCCGAGAAGGGCTTTCTGCTGGCTTCGGATCGAAGCCAGGCGATGAAGGCGCAGATCGCGTTTTCAGCCTGAGTGGCGCGAGGGTTCAGGGAGGAGTTTCATTCATGTCGTTTTTCGAAGTCATCGATCCTGTCTTCGCCACCTATGTGCTCGGCAACGCGCCGGTAAAACGGCTCGCGACAGGCTTCGACTGGACGGAAGGGCCGGTGTGGTTCGGCGATGCCGGCTGCTTGCTGTTTTCCGACATCCCCAACAACCGCATCGTCCGCTGGAGCGAGGATGGCGTGACCACCTATCGCCAGCCTTCGAACTATGCGAACGGCCACACCCGGGATCGCCAAGGTCGCCTCGTCAGCTGCGAGCATGGAACGCGTCGGGTGACGCGCACCGAGTGGGACGGTTCGATCACGGTCATCGCCAACAGCTTTCAGGGCAAGCGGCTCAACAGCCCGAACGATGTCATCGTCGCACCCGACGGTGCGATCTGGTTCAGCGATCCGCATTACGGGATCATGACGGATTACGAGGGCGCCAAGGCGGAGCAGGAGCTGCCCTGCACGGTCTATCGGGTATCGCCCGATGGGGGGATAGAGGCTGTGATCACCGACATGCAGGGACCGAATGGTCTCGCTTTCAGCCCGGATGGCAGCCGTCTCTATGTGGCGGATACAGGACGCATGTTCTCTTCCGATCCGCAGCATATCCGGGTGTTCGACATGGTCGATGGCCGACCGATGAATGGGCGTATCTTCCATGTGATCACGCCTGGTTGCGCCGATGGAATGCGGGTCGATACGGACGGAAACCTATGGTCCTCCGCAGCGGATGGCGTGCATTGCATTGCGCCGGATGGGCATCTGATGGGCAAGATCCTGGTGCCGGAAATGGTATCGAACCTCTGCTTCGGGGGACACTCGAAGCACCGTCTGTTCATTACGGCGACCACGAGCGTCTATTCGGTGGTGCTCAACCGGCGCGGCATCCAGACCCCTTGAGGCCAGCTTGGTGCCTTACACCGTCTCGCCTGGCACGAGGCGTGTCGGAACGAAGGTGACGGTCTGGACCGGTTCGCCCTTCAGCTTGGCGACGAGAGCTTCGGCCGCCGCCTTGCCGATGCTGGTCGTCGGCACGACGGTCGTGGTCAGGCGCTTCTGCAGGATGGAGGCCGCTTCCATCCCGCCCCATCCGGCGATGCCGATATCCTCGGGCACGCTCAAGCCGCGTGACTGACAGAAGGCAAGACCGCCGATCGCCATCTCGTCATTGTGGAAGTAGACGACATCGAAGTCGTTCTTTCGGCTGAGCAGGGTTTCCAGGCCATAATAGCCGGCATAGAAGCCCGGCGCGTCGTGCAGCATCTCAGCATCGACAAGCGGATGTCCGGCACGGGCGAGCGCATCGCGAAAGCCTTCGAAACGCGCCTGACCCATGACGTCGGAGCGGGCAAGAGCGCCAACGTAACCCGCCTTGCGCCGGCCACGCGCCAGGAGGTGCCGAGCCATTTCTGCGCCGCAATCGGTATGGGAAAATCCGACGGCCATATCGATCGGGCTTGTAGTCAGATCCCAGATCTCGACGACAGGCATGGCCGCACTGCGCAAAAGCTCGATAGTGCCGGGCGTGTGGTGGCGACCGGAGAGAATGAGGCCCGCCGGACGCCAGCTGACGACCTGCCGGATCCAGGCTTCCTCCTCGATCATCGAATGATCGTTGGCGCCGATGATCAGCTGATAGCCGAGGCGTCCAAGCGCCCGGTCCACGCCATCCAGCACATGGCCGAACAGGCCCGATGTCAGGCGCGGGACACACATGCCGACCAGCGTTTCCGCCTGGTCCGAGCCGAAGGCGGCAGCCAGCCGGTTGGGCACGTAGCCCAGTTGCTCGGCGATCTCCATCACCTTCCGGCGCGTCTCAACCGAGAAGCCGGAGCCGTCGCGCAGGACGCGGCTGACCGTCATCTTCGATACGCCTGCGGCGCGCGCGATGTCTTCCAGATTGGCCTTCATCGGGGGCGCCGTCCTCGTGAACCGACGCTGGTGAGACAGTCCATGTTATCGATAACTTTTTTCTTGACTCGGCAAATGATGCAAGTAGGTTAATTACGTTACCGGTAAACCTGACGCAAGATCTGGAGCCGGGCATGGGAGGAGGAACCATCATGCAACCGTCCAGTGACGGCCTGCTTTTCGATCGAATCGTGAAATCCTTCGGTGGCACGCAGGCCCTGAAGGGTGTTTCGCTGAAGGTCGAACGCGGCGAAATCGTTGCGCTGCTCGGCGAGAACGGAGCCGGCAAATCGACGCTCATCAAGGTCCTCGGCGGTATCCACCGCCCCGACGAGGGCGGCGTCTTCATCGATGGCACACCTTATGCCCATGAGGCCGGCAAAGCCGGCGGCCAGAAGGTCGCCTTTATCCACCAGGATCTTGGTCTGATCGAGTGGATGAGTGTTGCCGAAAACATTGCCCTGTCGCTTGGCTATGTGAAGAAGGGCCGTCGGATCGACTGGTCCGCGACCGAAGCTCTTGCCGACAAGGCGCTGGCGCTGGTCGAGGCCGACTTTTCGGCGACCGCGCGGGTTTCCAGTCTGACGCGTACGCAAAAGTCTCTGGTCGCCATTGCCCGGGCGCTGGCCGCCGATTGCGACTATCTCGTGCTCGACGAGCCGACCGCGAGCTTGCCCGCCGACGAAGTGGAGCGCCTGTTTGCGGCACTGCGTCCGCTGAAAGCCCGCGGCGTCGGCATGATCTATGTCAGCCACCGGCTGGACGAGATTTTCCGTATTGCCGATCGGGTTGCGGTCCTGCGCGACGGCCAGATGGTCGGCATGCGCGCAATCGAACATACGACGCCGGAAGAACTGGTCGGTCTGATCGTGGGCAGAAAGGCGCGCGAGATCGCGCGGCCTGCCATTCTGGAAGGGCCGTCCATTCTCAAGGTCTCAGGTCTCGCGACGGGCGCTGTCGGTCCCGTCAGTTTCGACATCAAGCGCGGCGAGCTGCTCGGTCTCGCAGGGCTTCGCGGGGCCGGTCACGAGGATGTCGGTCGAGCCCTTTTCGGCCTCATCCCGCATGCCGGCAAGATCACGCTGAATGGCGTTACGCCGGACTTGACGGATGCAGGCGCCGCCATGCGCTCGGGCATCGGCCTCGTGGCGCGCGATCGTATCGCCGAAAGTGTCGCGCCGGGTCTAACCATCCGCGAAAACGCGTTTCTCAATCCCTCCGCCACAGGGCGACGCCTTCTGAGCCTGCTGTCGCCCAAGGCCGAAGATGAGCTCGCCCATGAGCTTGGCCGTCGGGTGGGGCTCTCGCCCAACGACCCGACGCTTGCCATCGAGGCGCTGTCGGGCGGCAACCAGCAGAAGGTCGTTGTTGGTCGTTGGCTCGATTCCGGCCGCCGGCTGCTGATTGCGGAAGATCCGACCGCCGGCGTCGATGTCGGGGCCAAGGCTGAGATCTACCACCTTCTCTACCAGGCTCTCGCAAGCGGCATGGGCGTCCTAGTGGTGTCCACCGATTTCGAAGAGACCGCCAATATCTGCCATCGCGCCATCGTCTTCAGCCGCGGCCTGCCCGTGGCCGAGTTGAGCGGCGTCGAACTGTCAACCGAATCCCTGATCCAGGCCGCATCGGCCGGTGAAGCCGCCTAAGGACCGCCATGCCCGGTATTCAATCCAACGCCGTTGAACCCACCAAGGACGAATTGCGGGGCCTGTCGCCCGGACGCAAGCTGGTGCGCCTTGCGCCCACCTATGGCCTCGTCATCCTCATGTTCGGCCTGATCCTGCTGTTCTCGATCCTGCTGCCGACCACGTTCCCGACCATGCTCAATGTCAGGGCCATCCTGTCCGACAAGGCGATCATCGCGCTTCTGTCGCTGGCAGCGATGATCCCCATGGTCGCCGGACGCATCGACCTGACGGTCGGTTACGGCATCGTGCTCTGGCATATCCTGGCGATCAGTCTGCAAACGCTCTACGGCTTCCCCTGGCCGGTTGCCGTCGCCATCGTGCTGGTGCTCGGTGTCGTGATCGGCGCGCTCAACGGTCTCCTGGTCGAGGTTGCGCGGATCGATAGCTTCATCGCGACGCTCGGAACCGGCACCATCCTCTACGCCATCGCGCTCTGGCATACCGGTGGCCGTCAGATGGTCGGCGCCCTGCCGGATGCCTTCTATGCCATCAACGGCACCTTCGTCTTTGGCCTGCCGATTACCGCGATCTACGTGCTCGTCATCACGGTCGCGCTGTGGATCGCGCTCGAATACACGCCGATCGGCCGCTATCTCTATGCGATCGGCGCCAACCAGCGCGCAGCCGAACTCAATGGCATCCCGACCCGCAAGTTCGTCATCGGCGCCTTTGTTACCTCGGGTCTGATGACAGCGCTTGCCGGCGTACTGCTCGCCTCGAAGCTCAGGATCGGTCAAGCCTCCGTTGGCCTCGAATTCCTGCTGCCGGCGCTTGTCGGCGCCTTCCTCGGCTCAACCACCATCAAACCCGGGCGAGTCAATGTCTGGGGCACCATCGTCGGCGTGATGATCCTTGCCGTCGGTATTTCCGGCATCCAGCAGTTCGGCGGAAGCTTCTGGGTCGAGCCCCTGTTCAACGGCACGACCCTGCTGATCGCGATCGGGATCGCCGGTTACGCGCAAAGAAAGAAAGGCGCGAAGTCCAAATAAGTCCATTCAGCTACTTTGGGAGGAAACCATGCTGAAGAGAGCCCTAGCCGTATCGATCCTGGCGCTGACGGCCGCCATGCCTGCCTATGCCGACGCGATTTCGGACGCCATGGCAGAAGTCCAGAAATATGCCGGCGAGAAGACCACCTGGGATGGTCCGACCAGTGGCCCGACCGCAGCTGCGGCCAAGAAGATCGTCGTGCTCGCCGCCGATATGAAGAATGGCGGCATTCTCGGCGTCACCAACGGCATCCAGGAAGCTGCTGCCAAGATCGGTTGGGAGGTTACCGTTCTTGATGGCGCCGGTTCCGTGCAGAGCCGCGCTGGCGCCTTCGGTCAGGCGCTTGCGCTGAAGCCCGATGGCATCATCATCAACGGCTTCGATGCCGTCGAACAGCAGGCAGCTCTCAAGCAGGCCTGCGACGCGGGCATCCCGATGGTCAGCTGGCATGCCGGCCCGGTCATCGGTCCTGATCCGGCCAATTGCCTGTTCGCCAATGTCTCGACCGACGCCATGGAAGTCTCGGCCGCTGCCGCGAAATGGGCTTTCGCGGATGCCGGTGGCAAGCCGGGCGTCGTGATCTTCACCGACTCGACCTATGCGATCGCGATTGCCAAGGCCGACAAGATCAAGGAAACGATCGAGAAACTTGGCGGCACCGTGCTCGAATATGTCGACACGCCGATCGCCGACACGTCCAACCGCATGCCGACGCTGACGACCTCGCTCCTGCAGAAGTACGGCGCAAGCTGGACGCATGCGCTGGCGATCAACGACATCTATTTCGACTTCATGGGCCCGAGCCTGGCAGCTGCCGGCATTCCCGGCGATGGCGCACCGAAGGCGGTTGCCGCCGGTGACGGTTCCGAATCCGCCTATCAGCGCATTCGCTCCGGTCAGTATCAGGCCGTGACGGTGGCCGAGCCGCTCAACCTGCAGGGCTGGCAGCTGATCGACGAACTGAACCGCGCGGTCAGCAAGGCAGAGTGGTCGGGTTACACCTCGCCGCTGCATGTCGTCACCAAGGCGAACATCAGCTCTGATGGCGGCGACAAGAACATCTTCGATCCGGGCAACGGTTACCGCGACCAGTATGCCAAGATCTGGGGCAAGTAAGATTTGAACCCGCGGTCGGCGCAGGCTCCTTCGTGCCGACCGCGACTTTCTCTATGCATGAAATGGAAACGACGCGATGAGCCAGTTTTACGAAACCTCGGCGCAACTGACGGACAAGGGTGTGCTTGCCATGCTTCAGGCCGCCATTGAAGCGGCCTCGGCGATGGGCCAGCCGCAATGCATCGTCATCGTTGACCAGAGCGGTGTCGTACTCGGCTCCTTCCGTATGAAGGGCGCACGTTTCCTCTCGTTGAAAAGCGCGCTTGCCAAAGCCCGCACCGCCGCCTCGATCAACGGGCCCTCAACCGCCATCCCCGAACATGCCCGGCTCCTGATCGCAGGCGCGACCAAGGGTGACGTGACGGGGCTTAAAGGTGGCCTGCCGATCCGAATGGGAGGCGTTCTCGTCGGCGGGATTGGGATTGGTTCCGGCAGTGGTGATCAGGACGAAGAGGTGGCGCGCGCCGCACTCGGTGCGGTTGGCGCCGATCCCCTGTCGTCCTGATTGGGATCATGCACGCATTCCCGGGGCTTCGGGAGCCTGCTCGTGATCAGATGTAGACTGCCGCCAGTCCACCGTCGATCGGCAGGTTGATGCCGTTCACCCATCGCGCGTCGTCGGAGCAGAGGAAGACAACCGGTCCCGCGATCTCGTCGGCCAGTGCCGGGCGCTTCATCTTGCCGGCGTCGGCCTGGACTCGCTCCTGCCCGAGCATCGTGACGAAATCGCCGAGGATCGGCGTGAAGACCGGGCCCGGTGCAACCGAATTCATCCGGATGTCGCGCTCCATGAACAGCGTGTGGCTGCGGATCATCGTCCAGACAATCAGGGCTTCCTTGAAGTACTGGTAGCAGGTTTCCTGCGGAACCGGATGGGTGGCCAGCCAGGCATGGCCCTCACCAAAGCTCGCAGTGGCGGCCAGCTGCTTGTGATCGTTCACCCGCTTTGGCCATTCTGCCCCCAGGATCGAGGCGAAGTTGACGATCGAGGCGCCCTTCGGCATGCGGTCAACAAGAGCTTCCGTCAGATGGCGCAGCCCGAGAAAGTTGACGCGGGCAACCAGATCCTTGTCTGCAGTTCCGGGCACACCGGCGGCATTGACCAATGCATCGATCCGCGCGGGAAACTGCGACAGGGCAGCATCGATTGCAGCCGGATCGCCAAGGTCAAGCTTGATGAATCCGTCGAGCGTCAGCATTGCGTCGTTGCGATCGACGCCAATGACCGTTGCACCGTGAAATCGGGCAAGGCGCGCCACTTCGCCGCCGATGCCGGATGAGACCCCGGTGATAACGATTGTTTTTCCTGCAAGCTTCATGGTTCTGTCTCCTTTGGTCGTGTCTGATGGGACCGTCCGCAACTGTGCGGACGGTCAATCGAATGACTGAAGTTCGGCTGTGCTCAGAAGGGGTAGGGGGTTGCCGCCTTTTTGACGGAGACCCACTGCCACTGGGTGAATTCCTCGATATCGGCAGGGCCGCCGACCCGGGTGCCGTTGCCGGACTTTCCACGACCGCCGAAGGGCGCATAGGGCCCACCATTCACCGTCTGGTCGTTGATATGCAGCTGACCGACATTCAGCTCGTCGCCGACCGCCATCGCCCGTCCGAGGTTCCCGGAAATCACACCGGCTGCCAGGCCGTAATCGGAGCGGTTAGCGAGCTCCACGGCCTCTTCGTCGGTCTTGAACGGAACGATGCAGGCGACAGGCCCGAAGATCTCCTCCTCGAAGGCGAGCATGCCCGGCTTGACGCCGGCGAGCACGGTTGCGGCGTAGAAGCGCCCGTCATGGGTGCCGCCGGCGAGCAGCTTCGCACCCTTGGCAACGGCGTCGTCGACGATCCGCTGGATCGTCTCAACCTGAGCGTCGGAGATGATCGGGCCGAGTGCGACCTGGTTTGTCGTGGGATTGCCGGCCGGCAGGTGTTTGGCCTTGGCGACCAGGCGCTCGGTGATGCCGGGCTCGATCTTTTCATCGACAAGGATCAGGCCCGTTGCCATGCAGATCTGGCCCTGATGCAGGAAGCTACCCCAGGCAGCGTTCGATGCAGCGACATCGAGATCGGCATCATCGAGAATGACGAGTGCATTCTTGCCGCCAAGTTCCAGTTGAACGCGTTTCAGGTGACGCCCGCAGACCTCGCCGACCTTCGCACCCCCGCGCGCCGATCCGGTAAAGGAGACCATCGCAATGTTCGGATCGCTGCAGATCGCCTCGCCCGCATCGGCGCCGCCGGGAACGACATGCAGAACACCCTTCGGCAGACCCGCCTCTTCGAAGATCCGGGCAATGATGATGCCGCCCGAGATTGGGGTGCGCGGATCCGGCTTGTGGACGACGGTGTTGCCCAGCGCAATGGCGGCTGCGATCGAGCGGACCGACAGGACCAGCGGGAAGTTGAAGGGCGAGATGACGCCCACCACACCATGGGGAACCCGCCGGGCATAGTTTGTCCGATCATCCATGCCCGGTAAGAACATGCCGGTCGGCTGTGTGGCGAGCGACCCCGCATGACGAATGAAAAGCGCGCCGTGCTCGATCTCGATCATCGCCTTCGGGTGAATGGACCCGGATTCCTGCATGATCCAGCGCGCCAGCTCGGCTCCGTTCTGTTCCAGGAGATCGGCGGCACGATTGAGAATGGCAGCGCGCTCCGCGGGAAGCGTCTTTGCCCAGGATTTCTGGGCGACGCTCGCCTGTTTGGCTGCTTCAGCCACATCGGCGGGACCGCACAGCCCGACTGCTGCCAGAACATCGCCGCTCGAAGGGTCGCTCACCTTCAACGTGCCGGCCATGGTCTCGCGCCATTCCGAGATATAGGCGAGACCTTGCCAGCGGGCGGTATCCAGAAAATTGGGTGCATGCATGTTCATCGTCAGGGCCTCCTGTTCCCTTGGTTGGGGAGGGCAAAGCTTCGCCGTTGAGAGATCGGCCGCTGTCTGGCCGCTCATCCAGGTTTTGCTGATGCGTCTGTCCTCCGTGCCGCCTCCTCAAGCGGCTCGATTCCCAGTTCGCAAAGGCCGTGCCAGATCCGGGAATTGCCGCACGACTGCCATCCAGAATTGCTAATCCTCTGAATCTGCTAAGCAATGCTTCGATGGATTCCCCGCCGATGAAGGAGGCACCGGGATTGCGACTTTCATCAAATGATGAAATATTTGCGAAATTCCTGAATTCACAAAGATCGGCCTGGATGAAAGACAAATCCCCCTTACTGGTTTCGCTGGCCGATGTCTCCCGGTCGACTGGCAAGATGCTGTCCAAGGGTGCCTTCAGCGAACTCCACACCGGCGCTTCACCAACGCTTTCCGAACTCACCGAAGCGCTGCATTTTGCGCTTGGCGACGGGCGGATCTGGCTCAACGACCAGCGCATGGTTCTGATGCAGAGCCAAGTCCTCGGTCGCTTGCGGCAGGAGATCATCGATGCCTTCGGCATAGACCTGGCCAGAGGCATCTTCATGCGGGTGGGCTACATGCAGGGTGTGCGCGATGCGGAGCTGATCCTGAAGCGGTTTCCGAACCAGGATCTCACCCATGCGCTCGCCGCAGGTCCACGCGTCCATACGCTGGAGGGCTTTGTTAAGGTCGAGACCAAGCAGTTCGAGTTCGACAGCGACAAGGGCAGCTATTTCGGTGAGTTCTACTGGCACGATTCCTCTGAAGCCGCCGAGCATATCGCGCACCATGGATTTGCCAGCGAGCCGGTCTGCTGGATGCAGACGGGTTATCCCAGCGGTTATACCAGCACGCTTTTTGGACGCCCTGTGATCTTCCGCGAGATCGAATGCTCGGGCATGGGCGCCTCGCGCTGCTATGTCGTCGGCCAGAACGCGGAGGAATGGGGCGAAGACGCACCGGAAAGGGCTTATCTCGGCCTTGAATGGCCGCGCTCCCGGCAGGCGAAGCGGACGTCGCCCCCCTCGCATCAGCATGCCGAAGTCGCCCCGGACGTCTCGGACCGTCGCGCCGGCGGCGACCCCGTGGTCGGTGTATCCGCAAGCTTCCTGCGGGCGCGGCTGATGGTGGAGAAGGTGGCAGACACGGAAGCGACAGTGCTTCTCGTCGGGGAATCCGGGGTCGGAAAGGAGTTGTTTTCGCAGCAATTGCACAGACTGAGCAACCGTGCCGACAAGCCCTTCGTTGCCGTCAACTGCGCTGCCATTCCCGAGACGCTGGTGGAAGCCGAACTGTTCGGCGTCGAGAAAGGCGCCTTCACCGGGGCCGTCGCTTCCCGCCCGGGTTACTTCGAGCGTGCCGCCGGGGGAACATTGTTTCTCGACGAGATTGCGTCGCTCGCCTATGCGGCACAGGGCAAGTTGTTGCGTGCCCTCCAGGAACGGGTGATCGAGCGGGTTGGTGGTTCAAAGTCGATTGCAGCGGATGTTCGGGTGATTGCGGCATCGAATGTCGATCTTGCCGAGGAAGTGCGGGCTGGGCGCTTCCGCCAGGACCTTTACTTCCGTCTCTGCGTGTTCCCGATCTTCATTCCTCCGCTGCAGGAACGTCGTGACGACATTCCGCTTCTGGTCGATCACTTCCTCAGACTGTTTCGCGAGCGCCACAGAAGAAAGGTCATCGGATTGACCCGACGGGCGATGAATGCGTTGCTCGATTACGACTTCCCCGGCAACATTCGTGAATTGCAGAACCTCATCGAGCGCGGGGTTATCTTCGCAGAGCCTGGCGGCTTTATCGATCTGCAGCACATGTTCACTGGAAATGAACCCTTGGGGATTTCCCATCCGTCCTTGACGCGCGACGGCCGCCTGGCTTTTCCGCCCGAAGCCGCTCTGTCACAAAAGGCAGATCATCCCGACCTCTCGTCGGCGTCATCACAGCTGAAATCGGCCGAGATTGACCTCTACCGACAGGCACTCTCCAGTCATGGCGGAAACGTCTCCGCCGCAGCCCGCAGCCTTGGCCTGTCGCGCGCCAAACTCGAATATCGATTGCGCAAGCATGGGCTCTTCGGACACGTCTGATGTTGAGTTCGACCGCTCCTGCATGGATTTACGGCTGACAGGAACGGCGGTGACCCCCGCGCGGTCGCGCTGCCTGCCACCAATCTGATTGCCGTCCGGTGCCCGTCCCCCGGCAATCGCTCCGTCTTGATCTCATCTGCAACAGCGCCTTTCGGGGACTTGTGGCACATCCAGAAAGTTGATAACGCCGTTCATCTTTTTAGGCGGCCGTCCACCGGGGCAGCCCGTTATCCTGTTTTGGTATCCCAGATGCGCTTCTGCCTCGTCGCTCTATTCACGCTGCTTTGCATGTCCCCCCTGCCCGCGGCGCAAGAGCCCGGCTGGGACCCGCGGATTGCGGCCGGGACGCTCGACAACGGTCTGCGCTATTTCCTTTATGACAGCGGCCATAACGGCGATCCCTTCAACATTCGCCTGATTGTGCATGCCGGATCGGTTGATGAGCCGGTCCCGAGTGGTATCGCCCATATCCGCGAACACATGGTGTTTCAGACCAACACCGCGCGCGGACGCTCCATGCATGAAGAAATCGAAGCGCTCGGCTGGCGGACCGGGGTCGAGGTAAATGCCGTGACACGGGAGGCCGAAACCCAGTTCATGCTGCGCACGCGTCCCAACGACGCGCTCGATCTCCCGCAGTCTCTCCAGTTCATGGCCGATCTTGTGCTGAAGCCGGCACTGCAATCTCGGGACTGGGAAAAGGAGCGGTTCGTCATCCTCGAAGAACTGCGCCAGACCGTGAACCTGGCTGATCGGGTCAGTCGGTTGAAGAAGGCCGCATTGCGGACGGGATCGCGCTATGCCGACCGGCCGACGATCGGCACTGAGTCCGGGATATCACGGGCATCGATCGAAGATATCCGCAGCTTCTATCAGAGCTACTACCGTGCCTCGAACATGACGCTGATCGTCTCCGGCCGGTTTGACAAGGATGTCGCGAGAAAGGCTCTCGAAAGAGCCTTCTCCCAGGCGCTGAGCCTTCCCGCGCCCGATCGGGATTACCGGATCCTGCCTCTGAAACAGGGGCTGAGCGTCCATCTGGTGCAAGATGACGAGGGTTCGAGTTCTCAAGCAACCTATGCCTTCAGGCTGGAGATGCCAAACCGGCTGACGGAGGCTGGGCAGATGGCCTATCTGCAGCAGTATTTCCTGACGCGATTGATCCGCGATGCCGTGCAGGCGGCAACGCCGCATCATGCGGCCATCGTCGAAAGCCTCGGCTTTGCGGCGCAGGAAACGACCGAGGAGCGGCTGATCCTCGCCTTCAACGCACGCACCGAAAACCACAAGGCAGCAACATCCGTGCTGCTTGAGACCGTCGAGCGACTGCGGCGCGAAGGACTGTCGCGGGATGGGTTCGAAATGCTGATGAAGAGGGCCCGCGCGGTCAACGACAACAACCAGCAGGCTGCCGAGAATCGGACCTATGCGGAATGGGAGGATCGGATCGCTTCGGCCGTTCTGACCGGCACGGTCGTCGACGATCCCGCAACGCGACAGGCCCGGACGGCGGCCCTCCTTGATCGCATCACCTTCGAGGGATTGAACGCACGCCTGAAGGACATGCTCGACGCTGAGGACCGGGTGCTCTTCTATCAGGTCCCCGGTGGCGTATCGGCGGCATTGCCGACGATTGCCTCCGTGGAAGCGGAACGGCAGCACTGGGCGACCTTGGTCGATCTTCCATCGCGAGAGCCAATCCTACCGGAGCCTGAGGTTACGATCGCAAAGCCCGTCTGGCCCGCCGATCGGCAGGTCGATCGATCCGGTCGCATTACCGCCGAGCGCCGAGCCGGACATCCCGACGTCATCGAATGGAAACTCTCCAATGGAGACTCGGTCGTATGGCTCGTACGCAACACGCCGGATGGCAAGATCTATCTGTCCGGCCAATCGCGCCCCGGTTACCTCAACGATCGGTTCTCCAGCCCGGCCTCACAGGCAGCCTTGCAGCTCTTCACCCAGAGCGGTTTTTCTTTCTGGAGCGAGAGTGAACACGATCGCTGGCTGAAAGATCAGCCGCAACAATGGAGCATCGCGCTCGGGCAGGGGCATCTCGACGCCGGCATTTCCGCTGCACCGGCCGATCTTCCTGCGCGACTGGAAACTTATGCAGCCATGATCGCCTTTGGCGGCGTTCGTCGTGAAGCGGTCGACGCGCTGCAAACGCAACGGGTCGATCCGAATGCGGATCGGGTGGCCGCCCGGCGCGCCGAGCTGCTGTATGGCACGCGGGATGCAGGCGACCAGATGCAGGCGCTGAAACGCCTGACGCCGGCCGAACTGAGCGCCATAGCGTGGACGCATTTCGAACAGCCGGTGACCTGGTATGCGGTTGGCCCCGCGCCTGGTGACCAGATCCGCGAGAGCTTCGCAACCGTGATCGGCGCCATCCCCCGCAAGGTCTCCATGCGACCGACAATCCCCCTGCAGCAGCCTGGTCGCCATTCGGCTCAGGTCGAGGTTTTCTCCGACGACCGGGCCCGGGTCGAAATCTCCCTTTTCACAGAGCTTGATTGGACGCCCGAGGCGAGCTTCCTCATTTCGACCCTGACGCCGATGGCGCAGCAAAACATGAAGAAGGAACTTCGCAACGTCCTCGGCGGCATCTACAGCCTCGAATTCGAACTGGAAGTCGACCCCGATCAGGATCGGGTCCTCGGGACCCTGGCCTTCTATTGCGCCCCGGAACGGACGGAGGAGCTGACCGCAGCCGCATTCTCCGTGCTCGACCGTATGCCCGAGATCGCTCACCAGGCGGATGTCGAAAAGATCAAGTCCGACATCGCCTTTGCCGAAGAAGGCCGGCTGACCGACCCCAATACCTGGTTGCGCCGCCTGGCACTGAGCTATCGCCGCTACGGCGATGCGGGCTATCTGCAAAGGATGCAGGGCCTTGGGCAGCGCGTGACGGAACAGAGGCTCGCATCCCATGCAAACCATATCTTCCGCACCGACAATGTCGCTGTGCTGACCAAGTTGCCGCTTGGTGCGACGACCACGCAGGAACCGGGGATCGAATGACCGGAGGCCTGGCCCAGAGAAAGGCTTGCAGAGCCCCGCACTGGCAGCGTGCGCCTGCTTTGCGCGCCGGCTTCGACATGGCGCGACCATGACCGTCGATACGCAGAAGCTTGATGATGCCTTTCTCGGCATGCGACGATCCCTTTATCGAGCGATCCTCCGCATCGTGCGCAACGCCGCAGAAGCCGAGGAATTGACGCACGATGCCTATCTGAGAGCACGACGGGCGCTCGATCAGGGCGCGCCGGGCAATATCGAAGCTTTCCTGTGGCAAACCGCGCGCAATCTTGCGCTCGACCACCTGCGTCGCAGCAAGGTACGCGCTCTGCATGAAGAGCGGGATTTGGAGGCCGCCGCTGCCGTGGTTGTTGCCGATCCTCAGCCGAGCATCGAGGAGCAGGCCATCCAGCGTGATCTGGTCCAGGCCTTCAACCGTGCCCTGCTCACCCTTCCACCCAGAGCCCGTTCGGCCTGGTGCCTCAACCGGCTGGAAGGCCTCGCCTATCCCGAGATCGCCAGGAGGCTGGGAGTGTCGCCCAACACGGTCTTCAACGACATGAAGATGGCCATGGCCGTGCTTCTGGAGATCCGGGAGAAGATGGATCGATGAGCTGCGCAGGGAGGGGGAAGCTGAGATTTTTGGGAGGGCAATCATTTTGAAACGTCATCTTTTCACAGGCTCTATTTCAAGCGGAAGACCGCCATGCACGCATTGACTGACCAAGAGGACGAAGCGGGCTACCGTCACCCCGACCCGGTCACGGACCAGGCACTCGAATGGGTGTTGCGGCTGAAGGCCAGAGAAGTGGACACCGCCGCGCTGAATGCCTGGCTGGCCGAAGGGGCTGACCGGGGCGAGGCGCTTGCGCGGGTGCTGGCCCTTTATGACTGTCCCGAACTGACCGTCGCGACCGCCCAGGCCATGCCCACGGAAAAGCCACCCATCCCGGCTCCGTCACGCCCGATCGCGACGTCATGGCGCTTCTCGGCTGTGGCACTGGCCGTCGCTGCCTCTCTGGCGGTCGCACTGATGGTACCGCTGCTCGTCAGCGACTGGTTCCTCGGTGTGCGAGCGGATTATCGGACGGGTGCCGGCGAAATCGTCACGATCGATCTGCCCGATGGCTCGCGCCTGCAAATGAACAGCCACACGGCGGTGACTGCCGATTTCGAGGATGGCCGGCGGGCTGTCAGCCTCCTCCAGGGTGAGGCCTTTTTCGAGGTCGCGCATGATGCCACCCGTCCTTTCACGGTAACCGGGGGCTTCGGTATTGTGAAGGTGACGGGCACGGCCTTCAACGTGGCGCGGGAGGCGGCGGCAGACGTTGTGCATCTCCAAAGCGGACGCGTGATGCTGACCCGTGACGATGCGCAATCGAGCGCCGTTGCTCTGTCGCCCGGGCAGACGGCCACCGTCGATCGTTCGCGGATCTCGTTCCTGCCGGCAGAGGATGGTGAAACCCGCCTCGCCTGGCGCGAAGGCTGGATCCAGCTTTCCGCCGAGCCTCTGCGGGCGGCGCTTGAGGAGATTGGCCGCCATACGGATCTCACGATCGTCACGTTGCCGACCGCCGCCCTGGAAACGCCTGTGAGCGGCAGTTTCCGAATTGCCGAGGCGAGTGCGGCAATCGAAAGCATTGCCACGGCTGCAGGCGCACGCATCGAGCATCTGCCAGGTGGCATCATATTCATTCACTAAAATCTCAAGTTTTTTTGTGAGACTGGCCGGGCTCACTCGTCATCCCTATCAGAACCGGCGCGCATGATGCGCGGCGGTGGGGTGACAACAGGGTGACAAGGGCTTCCTGCCCGGGATGAAAATGGTAAAGCGTAGAGTATCGATGGGCAGGCGCAGGCTTGCCATGTTCATGGTGTCCACGGCACTTGTTTCGGTTTCGGCCGGTGTGTATTCCGCTCAGGCGCAGGATGTCGGCGCAAGCCCTGCAGCAAACGGCCCTCGGGCGATTGCGATCCCTGCCCAGTCCCTCGATGCAGCTCTCAGAGCCTTTACCCGCCAGACAGGCTGGCAGGTCGGCTATGCTGCAGCCCTTGTTTCGGGCCGCACCTCCAGCGCTGTTGCCGGTGAAACCGATCCGCTTTCGGCCTTGCGCACCCTTGTCGCCGGTTCTGGCATCGAAATCCGCGTCACCGGGGCCCGCACCGCGTCCCTGGTGGCCGCTGCCGCCATCGACGAGGCCGCCGCCGCCGGCACGACCGTGCTTGAGGAAATCACCGTCTCCTCCTCAGGTGGCGGCGTAAAGCTCGGGACGGAGAGCGCTGCCGATACGGGGGCCACGGTGATGGATTCGACCCAAATCGGTATCCGCACCAGCAGCGCTGATGCCAACAGCTTCCTCCGCGGCCTGCCGAACGTGCAGTATCAGGACGATACGAACGAGAATGCGGGCGTTGAGGGACAGGCGATCCTGAACACAAAGCCGCAGGAAGTCTCGATCTCCGGCGGTCGAACCTATGAGAACAACTTCATCCTGAACGGCATTGGGATCAACACGATTACGGGGACCGAGGAACCGTATGATGTCAACGACCGCGGAGAGCTATCCGACGATGATGTGGCGTACAATGCTGACCGCATATATGGCCTGCATTCTCAGACGGTGTTTGTCCCCACGGACTTTGTCGAATCCGCAACGGTCATCGACAGCAACGCATCGGCCAGGTACGGCTCCTTCCAAGGTGGCGTTGTCGAATACAAGTTGATGGAGCCGGCCACCGACAGGTTAAGGGCAACGGCGTCGATGGAATACGAGAGCGATGATCTCGTGAAATACAATCTGGCAACCGAGGACGGCCTCAATCCGAATGATGTAAAAGAGCCGGAATTCTACAAGAAGAAAAAATCTGTCTCCGTTTCAGGCCCGATCACGGACAATATAGCTGTCATCGGCCAGTACAGCGTGACGGATGCCTGGACCAACAAGGCGAAAAAGTACATCTACGGCGACGATCTTGTGGAGTCCGAATCCAAGAACGAGTTCTACAGGTTCCAGGCCAACGCAGAGACGGACTGGGGCCTGTTCAAGCTCGAAGGCATCCACACCGATTACTATCAGGATTTCGAGTCTGACGATTACCGGGACCTTGAGATCGACACCGCAACCCAGACCTATGCAGGCAAGCTCGAAAATATCTTTGATCTCGAAGACTTTTCGCTAGGTGGTATCGCCGTTTCCAATGTTTCGTTGACCAGCAAGCTGACGGCATCCAAGTCGGACGCACTCAACCTCGGCGGCGACGACACAATCCGCAACTGGAGGCAGACTTTTTATCGTACCATTTCAGGCGTGAATACGAAGGTATTCCAATCTAATATGCTGGACTGGTGCCGCGTTGACCCCACCTCGACAACGAGCACAAATTGCCGCGAAGGCGGTATGGGAACTGAGCGCGGACAGGGACAGGAGCGCTATACCTGGTCTCAGGATCTGGCCGGGGACATCTGGAACGGTACGTTCCGCACCGGCTACGAATTTGGCTATACCCAGGCGCATCGCTGGCGCGCCAAGGATTACGTGAGCTACAATAGCTACAACGTCATCCAGCAATACGCCGCTCTGAGAAATGCTAATATCACCGGCTTCACCTGCAATACGACAGAGGAATGCTACTCGGAGCAGTTTTCCAATAGCAAGTCCGTATTTAAGGCATATGACATTAAAGCCCAGATCATGCAGGCCAACAGCTATCTTGAACTCGACCAGACCTTTGACTGGCTGAATATCCGCCCCGGCATTCGATTCGACTACGACGATTACCAGAAGAACCTCAACATCGCGCCGCGGTTTGTCGCGACAGTGACGCCGATCGAGGATTTCAGCGTTTCCGGTGGCTACAATCGGTATTACGACGCCGCTAATCTAGCTTATGCGATCCGCGACCAGCAGCCACGCGTCATTAACTACACAAGGGCACCAGACAATTCGGGTGTCGTCGGAGACTTCACCACGACGCCGACACAGACCTATTATTCGTTCGACGCTTCAGATCTGAAGACACCCTATACGGACGAGTTCACTGTTGGGATCGACTTTGTCGATCCACTGACCGGGGGTGACTGGCGCCTGCGCTACATGCATCGCAATTCCCGCGACCAATATGCTTCGGCGACGCCAACGAGCTCCTCTTATGTTTTGACGAACAGCGGCGAAGGCTCTTATGACTCATTCACGGCGGAATACGCCAAGGAGTTGCCGACGGCCGCTTGGAACCCGGCGGAGAATTCCGTCCTTTCCGCCTCGATCACATGGGCGGACAGCAATGTTTCGGCCGACAGCTATTTCGTTGACGAAGACGATCTGGAAGAACGCATCTCCTACAAGGGCATGTCCTATACACAGGCGAGCTTCAACGCGGTTACAGGCAACATGGATATTCCCTTGCGAGCTCAGATCGGTGTCTCGGGCAGCTTCTTCGATGAACGTCTTTTGCTCGGGCTCTCCGCCAACTACAACTTCGCCTATGACGGCGTTGCCGAAACCGGCGATACCGAGGACATCGACGGCATCCAGCACGACGTCTGGGACGATAAGGCCTTCGATGCTGTGCTGACTGTCGACCTCACCGGCTCCTACAAGGTCGCCTCGATCGACGAGCACGGCCTGACGATGAACTTCAAAGTGGTCAACCTGTTCAACGAGCTTGGTAATGCAACAGCCGGGGATGGGCAACCCTGGGTGATCGGTCGGACACTCTGGGTCGGCGCGTCTGCGGAGTTCTGAGATAGGCCGGTCGCCCGATCAACGCGGTTTGGTCGGGCCATTGCCGCTCTTCAGAACGGAGAACGATAGCGCAGTGGACGTGGACAGAGAACGCAGCCGCTCCGCCCGTCAATCCAGGAGCTTAAGATGCGCCTTGAACGCTGCTCCCTGCTCCTGGGTTATTGTATAGCGACCGTCGAGTTGTCGGACTGAACCTTCGATCAGCTTGGTCCCGGTTCCCTTCTTCACCGTATCGCTGGCAAAGCCCGGACCGTTATCCGTGATCTCGAGCCAGAAATAGCCTGGCTCATCCGAACTGCGCAGCGTGATCGCCAGCATGGGCCGGGACACATCTGCAAAGGCATATTTCAGGCTGTTGGACACGACTTCGTTGACAAGCAGAGCCAGCGCCGTCGCGCGGTCGTTCGAGACTTCGGTCGGCTCAAGGTTGAATGTTGTCTGCACCGGGCTGCCGAATGACGTTACCACGCCCTGGACGACCGCTTGGATCAGGGAGTCGGCCTTCAACGCCACGAAACGGTCGTGCTGGTAGATCAGCTGATGGACTTCGACCATCGCCTTGATCCTGTCCGTGAGCGCCTGAGACCCCCCATGCGGCTTCAAATGTAGCCTCACCAGCGACATGACGGACTGAAGGTTGTTTTTGACCCGATGATGGATTTCGCGAAGCAGGAACTGGTTCTTCTTCAACGCATCGGAGAGCGCAGCGCTTTGCTGTTCCTGGGCATGCACCAGAGACCTTATGCGCCAGGCGGCAGCGAAGGAGCCGAGGCAGGCAAGGGACGTCACGACCGCCAGGATCAGGACGTTGCGCCAGAATGGCCCCATGAGCAGGTCGAGATCACCGGCCGCAATGGCGACGAAAGGAGTGCCCTCGACCTTTCTGTACCCGACAATCCTTTCCACGCCATCGAGCGGCGAAGCATCGGCCGTGTAGGTGCCGCTGGATGATTCCTTCAGGTAGTCGGTGAAAAGGATATAGTTGCTCAAGTCGAGCGGTTTATCCGGCTTCGGATACCGGGCCACCAGCTGTCCGTCGTTGCGGATGAAGCTCACCGCGAAGTCCCCGCCAAGATTGACCGCGTCCCATATGGGCTTCATGATCTCGGTCGAAAGAGACAGATTGACCGTCCCGGCAAAGACGCCATTCTTTTCCAGCCGCCTGCTGAACACGAAAATCTGCTCGCCATTGAGCCGGCTGATCAGAAGCGACGAGACATAGGAGGGCGCCCCCTCCTTCAGCATCTTGAAGTAGGCGCGATCCGTGATGTTGACAGGTTTGACCTCGGGATCACTCGAATAGCGTGTGTTTCCTTCGGCGTCGACGATATAGACCTTTACACTGCCTGGAAGGCCCTCGATGGCCGTTGCGACGCTTGCTGCGATGTCGCGGTAGCGACGATCTTCCCCCTCCGCAGCATCTGCAATGCGTCGCGTTGCCTGCGCCGCAAATTCATTGACCCATTGGGCATGGGTTGCAACGACGAGGCTTGATGAATTGACGCGATCCTCGGCGGCCTGCATCGTGCTGCGATAGGACTGCACGGCCCAGGCAACAGCCATGAACACATATCCGAGCCAGGCGACCGCAATGACCAGCGTCGCAAAATCCTGCGCGCGTGTCGGCAAGTAGCTCTTCATCCAAACCACCCGCCAATTTCTTCAGTTATGAGGGCAAACACCAGTCTGCGGAAACTAGGGCGAAGCCCGCTTCTCATCAAGCGGCAAGTGGTGTCTTCCCGGTTGTAAGCGTTCACCCGAAACGGATCTCTGCGATGGTCCCCAGGGCGGAACATATGGCTGCGATGTGCGGGTGATCAGATCGTGGATGCCGGCCGCCTTCGGAGGGTCGTCACGACGAGCCAAGGCCCGCCCGACCATTTGCATCGGCCAAATCCCGGTTCACGCCATGAAGAGTGTGCTGATCTAGAGACGACAAGCCGGGAATAAGGTCGCATGGTACGCCCTGGAGTGTCAGAGCGGAGATGTCCCGGGCCGCCCTCTCCGATGTCGCGGTGTACTCCGCTTTCAGCAGCACCACGCGTTTGCCGCTGCGCGCCATGTCGATGATACCCTGCCGCGGATCCGACACTGCCACGCCGTCTGTGTCTGCAAAGCTGGTACTCACCAGCATGCGCTTGGCCTCTCGCCGAGCAAGCTCCAGAACCTCCGGCGAAACGCTGTCATCGAACAGGATGATATCGGCTGCCTGCAGGGCGCGAACGGCCTTGAGTGTCAGCATTTCCGCCTCGCCGGGACCCGCACCGACAAGCGTGATCGATCCGGAAACCGGGAGGCTATAGAGCCGATCAAGGTCTGAAACCACGGCGTATCGATCCGCATCGCTCGGTACCTTCGTTGACGAGAAACTGCGATCGACAAATGTCTCCCAGAAGGCCCGTCGCTTCGGGCCCGGTTCCAGGCGTGCGTTGACGGTGTCCCGCATCGCCTGCGCCAGTGCCGCCCAGCCCTTGAGCGATGTTGGCAGCAGGGTTTCGACACGTCGGCGGATGGCCTGGGCGAGGATCGGAGCGGCGCCATCCGTGGAGATCGAAAGGATCACCGGCGATCGATTGACGATCGATCCGAACTGGAACTGGCAATGGGCAGGCTTGTCGATGACATTGAAAGGCACTCCGGCCGCGCGGGCCGCACAGGCAAAGGCGCGCGCCTCGTCGTCAGTGTCGCAGTCACCGATGGCGATGGCTGCACCTGCGAAGACCCCGATATGCCAGGGCGCATCATGGATTGTCACCTTGTCGGCAAGCGCGAGCTCGGCCATCACCGAACCGATACCGCCGGCTTCCGCATAGATCTCGACACGGGCACCACAGGCAGACAGAAGCTCGGCCTTCCAGGCTGCGGCATCCGATCCTCCCGCGACAAGCGCTCTCTTGCCCTGAAGGTCGAAGAACAGGGGCAGCTTGGCAAGCGGCTCGATGCGGGCGATGGGGTCACTCTGCGGCGAGAAGCGATTGCGCATCGATGATCCTCCTGATTTCCGGACGGCAGGAACCGCAGTTGGTCCCGGCGGCAAGCGCCTTTCCGATCGCTTCCAGCGACCTGCAGCCATCGCTGACCGCGCGGCGGATATCATGGGCTCCGACCGAAAAGCAGGAGCAGACGATGGCGCCGCGATCCGGTCGATTGATATCGGGACGCCCCGCAATGAGCTTGGAGCGAGAGAGAGTGTCGCCGTGATCTGCCAGAAGCTGATCAACGGCCCATTGCCGTGAAACCGCAACAGGCGAGTGCGAAACGAAGAGAGCCGCAACGAGATGCCTGCCCTCAAAGGCGAGGATGCGGTTGCTCCCTGAAACAGCATCGCGATAGCCGACGATCTCTGCCTCCGCTGGCAGTCTAAGGCGGGTTGCGAACCAGGCTTCGAAACCATCCTTTGGCTCGTCGCCGGCAAGTTCGAGCCGGTAGCCCCCTTGCGTCCTGGCGATCGCCCAATAGGCAAAGGGCAGATCATCGGGCCTGTTCCGCGTCACCAGAAAGGCGTGAAACCCGGCTGCATAGCGCGCGATCGAAACGCATGCTTGCTTGAGCGCGGGCTGACCCGAGACCGGATCCACGAGCGATGGCACGAGACGATCGACCCGCGCAGATGAGGCGGTCTCGTCATTCCAATGCATCGGAAGAAAGACAGAGCCGCGTGCCTGTCGCTCGGTCAGCAAGGCTCGAACGATGACATGTTTCTCACCCTGACCGATGACGCGCACGAGGTCCGCATCGCCAATCCCGAACTCCGCAGCGTCGACCGGGTGAATTTCGCAAAAGGGTTCCGCGAGATGGGCCGAAAGCCGGGCGCTCTTTCCGGTCCGCGTCATCGTGTGCCAATGATCGCGCACACGTCCGGTGTTAAGGGTCAACCCTTGCCGATCGGATGTTCCAGTAGAAACAACGGGCACGAACCGCGCCTTGCCGTCGGGGTGATAGAAGCGACCGTCTGCGAAGAAGCGGGGGGCTGACCCACCATGAGCCGTCTGTGGCCACTGGAATGGCTCGAGATCCTCGTACTGCTCCTCGTCGATCAAGGCATAGGCACCAATGTCGAAATCTCTCGCCCCATCGTTTTCGAAGGCGGACAAGGCTGCATGCTCCCTGTAGATTTCGGCGGGCGATGCGAAGTCGAACCCGCTCGCAAAACCCATGCGTCGCGCCACCTCGGTGATATGCCACCAGTCTGGCCGGGCATCTCCGGGGGCTTGCAGAAATGGCCTCTGCCGTGAAATCCGCCGTTCGGAATTGGTCACAGTCCCGGATTTCTCGCCCCAGCCGCTGGCCGGGAGCAGAACATTGGCCAGTCTGGCCGTATCCGTGTTCCTCTGCATGTCCGAAACCACGACGAACGGACAGGCCTCGATAGCGGCCCTCACTGTGTCCGCGTTCGGCATCGAGACCACGGGATTGGTCGACATGATCCAGAGTGCCTTGATCTTTCCTTCTGCCACTGCCTCGAACATCTCGACGGCCTTCAATCCCGGACGTTCCGCAATCCGCGGCGAAGCCCAGAAGCGCTGCACCCGATCCCGGTGATCCGCATTCTCGATCGCCATATGCGCGGCAAGCATGTTGGCAAGGCCACCGACCTCACGGCCACCCATGGCATTCGGCTGGCCTGTCAGCGAGAAAGGTCCCATGCCGGGGCGTCCGATACGGCCGGTTGCGAGATGGCAGTTGATGATCGCATTGACCTTGTCGGTCCCGACCGAGGACTGGTTGACCCCCTGGCTATAGCAGGTGACGACCCGCTCGGTGCTGGCGAAAAGCCAGAAGAACTGCCGGATCAACATACCGGAAAGGCCGGTCGCCTCGGAAAGCTCGGCCATCGACAGGCGGGATGCCGCGATCAAACTCTCCGAAAACCCTGTTGTATGCGCGCCGACAAACGCCTGGTCGATCCTGTCCGCCTCGGCGAGATGGGTCAAAAGACCATTGAACAGGGCGACATCCCCATCCGGACGAACAGCGAGATGAAGGTCGGCAATATCCGAGGTCGCGGTCCGACGCGGGTCGATCACAACCACCTTCATTGTCGGTCGCGACGCCTTGGCGGCAGCCAGGCGCTGGTAAAGCACTGGGTGACACCAGGCGAGGTTCGATCCCACCAGAACCACCAAGTCTGCGAGTTCGAGATCCTCATAGGTGCCCGGAACGGTATCCGAGCCGAACGCGCGACGGTGCCCCGCGACCGATGACGCCATGCAGAGCCGCGAATTGGTGTCGATATTGGCGGAACCGATAAAGCCCTTCATCAGCTTGTTGGCGACATAGTAGTCCTCGGTCAGAAGCTGACCGGAAACATAGAAAGCCACCGAATCCGGCCCGTGTTCCCGGATCGTGGCTGCGAAACGTTCGGCAACCAGGTCGAGCGCCTCGTCCCAGCCTGCGCGTTGACCGTGGATCTCGGGAAAGAGCATGCGCCCGTCTAGGTCCAGCGTCTCGGCCAGCGCCGAACCTTTCGAGCACAATCGCCCGAAATTGGCGGGATGCTCGGGGTCGCCTCGAACGCTGACAGTCCCCGCATCGTTGACGGTTGCGATCACGCCGCAGCCGACGCCGCAATAAGGGCAGGTTGTGCGGGTTTCGCAAGCCATCGACTACTCCGCTGCCGCAAGCGCGCATTCGAGCGCGATCGATAGCTGGCCATCGATATTGCGAATGGGGATGGTGCGCACCGCGCCTTCGTCGGCCCCGAGCGCCTTTCCTGTCTCCAGCGAGATGACCCAGTTGTGCAGCGGGCAGGTGACCGAAGCGCCGTGCACGATGCCCTGCGTCAAGGGCCCACCCTTGTGGGGGCAGTGGTCCTCGATCGCATAGACCTCGTTATCAGCGGTGCGAAAGACCCCGATCTTGCCTTGCGGTGTTTTCACGCAACGGGCTCCGCGAAGGGGAATGTCGTCGATGGTGCCGATGGCGATCCAGTTCATGCGCATGTTCCTTGTTGTTTCACAGTCACCCTCCCCTTGAGGGGGAGGGTCGGATCGAAGGTCCGGGGTGGGGTGATAAGCTGCAATAATGGATCACCCCCACCCGCGCGTTCCGCGCGACCTCCCCCCTCAAGGGGGAGGTGCTCACTCCGCTGCCGCCGAAAACCCGACGGTCGCCAGGGGCTTGAACTCGTGCTTGTCTTTCCCGGAAACGCGTTCCGACCACGGGTCGACCTGGGCGAACTTCTGGGAAAACACGAAGCGGTCGTAGTAGGCTCGGCGCTTATCGGCGTTATCCATGATCTGGCGACGGATCTCGTCATGGCCGATGCGCTTGGCCCACTTGTAGATCCGCTCGAGATAGCGGCCCTGCTCGCGATACATCTGGGTGAGCGCCACGATATGCTCCAGCGCTTCGTCTTCGGTTTTCACCAGACCCAGGACGTCCGTTCCCTTGATGTCGAGGCCGGCGGCGCCCGCGAAATGGATCTCGAACCCGGAATCGACGCAGATCACGCCGATATCCTTGCAGGTCGCCTCCGCGCAGTTGCGCGGACACCCCGAAACGGCAAGCTTGAGCTTGGCCGGCGTCCAGGAGCCCCACATGAATTTCTCGATTCGGATGCCGAGACCGGTCGAATCCTGTGTGCCAAAGCGGCACCAGTCGGAGCCGACGCAGGTTTTCACGGTTCGGAGCCCCTTGGCATAGGCCTGACCGGAGACGAAACCGGCCTTGCCGAGATCGGCCCAGACGGCCGGCAAGTCTTCCTTGTCGATTCCGAGCAGGTCGATGCGCTGGCCGCCGGTGACCTTGACCATCGGGATCTCGAACTTGTCGACGACATCGGCGATGGCGCGTAGTTCGGCAGCATTGGTCACGCCGCCCCACATGCGCGGCACCACGGAATATGTGCCGTCCTTCTGGATGTTGGCATGCACACGCTCATTGATGAAACGCGACTGATAGTCGTCGGCATACTCGTCGGGCCAGTCACAGACGAGGTAGTAGTTCAGCGCCGGGCGGCACTTGGCGCAGCCGCAGGAGGTTTTCCATTCGAGCTCCTGCATGACGGCGGGAATGGTCTTCAGCCCCTTGGCCTTGATCAGGCGACGCACGTCGTCGTGCCCAAGCTCGGTGCAGGTGCACATCGGAGTTACGGCGGCAGGATTGTAGGCATCGCCGAGTGTCAGCACCATCAGCTGCTCGACAAGGCCCGTGCAATTGCCACAGGAGGCGGATGCCTTGGTATGCGCCCTGACCCCATCCAGCGTCGTCAGGCCCTTGCCGGTAATCGTCGAGGTGATTTTGCCCTTGCAGACGCCGTTGCAGCCACAGATTTCTGCGTCATCCGGCAAGGCTGCAACGGCCGCCATAGGGTCCAGCGGAGACCCTCCCTGGTAGGACTGGCCGAAGATCAGGGTTTCCCGCATGGCGGAGATATCGGTCTGCTTCTTCAGGAGATCGAAGAACCACGAGCCGTCGGAGGTTTCGCCATAAAGCACCGCGCCGATGATTCGGTTATCCTTCAGCACGAGGCGTTTGTAGACTCCTGCCGCGGCGTCTCGCAGGACAATCTCCTCGCGGTCGGGTGCCTCGGCGAAATCGCCGGCCGAAAAGAGGTTGATGCCGGTGACCTTGAGCTTCGTGTTGACGACCGAGCCGTGATACTCGGACGAGCCGCCGGTCAGGCGATCGGCCAGCACACGAGCCGCTTCATAGAGCGGAGCGACGAGACCGTAACAGATGCCGCGATGCTCTGCGCACTCACCCAGAGCGAAGATCGAGGCATCCGAGGTCATCATGCCGTCGTCGACGACGATGCCGCGATTGACTGCCAGACCGGCATCCTTGGCCAGTTGCGAGGCAGGCCGGATCCCGACCGCCATCACCACCATGTCGCCAGAGATGATCCGACCGTCTTCGAGTTCGATCCCTTCCACCTTGTCGTCGCCAAGGATCTGTTTGGTATTCGCCTTGGTGATGATCTCGATGCCGCGCTCCGCAAGTGCCTTTTCGAGCAGATAGGCCGCTGCCGGATCGAGCTGACGCTCCATGATGGTCGGCATCAGGTGGATAACGGTCACCTCCATGCCCTGGCGCTTGAGCCCATAGGCGGCTTCAAGGCCCAGCAGACCTGCACCGATGACGATCGCGCGGCCTTTGCCTTCGGCGATCTTGAGCATCTTCTCGACATCGTCGAGATCACGATAGGCAAGGACGCCCGGCAGTTGATGGCCGGGAACCGGTATGATGAAGGGCAGCGATCCCGTGGCGATGACCAGCTTGTCATAGCTTACGGTAACGCCGTTCGCCGATGTCACGGTCTTTGCCTGACGGTCGATCTCCGTGACCCTGGCGCCCTTGTGCAGCGTCACGCCATGTGCCGCATACCAGGCATCGTCGTGGATCACGATGTCCTCATAGGCTTTCTCGCCGGAGAGGACCGGCGACAGCATGATGCGGTCGTAATTCACCCGTGGTTCGGCATTGAAGATCGTCACGTCGTAGAGGCCGGGGGCCTTCTCGAACAGTTCTTCCAGCATGCGACCCGGCGCCATGCCATTGCCGATGATAACAAGTTTTTCCGCCATGGTTTTCACTCCGCAGCTTCCACGAAGCGATGGCGCTCGTAGAGGAACTTCAACACGGCCTCGCGGCACTTGAGATAGGTGCGGTCGGAGGCAAGCTCGATGCGGTTCCGCGGTCGCGCGATCGGAACCTCAAGCACTTCGCCGATCCGGGCGGCGGGCCCATTGGTCATCATCACGATCCGGTCCGAGAGCAGGACCGCCTCGTCCACGTCATGGGTGATCATGATCATCGTGTTGCCGAGCCTGCTATGGATCTCCATGACCGCATCCTGCAAATGCGCACGGGTGAGCGCGTCGAGCGCCCCGAAGGGTTCATCGAGAAGCAGCACCTTGGGTTCCATCGACAGCGCACGGGCGATGCCGACGCGCTGCTTCATGCCGCCGGAGATTTCTGCCGGACGCTTGTCCTTGGCGTGACCCATCTGCACGAGGTCGAGATTGTGCATCACCCAGTCGTGTTTCTCGGCCTTCGTCTTGCGTCCGGCAAACACCTTTGAAACTGCCAGATTGACGTTTTCATAGACGGTCAGCCAGGGCAGCAGGGAGTGGTTCTGGAACACCACGGCCCGATCCGGCCCCGGCGCGTTAACCTCCTGGTTTTCGAGCAGAACCGCTCCGACACTCACCCTGGTCAGCCCGGCAATCAGGTTGAGCAGGGTGGATTTCCCACAGCCCGAATGCCCGATGATCGAGACGAATTCGCCCTTGTCGATCGTCAGCGTGACGTCCTTCAGAACCTCGGTGCGGACACCGCCGCGTTCGAAGTTTTTGTCGATATGGTCGATCTTGAGATAGCTGGACATGATGGCGTCCCCCTCAGTTCTTGGCTGTGCCACGGGTGACGACGCTGCCGAGCAGGGCGACGAGCTTGTCGAGAACAAAGCCGGTCACGCCGATATAGGCGAGCGCCACGATGATGTCGGAAAGGCGAGAGGAATTCCAAGCATCCCAGATGAAGAAGCCGATCCCGACGCCGCCGGTCAGCATCTCAGCGGCAACGATCGCGAGCCAGGAGAGGCCGACACCGATCCGAAGGCCGGTAAAGATGTAGGGTGCAGCCGCCGGCACCATGATCCGCACGAAGAATTCCAGCGGGTTGAGGCGCAGCACGCGGGCGATGTTGCGATAGTCGTCGGGTATGTTACGGACGCCGACCGCTGTGTTGATGATCACCGGCCAGATCGAGGTGATGAAGATGACGAAGATGGCCGACGGATTGCTGTCCTGGAAGGCCGCGAGCGACAGCGGCAGCCAGGCAAGCGGCGGCACGGTGCGCAGGATCTGGAAGATCGGGTCGAGGCCTCGCATCGCCCAGACGGACTGGCCGACGACCGCACCGAGGAAAACGCCGACAACGGCGGCAAGGCCGAAGCCCATGGCGACGCGCTCCAGCGATGTCAGGACACGCCAGGCAAGACCGATATCCTGCGAGCCGTAGTCGAAGAAGGGATAGGCGATCAGGTCATAACTGTCGGACCAGACCTGGGATGGCGGCGGCAGAGTGGCGCCCGGCTGCGAACAGGCGACCTGCCAGATGCCGAGCAGCACGAGTGTCACCAAGAGCGGAGGCAGCACGTTGCGCAACAGGCCGGCGCCAGCGCGTTTCACGTCGTATTTCGGTGTCGCGCGCCTCGCCAGGTGTACGACGGTTCCTGTCCCGCTGGGGGAGACGGCGATTGCCTCTGTCTCAGCTTTTCGGGCGGTGGCGGTCATTGTGGTATCCTCTGCGCGTGTCGAAAGGGGATATGTCCGTGTCTCCGATGGCCCACGGCTCTCTGCCGCAGGGCCATCGGAACTGGGCGCGTCAGGCACTCGCCTTGATGGCGAGGCTGTCGAGATAGGCCTGGGGGTTTTCAGGATCGAAGACCTTTCCATCGAAGAAGGTCTCCGGACCGCGGGAGGCGGAGGCAGGAATATCGGCCGCCGCGACACCGAGATCCTTGGCGGCCTCCCGCCAGATGTCTTCGCGGTTCACCTTGTCGACCAGCGCCTTGATATCCGTGTCGGGCGCAAACTTGCCCCAGCGCACATTCTCGGTGAGGAACCAGGCGTCATGGCTCTTGAAGGGATAGGAGGCGTGATCCTTCCAGAACTTCATCTCCAGCCCGGAATTCTCGACCACGCGGCCGTTGCCGTAGTTGATGGTTCCCTTGAGGCGTCCGGCGACATCCTTCGGCGGCACGTTGAACCACTGACGCTTGCCGAGGATCGCCGACATCTCCTCCTTGTTGTCCATGCTGTCTGCCCACATCTGGGCCTCCATCACGGCCATCAGGATGGCCTTGGCGGCATTCGGATTTTGCTCCAGCCAGTCGGAACGCAGGCCGAGCGCCTTCTCGGGGTGCCCCTTCCAGAGCTCGCCCGTTGTGCAGGCCGTGAAGCCGATCCCCTGGTTGACGAGCTGCTCGTTCCATGGTTCGCCGACACAGAAGGCATCCATGTTGCCGACCTTCATATTGGCAACCATCTGCGGCGGCGGAACGACGATGGTCGAGACATCCTTGTCCGGATCGATGCCGCCGGCCGCCAGCCAGTAGCGGATCCAGAGGTCATGCGTGCCACCCGGGAAGGTCATGGCGACCTTCACCTCGCCGCCCGCAGCCTTCTTGGCGGCGAAGGCTTCCTTCAGTTTCGAGGCGTCGAGCTGAACGCCGGTCTCGGCATATTCCTTGGCGACCGAGATGCCCTGGCTGTCGAGATTGAGGCGAGCAAGGATCGAGATCGGCACGGGTACGTTGTTCTGCGTCACCTTGCCCGTGGAGATCAGGTAGGGCATCGGCGTCAGGATATGCGCGCCGTCGATCCCGTTCGACGCGCCGCCGAGCACGAGATTGTCACGCGTGGCACCCCACGAAGCCTGCTTCAGGATCTCCATCTCGGGCAGGCCGAATTTGTCGAAGAGACCCTTCTCCTTGGCGATGACGAGCGGTGCAGCGTCGGTCAGTGCGATGAAGCCAAGCTTGGCGCCCTTGACTTCTGGTCCTGCGCCGGCGGCGAAGGCGCCTGACGGGAAGGCCATCTTGGCGGCGCTGACGATTGCGGCGGCCGATGTGAGCTTCAGAAGCTGACGGCGTGTGGTGCTCATTCCTGTAGTCTTCGTCATGTGATGTGCCCCTCTTGTGTGACGGAGATCCGGAAAAACAAAAAACGCCGCTCGGTGACTGCATCCGCGGGATAGGAGGATCCCGTGTGCAAACCAAGCGACGTCGGTGTCTCTGGTGAGCGCGCTTCAGGCGCTCTTTCGTCCGGTCGCCGTTGACCGGATGTTTTCTAACGAAGCAAAGGTCGTGCCAGTTTCAGTGGTGCGGCACAAGTATATGAAATTATGAGCAGAATATTCCCTGAGGCCGAAAGCGCTGCTGGTCGTTCGGATGGAGCGCGCGGATCAAATTTTGTGCAACTGCCCATTTGCGCCCAGAATTTGGGCCGCTCTCCTGGGCACAAGATCAGTCGTCTGGAGCGACTGCCGCCATCTTCGCGCCGGATCTAACCTCAAATCCTGCCACATATTCCGCCATGCGGCTCGGATCGAAGATCCGCCCATCCATGAAGCGGTCGTCCGGCGATGTGCCGGGGAGCGGGGATGGGGTTTCGTATCCCTGAACCGCAGGCCCCAGTGCGGCGCGATAGAGATCTGCGCGATAGGCGCTTTGTGCACGCTCGAGATTTTCCTGGCTGTGTTCCACCTGGCCCCACCGGATCATCTGGCTGTAGATCCACAGTGCCTGATTGGTCTGAGGATAGTTCGCGGCCTGGCGATGGAAGACGAAGTAATCGCGGATCAGCCGGCGATTGCCGAAGGCATCCAGGCTGAATTCACCTGCCAGAACACGGCGGATAATGTCTTGTGGCGCGGTGATGTATCGCGGAGAGGCAAGGATCTCCGAGAGGTGATCATGATTCTCCGGCTGGTCGCACCAGCGGGCCGCCTTGTCGAGAGCCACGATCAGCCGGGCAACGGTATCGGCATTGGCTTCGGCCCAATCCGGCCGCATACCAACCACCTTCTCGGGGGCGGATGGCCAGATATCCTGCTTGGCTGCCACGATGCGCCCGACGCCACGCTCTGACGCGACCATGTTCCAGGGCGCGCCGACGCAGAAGCCGTCGATAGCCCCCGCTGCCAGCGCATCGGAGGTCAGGGGCGGCGGCACGACCACGAGCTTCACATCGCGATCGGGGTCGACCCCGCCCGCTGCCAGCCAGTAGCGGAACTCGTAATTGTGCGAGGAAAACGGATAGGTCATGCCGAGCGTTGGCGGCTGCTCACCGCTGTCCCTGATGTCTTTCACGACTGCGGCCAGAGCTCGTGCATGATCAAGTGCACTGGCATCATCCTGAAGATTGGCGCGTGCTGTCATCCGCTCGAAGAGCCGCATCGACAGCGTGATGGCATTGCCGCCACGCCCAAGCGCAAAGGGAGTGATGGTCGGGGAGGGGTTCGAGCCGAGATCCAGCATCGAGGCGACCGGCATGGGAGACAGCATGTGCGCGATGTCGAACTGTCGGAAGGCGAGCCGGTCGCGAACATTCGCCCAGGACACATCCCTGACCAGATCAAGGGTCAGGCCTTCTTTGTCCGCGAAGCCCATCTCCGCCGCCGCGATTAGGATCGAGGCATCCATCAGCGGAATAAAGCCGGCGCGCAGCACGCGCTGTTCACGCCCATGCGCATGAACGGCTGGAGCGCCGGTCGCAATATCTGGCTGCCTGCTCATCATGTCGCTCATTTCACTGTCCCCGCAGGCTTGGCATCACAGCAGCAGTCCTGCCGCGGTCACCACGCTCTGGGCTATGTCGACCAGTTTCTTTTTCTCGTTCATCGCGGTTTGGCGCAGCAGTGCGAAGGCTTCCTCCTCGCTCATGCCGCGCATTTTCATCAGGATGCCCTTGGCGCGCTCGATCACCTTGCGCTCTTCAAGCGCGTTCTTCGCGTCGGCCAGTTCCCGCTGCAGACGGCTGAATGCGTTGAAGCGGCTGACTGCCATGTCCAGGATCGGCTTCACGCGTTCCTTGCGCAGGCCATCAACGATATAGGCCGAGACGCCGGCATCGACGGCGGCCTCGATGGAGGCTGTATCGGACCGGTCCACGAACATTGCGATTGGCCGACTGACAGAACGGGTCAACTGAAACAGATGCTCCATCATGTCGCGGTTCGGGTTTTCGATGTCGATGATGATGACATCCGGCGACAGCGTCTCGACCGTCTTGGCGATCCCCTGCACCTCCAGCGCCACCGTGACATGCCGGTGCCCCGCCTCGCGCAGCCCATCCTCGATGATCGCCGCGCGAACGGCGTTCTCATCGATGACGAGAATGGTGAGGTCCAGATGGTTCATGCGCGATTGATGACGCAATGCAGCAAAATTGGCAAGCTGCCGGCCTAAAATTTGAGCTTTGGGTGGGTTATTCTATTTTCTGAGCAGATGGGGTGCCTTTGCTGAGGTGGCATTCAACGCAACAGAAAACCCCCGGAATCGGGCGACTCCGGGGGCTCGTCAGGCTGGTTTGACGTCTTGTTTGCGGCTGTCGTCTATTCTTGTCCCTTGGGCTGCAGGGAGATCTGACGTGCGAGCGCCAGAGAGAGCAGCGTGCAGACCGCACCGGACAGAAGATAGAGGCCGGCTGCGTAGAGGCCGAACCATGTCGAGAGCAGCAGAGCGGCCAGCGGCGCAAAACCGGCGCCGAACATCCAGGACAATGCCGAAACGATGGCCGAGGCCGTGTAACGGTTGCGCCGGTCGAACAGTGAGGCAATCGTGCCCGAAGACTGGGCGAAGTTGAAGCCCAGGATGAGGAAGCCGATCATCATGTAAGCGATAACCCCTGACTGTCCTGCATTGAGCAGCAGCGGGGCCGCCAGCGCGAAGGCGCCGATCGCCCATGCACCCCAGATGAGGATCTTCTCGCGGCCTATGCGATCGGACAGCCATCCGGAGAATAGCATGGCAATGATGCCGACGCCCGCCCCGAGGGCTTCGATTAGCAGGAAGGTGCCCGGGGCTTCATTCGTGTAGAGGTAGATCCACGACAGCGGGAAGACGGTTACCATGTGGAACATGGCGAAGCTTGCGAGCGGCACGAAGATGCCCAGGAGCACGGTGCGCCCATCCTGGGACAGGGTCGTGCGCAGACTTGTCGGCGTCAGTTCGTTCGTCTCGAACAGTTCCTTGAACTCCGGCGTGTCGACGATGCGTAGGCGTGCAAAGAGTGCCACTACGTTGATCGCGAAGGCGACGAAGAAAGGATAGCGCCAGCCCCAGTCGAGGAAGTCCGCAGCCGAGAGCGTCAGCACCAGATAGGCGAAGAGCACGGCTGCCACGGCAAGGCCGACAACGGCGCCGAGCTGCGGGATCATTGCGTAGAAGCCGCGCTTGTCCTTCGATGCAGTGATTGCCAAGAGCGGCGCGAGACCATCCCAGGTGCCGCCGAGAGCCAGGCCCTGGCCGATGCGCAGCAGCGCCAGCATGGCAATCGCCCACCATCCGGCCGTTTCGTAGGATGGCACGAGGCCCATGGCCACCGTGGAGGTTCCGAGCAGGAAGAGCGCAACCGTCAGCTTCGTGACGCGACCGTGTCGTCGGTCAAGCGCTGTGAAGAGCACCGTGCCGATCGGCCGCGCCACGAAGGCAAGTGCCACCAGCGCAAACGACCACAAGGTGCCGGTCAGCGGATCGAGAAATGGAAAGATGCGCGCCGGAAACACGATCACCGAAGCGATGGCGAAAACGAAGAAGTCGAAGAATTCCGACGTGCGCCCGATGATGACGCCGACCGCGATATCCGAAGGCGATACGTGATGATCGTCATCGGAAGTGGTGCGGCCTTTCTGGGCGGCGGGGGAGGCAGAACCGGTCATGCTCGCCATTACGCGTGCTCACTTTCTGATTGGAACAGAGCGGACTTGCATGGGGGGTATGCGGCCCGCGCTTCAGTATAACATGGTTCAGACGGATGCCGCAGCAACGGCCAAATTGACAGGTGACAAATTGTCGTATGTGCTGCACCGCAAAACCGAACTAACTACCTTGGCGAATATCAATGGTCGTAGTGCGGTGTTCGGGGGGACCTCCGCGCTGTGACCCGTCAGTTTATCAGGGTACGAGATGCAAGAGCTTCGCCTCCCGAAAATACTGGCCGCCCTGGGGGCGGTCCTGTTTCTATCCGCCTGCAAGGCAGAAGTCCTTGCTCCGACAGGAGACGTCGCCGCCCAACAGCGCGATCTTCTGGTCATATCGACCCTGTTGATGTTGATCATCATCATTCCGGTGATGGCCATGACCTGCTGGTTCGCGTGGCATTACCGTGCTTCCAACAAGGAAGCCGTCTACAAGCCGAACTGGTCTCATTCGACAAAGCTCGAGCTGATCATCTGGGCGATTCCGCTTCTGATTATCGTCTGCCTCGGTGCGCTCACCTGGGTCGGAACACATCTGCTCGATCCTTATCGACCGCTTGCGCGGGTCTCGGCAGAGAAGGCGCTGGATCCGCAGCAGGAGCCTCTGGAGGTTCAGGTTGTCGCGCTCGACTGGAAGTGGCTCTTCATCTATCCGCAATATGGTGTGGCCGCCGTCAACGAGATGCCGGTGCCGGTTGATCGCCCGATCCGTTTCTCGCTGACATCGTCTTCCGTGATGAACGCCTTCTACATCCCCCATATGGCGGGGATGATCTATGCGATGCCGGGCATGCAGACGACCCTGCATGGCGTGTTCAACCAGGAAGGCACGTTCCAGGGCCTGGCATCCCATTATTCCGGCGCCGGCTTCTCCGGCATGCGCTTCAAGGCCAAGGCGAGCGACCCCGCGGCTTTCGACGCCTGGGTTGCTGAAGCCCGTGCCGGCGCCGACAAGCTGGACCGCACCCGTTATCTCGAGCTTGAGCGCCCCACCGAGAACGTCAAGCCCATGACCTTTGCCAGCGTCGATCCGATGCTCTTCCCGCGCGTCGTCAATATGTGCGTCGAAGAGGGCAAGATCTGCATGGCCGAAATGATGGCCCTCGACGCTCAGGGTGGCACCGGTCTCGCCGGCACCGTGAATGTCAGCGCACTGATCTACGACAAGCATGAGCGCCGCGGCATGCGCGAGCCGGTCTTCGGCTGGGAGCCCTTCAAGGTCATGGGCTTCTGCACGATCGAAGAACTGGAGCAGATGCTGACCGCACAGCCCGCTTCCGCCAATGTGGCACCGATCGTCTCGGGGCCGCTCATGGGACACAACATGCCACAGCCCGCATCGCCCCTCGGCGGAGATGCCGAGCGTTTCATGACGCTCGTTCGGCAGGCCTCCGGCAATGCGCCGCAACTCTGACAGGATACCGGCATGGCCACTGCAATAGACCATTCCACCACGTTTCTTCTCGGTCGCCTCAACTGGAGTGCGATCCCGACGGATCCCATCGTTCTTTCGACCTTTGTGGTCGTCGTCATCGGTGGTGCCGCCACCGTCGGCGCACTGACCTATTATCGCCTCTGGGGCTATCTCTGGCGCGAGTGGCTGACGTCCGTCGATCACAAGAAGATCGGCATCATGTACATTATCCTGGCGCTGATCATGCTGGTGCGCGGCTTTGCCGACGCCATCATGATGCGCCTGCAGCAGGTGCTGGCCTTCAACGGGTCAGAGGGCTATCTTAACGCCCACCACTACGATCAGATCTTTACCGCCCACGGCGTGATCATGATCTTCTTCGTGGCGATGCCCTTTGTCACCGGTCTGATGAACTATGTCGTGCCGCTGCAGATCGGCGCGCGTGACGTCTCGTTCCCCTTCCTCAACAATTTCTCGTTCTGGATGACCGTCGGCGGTGCCGTTCTGGTCATGGCCTCGCTCTTCGTCGGTGAGTTCGCCCAGACGGGCTGGCTCGCCTTTCCGCCGCTGTCGGGCATCGGCTACAGTCCATGGGTGGGGGTCGATTACTACATATGGGGTCTGCAGGTCGCGGGTGTCGGCACGACGCTATCGGGTATCAACCTGCTCGTGACCATCATCAAGATGCGCGCACCGGGCATGACCCTGATGCGCATGCCGGTCTTCACCTGGACCGCGCTCTGCACCAACGTCCTGATCGTCGCGTCCTTCCCGGTCCTGACGATGACCCTCATTCTTCTGACGCTTGATCGCTACGTGGGAACCAACTTCTTCACGAACGATCTCGGCGGCAATCCGATGATGTATGTCAACCTCATCTGGATCTGGGGTCACCCGGAAGTCTACATCCTGATCCTGCCCCTGTTCGGTGTCTTCTCGGAAATCACCTCGACCTTCTCTGGCAAGCGCCTCTTCGGTTACAGCTCGATGGTCTATGCGACCGTCTGCATCACGATCCTGAGCTACATCGTCTGGCTGCACCACTTCTTCACAATGGGGTCGGGGGCCTCGGTGAATGCCTTCTTCGGCATCACCACCATGATTATCTCGGTTCCCACGGGGGCCAAGATCTTCAACTGGCTCTTCACCATGTACAAGGGACGGGTGCGCTTCGACCTGCCGATGATGTGGACGATTGCCTTCATGCTGACCTTTACCATCGGCGGCATGACGGGCGTCCTTCTCGCCGTACCGCCGGCAGACTTCGTCCTGCACAACTCGCTCTTCCTCGTGGCGCACTTCCACAACGTCATCATCGGCGGCGTGCTGTTCGGTTGCTTTGCGGCAATCGCCTACTGGTGGCCCAAGGCCTTTGGCTTCAAGCTGAACGTCTTCTGGGGCAAGGTCTCCTTCTGGAGCTGGGTCACTGGCTTCTGGCTCGCCTTCATGCCGCTCTACGTGCTGGGCCTGATGGGTGTCACCCGCCGCATGCGCGTCTTCGATGATCCGGATCTGAGGATCTGGTTCATCCTGGCCGCCCTCGGTGCGCTGTTGATCGCCATCGGTATTGCCGCCTTCTTCATCCAGGTCGCCGTGTCGATCTGGCAGCGGAAGGACAATATGGATGTGACTGGCGACCCCTGGGATGGCCGCACGCTCGAATGGGCGACCTCGTCCCCGCCGCCGGCCTACAACTTCGCCTTCACTCCCGTGGTCCATGATCTCGATGCATGGCACGACATGAAGCAGGTTGGTCAGACGCGTCCGAAGGCACCGTACCTGCCGATCCACATGCCGCGCTACACCGGCACAGGTGTTATCCTGTCGGCGCTGGCGACGCTCTGCGGCTTCGCCCTGGTCTGGTACATCTGGTGGCTGGCAGCTCTGTCCTTCCTCGCGATCATTGCCGTCTCGATCGCCCATACCTTCAACTACGACCGGGATTACTATGTCCCCGTCGACGAGGTCGAGCGTGTCGAAAAGGCGCGCGACCGCGAACTGGCAAGCGTAGGAGCGTAAAGACCGTGAGCACCGCCACCCACACCGATACGCCCGCCGTTTATTGGGAAACCGAGCCGCATCATCATCCGGAAGGCGCGTCCACGCGTCTCGGCTTCTGGATCTACCTGATGAGCGACTGCCTGATGTTTGCGGTCCTCTTTGCGGTCTTCGCCGTGGTCGGCCAGAGCTATGCGGCCGGCCCCGGCCCCAAGGCTCTGTTCGACCTGACGCTCATTGCCATCAACACCGGTTTCCTGCTGGTCTCCTCGATCACCTTCGGCTTTGCGATGCTGGCCATGTATGAGGGCCGTCAGGCCCGCATGCAGATCTGGCTGGCCGTCACGCTGCTGCTGGGCCTCGCCTTCCTGGCGCTCGAAATCTATGAGTTCCACCACTTGATCGAACTCGGCGCCGGCCCGCAGCGTTCGGCCTTCCTGTCGGCCTTCTTCGCCCTGGTCGGCACGCACGGCCTGCACGTGCTGTTCGGCTGTATCTGGCTCGTCACCCTGATGGTCCAGATCAACCAGAAGGGCCTGATCCCTGCGAACACGCGCCGTATGGAATGCCTGAGCATGTTCTGGCACTTCCTCGATGTCATCTGGATCGGGGTTTTCACCTTCGTCTATCTCCTGGGGATGATCTGATGTCCAAACCTTCCATCCAGCCCCACGGCCACCACGACCAGGGTCACGGTCACGACAACACCGGTCATGATCACGGCAGCTACCGCTCCTATCTGACCGGCTTTGTGCTGGCCGCGATCCTGACGATCATTCCCTTTGCCATCGTCATGAGCGGCGGTTTCGAAAGCCGCGTCCTCACGGCGGTGACGGTCATCGGCTTCGCCGTTGTCCAGATCCTCGTGCACATGGTGTATTTCCTGCACATGAACACCCGCTCCGACGAGGGCTGGACCATGCTGTCGATGATCTTCACGGTCATCGTCGTGGTCATCATGATCGCCGGATCGGTCTGGGTCATGTACAACCTGAACACCAACATGATGCCCACGATGGATCACGAGAGCTTCCAGGGCTTTGGCTCCTGAAGAGATCGGTAAGGCAATGACCAAGGCGCGCAGACCATGGTGGTTCATTGGACTGGGCGTCCTCGCCATCGGGCTGCTCGTCGGCCTTGGCGTCTGGCAGCTCCAGCGCCTGCAATGGAAGACGGCACTCATTGAACGCGTCGAGGCGGGGCTTGTGGCCCCGCCTGTCTCCGCACCGGCTCCCGATGCCTGGGCTCAGGTGACCTTCGACACATCCGAGTATCGCCGCATCGAAGTGCGCGGCCGTTATCTGCCCGTAGACGACCTCCTGGTGAAGGCCGTGACCTCGCGCGGATCCGGTTTCTGGGTGATGACGCCGTTTGAGACGGATGACGGCTGGCGCCTCTTCATCAACCGCGGCTTCGTGCCCGATGACCGGACCTCGGTCGCAGACAGGCCGAGACCTGAGGGTGAGCAGAGGGTGACAGGGCTCCTGCGCATCACCCAGCCGGGCGGTGCCTTTCTCCGCGACAACGACCCCGCGGCCAACCGATGGTTCTCCCGTGACACGGTCGCCATGTCCCAGTCCCTCGGGCTGGGGGAGGTCGCACCGTATTTCGTCGATGCCGATGAACAGGGCGATGACCTGCCTGTCGGCGGGCTCACGGTGGTCTCCTTCCCCAACAAGCATTTCGGCTATGCCATGACCTGGTTCGGCCTGGCTGCCGTTTTCACCTATCTGCTCTATCGCGCCACGCGACCGGATGCCGTCGAACGCTAGGGCCCGGTTGTGCCCTCACGAGACTTCGTATCGGCTGGCAAGTGCTGTCGACAGCTGGGCTGCGAACCGGGCCGCCGCGACTGGAAGCGTGCGGCCACGCAACTGCCCCATATAGAGTACCCCCGCCGGCACATCGCGCTTGTCGAGCGGCCGTGTGATCATCTCCCCCGTCATCGTATGGTCCGAAAGCCCGATCGGGATCTGGAAGGTGATGATGTTCTCCGCGACCGCATGGTTGCGCAGGAACTCGAAACTGTCGGACTCGATCGCCGGCTCCAGCCGGTAGGATGACTTCTGCGCCGCCATGTCCATCAGATGTCGGACGCCAAAGGGCGCCGTCGGCAAGGAATAGGGATAGTCGAGGCAGTCGCTGAGCCTGATGGTGTCCTTGGTTGCCAGGGGATGATGCGGTGCCATCACCACATGCACCGGCTGGTGAACCCGGATCAGCGTCATGAAATCCGCCATCCTCACCGGCTCGAAGACGATCGCCAGATCGGCAGAATGATCGACCAGCGACTGCTCTGCCGCCTGCCGGTCGCGCAGATGTACGCCGAAGGTTACCGCTGGATGATCCTTTCGATAATGAGCGATCTGATGCGGCAGGAAATAGGGCAGGAGCGCCTGGCTGCAGGCGATCGACACATGACCGCGGCGAACGCCTGAAAGGTCGGCGATCTGCGAGCGCACCCGCTCCATGTCGGAGATCTGATTGCGGATGTGATGGATAAGGATCTCGCCGGCGCTCGACAACCGAACCCCATGCGGCAGCCGCTCGAAGACCGGCACGCCAAGTTCCTCTTCCAGCGCCAGGATGCGCCGATTGAGCGCTGTCGATGTGATTGCCAGCGATTCGGCTGCCCCACGGATGGAGCCGGCCTTGGCGACGGCATCGATGTAACGCAGCGAAGTCAGATGGCGCATGCGACGGCTCTCCCGGTGATGCAAAATTTGCAGCGGCTCGCGCAAAACTTAGCACAAGACAGAAGCGGCGCCATATGGGTTACTCAAAGGTGAACGCGGAGCGCCATTAATAATCAGGGGAACCAGCGCCCGCCCGAGTATTCGCCGTCCATACCGTGATCTGGGAGATCCTTCATGAGCCAGTTTCTTATGCCGAGCCGCCGCCAGTTTCTGCGCCAGTCAGCCGGTCTCGCCGGCCTTGCCGCCGCAAGCAGCGTGCTTCCCTTCGACATCGCCCGCGCCGCGGGCCTGACCGTCGGCTTCATCTATGTCGGCCCGAAGGATGACTTCGGCTATAACCAGGCTCATGCCGAAGGCGCTGCCGCGATCAAGGCGATCGAAGGCGTGACCGTGGTCGAAGAAGAGCAGGTACCGGAAACGGTCGACGTCCAGAAGACCATGGAGAGCATGATCAACTTCGATGGCGCCACACTGCTCTTCCCGACCTCCTTCGGCTATTTCGACCCCCATATCCTGACCATGGCGCCGAAATATCCGAATGTCCGCTTTGAACATTGCGGCGGTCTCTGGACCCCGGACAAGCCCGCCAATACCGGTTCCTATTTCGGCTATATCGGCATGGGCCAGTATCTGAACGGCATTGTTGCCGGTCACATGACCAAGACCAAGAAGATCGGCTTCGTGGCTGCCAAGCCCATTCCGCAGGTCCTGCTCAACATTAACTCCTTCCTGCTCGGCGCCCGTGCCGTCGATCCCACGATCACCTGCCAGGTGATCTTCACCGGTGAATGGTCGCTCGCCGTCAAGGAAGCGGAAGCCACAAACGCACTCGCCGACCAGGGCGTCGACGTCGTCCCCTGCCATGTCGACGGCCCGAAGGTCGTGATGGAAACCGGCGCCGGCCGTGGCATGTTCCTCTGCGGCTACCACGCCAACCAGAGCCCGCTGGCGCCCGAAAAATATCTCACCGGTGCCGAGTGGAACTGGTCCAAGGTCTATACCGACATGGTCAACACGACCTTGGCCGGCGGTACCATCGACAACTTCGTCCGCGGCGGTCTTGCTGAAGGCTTCGTCAAGATGAGCCCGCTCGGCCCGGCGGTCACCGAACCGGCGCGCAAGCAGTTCGACGCGACACTCGCCGAAATCCTCAAGGGCGGCTTCTCGGTGATCAAGGGACCGCTCAAGGACAACAAGGGCAATGTCATCGCGACCGAGGGACAGGCCTTTGTTGAAACCGACGTAGCGCTCGAAAGCATGAGCTACCTCGTCGAGGGCGTTGTCGGATCGACCTCGTAAAGCATCCGGGAGGGGCATGCCATGAGTGCACCGGCGGATCTCGCAAGCCAGGGTCTGGCCAGACGCAGTCTCTCGCTTGAGACAGTACTGCGTTGGCTCGACCCGCTCTTCCTGCCATTGGCAGCGTTGCTCGCCGGCATGCTCCTCTTTGCTGTCTTTCTGCTCCTGATCGGCACGTCGCCGATCGAATTCTACACCCTCGTCTACAAGGCGGGCTTCGGCACGTCCTTCTCCTGGACCAACACGCTTGCCCGCGCAGCACCCCTCCTTCTCGCTGCCCTCTGCGTCGCCCTGCCGGCCCGGCTTGGTCTCGTGGTCATCGGCGGGGAGGGGGCGATCGTGATGGGCGGGGTCGGCGCCGGTGCAATCGCCATGCTGGCGCCGGGCATGCCGGGACCGGTCGGGATCCTCGCCATGATGATCGCGGGCGCGCTGGTCGGCGCCATCTGGATCGGCGGCATCGGGGCTCTCCGGCATTTCCGCGGGGTCAACGAGACGATCTCCAGCCTTCTGCTTGCCTACATCGCGATCGCCCTGATGAACCATCTGGTCGAGGGGCCGCTGCGTGACCCTGCCAGCCTCAACAAACCCTCCACGGCACCCCTGCCGGAACTCTACCGGATCGGCGAAATCCCCGGCATCAGCGTGCATTGGGGGCTCGCGGCCGGCATCATCGCCTGCATCCTGTGCTGGGTGCTGATTGAAAAGACGACCTTCGGATTTGCGGCGCGCATTGTCGGCGGAAACCTCAGGGCCGCCCAGGTCCAGGGTCTCCCGGCCGGCGTGCTGATGATCGGCTTTACAGCACTCGGTGGGTCATTGGCCGGCCTTGCAGGGGCTTTCGAAGTGGCGGCCGTCCATGGCTCGGCCAATGCCTCGCTCGCCGGCGGCTATGGTTATACGGGCATCCTCATCGCCTTCCTCGCCCGTCACAACTGCCTGGCGATCATCCCGGCCACCCTGCTATTTGCTGGCTTCGAGGCGTCGAGTGGCCTCGTCCAGCGAAGGCTCGACCTGCCGGATGCCACCATCGTGGTCTTCCAGGGCATGATCTTCATCGCCATCCTCTTGTCCGACGCGTTCCGTGATCGCATCACGCTGGATGGCCTTCTGCTGAAGGGGAAGCGCGCATGACGGATATCGGTCTCTGGGGCGTGCCCCTTGCCATCCTCGGCGGCGCCATCCGTGTCTCCACCCCTTTCATCTTCGTCAGCATCGGGGAATGCCTTACGGAACGCTCCGGCCGCATCAATCTCGGCCTCGAAGGCACGCTCGTCTTCGGTGCGATGAGCGGCTATGCCGTCGCCTATCATACCGGCTCCGCCTGGGCGGGTACGCTCGCGGCGGCCGTCTGCGGCCTTCTCTTCGGCCTCCTGCACGGCTGGATCTGCAAGTTCCCCAAGGTCAATGACATCGCGATCGGCATCGCCTTGATGATCTTCGGCTCGGGCCTCGCCTTCTTCTTCGGCAAGCCCTACGTCCAGCCTGTCGCCCCCGATCTGCCGTCGATCCCGCTCGGTTTCTGGTCGGATATCCCGCAGGTTCAGGCGGCCCTGAACGTCAACGTCCTCTTCCTCGTCGGCATCGCACTCGCCTTCCTCGCCGCCTGGGTTCTGAAAAACACCCGCGTCGGCCTCACCATCCGGGTTGCGGGTGACAGTGCCGATGCCGCCCGTGCGCTTGGGATCAACGTCAACCGCGTGCGCCTCTGGTCGACGGCGGTGGGCGGCGCCATGGCCGGCGTCGGCGGAGCCTATCTCTCGCTCTTTTATCCCGGCAGCTGGAACGAAGGCATTTCCTCAGGCCAGGGCCTGATGGCCGTGGCACTGGTCATCTTCGCCCGCTGGAACCCGGTCCATTGCCTCTATGCCTCGCTGCTGTTCGGCGGCGCAGGCGCGCTCGGGCCCGCGCTTCAGTCGGTCGGCGTCACCCAGGGCTACTACCTCTTCTATGCCGCACCCTATGTGCTCACCCTTGGCCTCCTGATCGCGATCAGTTCGCGCACCAGGGCCATGGTCTCGGCCCCCGGCGAACTCAGCATCACCAAATAGGAGCAGGATCCATGAACGGACTTGGCGGTCTCAACAAGTCGCCCGAGGGCGTGGTCATCGGCCTCGTCCAACTGCAATTGCCGAACACGGTCACCCGGGCCGATCTCGCGGCCCAGACCGACAAGGTCGTCGGCATGGTCGCCAAGGCGCGCCGCAACATCGCCGGCATGGATCTCGTCGTCTTCCCGGAATATGCCCTGCATGGCCTGTCGATGGATACGAACCCGGAGATCATGTGCCGGATGGATGGTCCCGAAGTCGCAGCCTTCAAGCAGGCTTGCCGCGACAACCACATCTGGGGCTGCTTTTCCATCATGGAATACAATCCCGGCGGCAATCCGTGGAACACCGGTCTTGTTATCGACGACCAGGGCGAGATCAGGCTCTATTACCGCAAGCTCCATCCCTGGGTGCCGGTCGAACCCTGGGAACCCGGCGATCTCGGAATTCCCGTCATCGAAGGCCCGAAGGGCTGCAAGCTGTCCCTGATCATCTGCCACGACGGCATGTTCCCGGAAATGGCACGCGAGGCGGCCTATAAGGGTGCCGAGATCATGCTGCGCACGGCGGGTTATACCGCCCCGATGCGCGAGGCCTGGCGCTTCACCAACCAGTCCAATTCCTTCTGCAATCTCATGGTCACGGCCAATGTCTGCATGTGCGGATCGGACGGTACCTTCGATTCCATGGGTGAGGGCATGATCGTCAATTTCGACGGCAGCATCATCGCCCATGGCACGTCCGGCCGCCCGGATGAGATCATCACGGCGGAAGTCCGCCCCGATCTCGTGCGCGAGGCGCGCCGTGTTTGGGGCGTCGAAAACAACATCTACCAGCTCGGCCATCGCGGTTTTTCGGCCGTGGCCGGCGGTGCGGGCGATTGCCCCTATACCTTCATGCAGGATCTGGTCGCAAACAAGTACCGCCTGCCCTGGGAAGACGAGGTTCAGGTGACCGACGGGACATCCTGTGGCTTCCCGAAACCCGTACGCCGTTATGGCGAGATCAACAAGGAGGCGGCGGAATGACGACCATTAAGGCAGATCCCTATCTCTGGCCCTATAACGGCGACCTGCGCCCCGAGAACACCGCGCTTATCATCATCGACATGCAGACCGATTTCTGCGGCGTCGGCGGTTATGTCGACAAGATGGGCTACGACCTCTCGCTCACCCGCGCGCCGATCGAGCCGATCAAGAAAGTGCTCTCCGCCATGCGCGCCAAGGGCTACCACATCATCCACACCCGCGAGGGCCATCGCCCTGATCTCTCCGACCTGCCGCCGAACAAGCGCTGGCGCTCGCAGCAGATCGGCGCCGGCATCGGCGATGCCGGTCCTTGCGGCCGCATTCTCGTGCGCGGCGAACCGGGCTGGGAAATCATCGACGAACTGGCGCCCCTGCCGGGCGAAGCGATCATCGACAAGCCGGGCAAGGGCTCCTTCTGCGCCACCGATCTCGAACTCATCCTGCGCACCCGTGGCATCGAGAACATCGTCCTGACCGGCATCACCACGGATGTCTGTGTGCACACGACGATGCGCGAGGCCAATGACCGCGGCTTCGAATGCGTCATTCTCGAGGACTGCTGCGGCGCCACCGACCCCGGCAACCACGCCGCCGCCATCAAGATGGTCAAGATGCAGGGTGGCGTCTTCGGCTCCGTCTCCGACAGCGAAAAGCTTGTGGACGCCCTGCCATGAGGGTCCCTCCCGAAGAGTTCCAAACACCCGATCACGCCATGTCGGTGGAAACCGTCGGCATGACCATGCGCTTCGGCAGCTTCACCGCGCTCAATGACGTCTCGATCCGTGTCGCTGCCGGCTCCTTCCATGTGTTGCTCGGCGAAAACGGCGCCGGAAAGTCGACCCTCGTCAAATGCATGATGGGCTTCTACAAGCCGACCTCAGGCCAGATGATGGTCGAGGGCCTGGAGGTTGAGATCCCCGATCCGCGTGCCGCCCATGACCTCGGGCTCGGCATGGTCTACCAGCATTTCACACTCGTTCCGTCGCTCACCGCCGCCGAAAACCTCGTCATCAGCCGGGCAGACGCACCGGCGCTGATCGACTGGAAAAGGGAGCGTCAGGCGCTGTCCACCTTCATGGACCGCATGCCCTTTTCCGTACCGCTCGATATCCCGGTCGGACGCCTCGCCGCTGGCGAAAAGCAGAAGCTGGAACTCCTCAAGCAGCTCTATCTCGGCCGCCGTTTCCTCATCCTCGACGAGCCCACCTCAGTGCTGACACCGGCGGAAGCCGACGAATTGCTCGGCATGGTCCGGGGTCTGACGAGTGCGGGCGAACTCACCTGCCTGATGATCAGCCACAAGTTCCGCGAAGTGACGGCCTTTGCCGACGAAGTCTCGGTCCTGAGACGTGGCGAATATGTCGGTGGCGGCAAGGTCTCCGATCTCACGACCTCCGACATGGCGGCGATGATGATCGGTGAAAAGGAGCTGGTGAAGCCGGCCGCCCGCGTCGCCTACCAGGGCGTGCCCGTCCTCTCCGTCTCCGGCGTCAGGGCCCCGGATCGCTCCGGCCTGAAGACCATCGACATCGCCGATCTCACCGTAAAGTCCGGCGAGATCGTCGGCATCGCCGGTATTTCCGGCAATGGACAGATGGAGCTGATGGAGATCCTGACCGGCCAGCGGCCGCTGGAAAAGGGCGAGATCCGGGTCAAGGCGGAGCCCTATCACGCCCGCCGTGATGAGGCCCGCAAGCTCAACGTCCGCTATCTGCCCGAGGAGCCCTTGAAGAACGCCTGCGCCCCGCGCATGACGGTGGCCGAGAACATCTTCTTCCGCGACTTTGACTTCACCGCAGGTCGCGCCCAGTTCTGGCTCGATGGCAGCCGCATGCTCGAGCAGGCGGGCCATCTGGTCGGCGAGTACAAGGTCAAGACGGCGTCGCTGCAGTCCCCGATCGCCTCCCTCTCCGGCGGCAATGTGCAGCGCGCGGTTCTTGCCCGCGAACTGACCGGCGACGTCGATCTCCTCATCATCACCAATCCCTGCTTTGGCCTCGATTTCTCGGCCGTTGCCGAAATCCGCGCCCGTATCATGGCCGCAAGAAATGCAGGCGCCGCAGTTCTCCTGATCTCGGAGGATCTCGACGAAATTCTCCAGCTCTCCGACCGGATCCTCGTGATGTCGGAAGGGCATATCGCATATGAGACTCCCGCCGCGAACGCCGATATCGGCGAGATCGGCCGGCACATGGCAGGACATCACTGATGGCAATCATCAAGGCGCGTCCCTTCGACTTCGACCTCGATCGGGACCATGCGGCTCTCATCATCATCGACATGCAGCGCGACTTCGTCGAGCCCGGCGGTTTCGGCGAAACACTGGGCAACAAGGTCGCTCTTCTGCAGGCAATCATTCCGGCGACGGCAAGGCTGCTTGCCGCCTTCCGCGCTGCCGGATTGCCTGTCATCCATACCCGCGAATGCCATCGCCCGGATCTTTCCGATTGCCCGCCCGCCAAGCGCGAGCGTGGCAAGCCGTCTCTGCGCATCGGCGATCCCGGTCCCATGGGCCGCATCCTCATTTCCGGTGAACCCGGCGCCGACATCATTCCGGAGCTCTATCCGGTGGAGGGCGAAATCGTGCTCGACAAACCCGGCAAGGGCGCCTTCTACGCAACGCCGCTCGGAGAGTTCCTGGCCGAGCGGAAGATCCGCCAGCTGGTCTTCGCCGGTGTCACCACCGAAGTCTGCGTCCAGACCACCATGCGCGAGGCCAATGATCGCGGCTTCGAATGCCTGCTCGCGACGGATGCCACCGAGAGCTATTTCCCCGAATTCAAGAAGGCAGCCATCGACATGATCACCGCGCAAGGAGCCATCGTCGGCTGGGCGGCAACCGTGGAAGAAATCGTGGAGGTGCTCGATGTCTGAAGCCTTGAGTTTTCCGGATTTCCTGCGCGGTGGCTGGCAGCATTGCCAGTTCGAATACTTCCGCGAAGGGGTGGAAATCTGCCGCCTGGTGACGGGCGAACCGGAAGTGGCGCTACTGCGCTATGCCGCCGGCGCCTCGGTGCCCCGCCATCTTCATCAAGGCCTTGAGACCATCCTGGTGCTCGAGGGGTCCCAAAGCGATGAATTCGGTCACTATCCCGCCGGATCGCTGGTTGCCAATCCCGAAGGCAGCATACACTCCGTTGCATCAAACGAAGGCTGTGTCGTGCTGATTCAATGGACCAAGCCCGTCAAGATCCTCTGACCGTCCTTGCTACACGCGCAGGGCGTGACGCGTCGATGTTCGGTCCCGCCCAGATGGTCCTGACCATCAGCTTGACCTGTTGGCGCAGCAGGTCGTCCTGCTTTGCGATCTCGGTGAATTGCCCCATGAAGTCTCGGGTGGAACTGAGAAGCCCCGCAAGGGCGATCGAGGCGATCATGCCCAGTTTCGTGTCGAAGGGCAGCTCGCGCGCAGTCCCGATGAGACTGTTCTCCATGAAGGGATGAAGACGTTCGAAGAATGGCTTCGCCAGGACTTCGGCGATGAAGGCCCGCCGTTCCTCGTCGCGGTTGGTGGTGATCTCCAGGAACATGATCTGCGAGAATTGCGGACGCCGCCAGATGACATCAATCACCTCGGACAAGACATGATCCATCCGGTCCGCCCGGTCGATCGACTCTGATCGCGTGATTCCGGCTTCAAGCAACTCGACGGTTTCGCGCGCGACTTCAGAAACGATGGCCTTCCACAGGTCCAGCTTCGATCCATATCGGTAGGATATAAGGGCGACATCAACGCCAGCGGCCGTAGCAATGGTTCGCAGTGATGTCTGTTCGAATCCATGGGCTGCAAACGTCTTGAGCGCAGCATCCAGCATGTCTGCTGAATTCAGCTCCTTGCCCCTGCGGGGCCGCCCACGTTTGCGTTCTGTCACTTCCTTAACCTGTTTCAAGGCCACCCCTTTGCGCTCTCTTGACAAATCTAAACGCTTGCGCGCATATATTCAACAGTCGATGAATAAATTGTTTTCCCTCAACGCCAGGAGCCAGCGATGCCGACGCCACTGGTAACGCGCCAGATGGGCCCGTTGCCCGCCTTTTCAAGACTGTTGCTGCCGCTCCTCGCGGCGGCGATCCCATTGCTTCTCGCCTCCTGCAGCGATGACCATGCCCAGTCGGCGGCACATGTCCCGACCGTGAAGGTTGCGTCCGCAGTCATGACGACCGATGTCGTGACGGTTTCCGGAACCGGGGAAGTCCGGCCCCGCGTTGAAAGTGTCTTGTCGTTCAAGGTGAGCGGACGCGTCATTTCCCGCGATGTCGACATCGGTGACAGGGTCAAGGCGGGTCAGGTTCTGGCGCGTCTCGACGCGACCGAGCAGCAGGCCGATCTGGCCGCAGCCGAGGCAGCGATCCGCGCTCAGCAGGCGACACTCCGCACAGCCGAATCGTACCTCAATCGCCGCCGCAACCTGACGCAGACCGGCGCCTTGCCACAGCAGCAGCTGGACGAGGCCATTCAGCAGTATGATTCAGCGGTGAACGATCTGGCCGCCGCACAGGCCAATCTTGCCGTGGTTCAGGAGAATCTCGCGCAGACCGAGCTGAAGGCCGATGCCGATGGAGTCATCACGGATGTCTTGATCGAGCCGGGCGAAGTGGTCCAGCCGTCGTCGGGCGCCTTCAATCTGGCGCATGATGGCGAGCTTGATGCGGTTTTCAACGTCGATGAAAGCGCATTGGCTCAGGACAATCCACCCCTGTCGGTCGAGGTGGCCCTGGTGGATCGACCGGATATTCGTGCCTCGGCGCGTGTTCAGGAAATCAGCCCTTCAGTCGACAGAAAACTCGGCACTGTCCGTCTCAAGCTGTCGATCGTCGACCCGCCCGCTGAAATCACCCTCGGTTCGGCGATCGTGGCCCGCGCAGAGCTGGCGATGGCCGGCCGGATCTCCATCCCCTGGTTGGCGCTGACGAGCCGGGGCGGCAAGCCCGCGGCCTGGGTCTTCGATCCCGCGACCCAGATGGTGACGACGCGCCAGATCGAGGTTCTCCGCTACGACGCCGATCGCATCATTGTAGCCTCGGGCCTGACTGCCGGCGAAGAGGTCGTGATCGAGGGCACGCAATTCCTTCATGAAAACCAAAAGGTCCAAGCCGTTCAGGGAGATGCGAAATGATGCACAAGGGAGCTCTGGCACTTTTGTGCCTCGCGGCCATCTCGCTCTCGGCCTGCAGTGAGGCCGAGGACCATGCGCAACAGCAAGTTCGGCCGGTCCTTTCCGGGATTGCCGGCCCACGAGCCGACGAACCGGGATCAAGCTTCGCCGGCACGGTCGAAGCCAAGCTCAATATCGATATTGGCTTCCGTCTGCTCGGCAGGATCACCACCCGGATGGTCGATGTCGGCGATGTCGTCCATGCGGGGCAGGTTCTGATGACCCTGGACACCACGAGCCTTGATCTGGCGGTCCGCCAGGCGCAAGCCGATCTCGCCTCCGCTAAAGCCAAGCTGGAGCTGGCCGAAGTCAATGCCCGCCGTCAGGAAACCCTTCTCAAGACGCAGGCGACGACCAAAGAACGGCTGGAGGAAGCTGAGCAGACCGCCGAAGCAGCCGAGGCGACACTTCGTCAGAAGGAGGCCGATCTGACCAAGGCACAGGAGCAGACGACCTATGCCACCATCGTCGCCGAGACGGATGGTGTGGTGTCTGCCGTCAATGCCGAGGTTGGGCAGGTTGTTGCCGCCGGTCAGGCGGTGGTGACCGTAGCCCGTCTCGAAGCACTTGATGCCGTGATTGATATTCCGGACACGCTGAAGACCCTTCAGTCCGTTGGCACGGAATATGAAGTGGCCTTGCTGTCGAATCCGCAGGTCAAGGTGAAGGGCCGCGTCCGCGAGGCAGCGCCCGAGGCTGATCCCGTAACCCGCACGCGCCGCACCAAGATCGCGCTCGACAATCCGGGCTCCGCGTTTCGCCTCGGCAGCACGGTCATGGCACAGCCTGTCGAACCGGTTGCCGCGAGCATATGGCTTCCAGATACGGCCGTCGGCACGGCCCAGGATGGTTCCCGCTTTGTTTGGGTGATCGACCCGGCGACCAGCGCTGCCACCCGTCGGGCAGTCGAAGTTTCGCCGGCTGCGGACGGCGGGTTCGAAATCCTGTCCGGCCTCAAGGCAGGTGAGCGCGTGGCGAGCGCCGGCGTGAACTCCCTGACCGACAATCAGATTGTTTCTCTCACAGACGAGACCGCCCAATGACCAGCAAGTTCAACCTTTCCGAATGGGCGCTGAAACACAAGTCGCTCGTCTGGTACTTCATGATCCTCGCGACCGTTGCGGGCATCCTGTCCTATTTCAATCTCGGCCGTGAGGAAGATCCTGATTTCACCATCAAGACGATGCTGATCCAGGCTCAGTGGCCCGGAGCCTCCGTCGAGGAAATGACCAGTCAGGTCACCGACCGTATCGAGAAGAAGCTGCAGGAACTTGAATCGCTCGACTATACGAAGAGCATCAACACCCCCGGGCAGGCGACCATCTATGTCAACCTGCTGGAAAACACCAAGGCAGCCGATGTAAAGCCGACCTGGGTCAAGGTCCGCAACATGATCAACGACATCGTGCCCAACCTGCCGCAGGGGGTAAACGGTCCGTTCTTCATCGACAGTTTCGGCGATGTCTACGGCAATATCTATGCCTTCACGGCAGATGGCATGACGCAGCGCCAGCTGCGGGACTATCTTGAGGCCGCCCGCACGGAGATCCTGTCTGTCCCGAATGTCGGCAAGGTCGATCTGATCGGCGCTCAGGACGAGGTGATCTATCTCGAGTTTTCAACCCGCCGCATGGCGGCCCTGGGCATCACCCAGCAGCAGATCGTGGACACCTTGCAGGCCCAGAACGCGGTCGTGGCATCGGGGACGCTCAGAACCGCATCCGAAAGCATCAGCATGCGGGTTTCAGGGCAGTTCACCACGGAGGAGGACCTCCGAAACGTCAACCTGCGGGTCAACGACCGCTTCTTCCGGCTGAGCGATGTCGCAACGATTACCCGCGGCTACATTGATCCCCAGCAGCCGCTCTTTCGCGTCAATGGTCAGCCCGCGATCGGGCTGGCGATCGGCATGAAGCCGGGCTCCAACCTGCTGAAATTTGGTGAAGCCCTTTCCGAGACCATGGAACGGGTGACAGCCGACTTGCCGGTCGGCATCGGGATCCATCACGTGGCGGACCAGGCGGTCGTGGTTGAGGAAGCCGTGGGTGGTTTCACCAAGGCATTGTTCGAAGCCATCGCCATCGTTCTCGTGGTCAGCTTCATCAGTCTTGGTCTCAGGGCCGGCCTGGTCGTCGCGGTCTCCATTCCCCTCGTCCTCGCCATCACCTTCGTTGCGATGGAGTATCTCGGGATCTCGCTGCAGCGCATTTCGCTCGGCGCCTTGATCATCGCGCTCGGCCTGCTCGTCGATGATGCCATGATCGCCATCGAAATGATGGTCTCCAAGCTCGAACAAGGGGAACCCTTGTCAAAGGCGGCGACCGCCGTCTGGACCTCGACGGCCTTCCCCATGCTGACGGGGACGCTCGTTACTGTCGCGAGTTTCATTCCTGTCGGACTGAATGACAGTGCGGCCGGTGAATTCACCTTCTCGCTCTTCGTCGTGATCGCCATTTCCCTGATTGTATCCTGGATCGTGGCCGTCCTTTTCGCCCCGCTTCTCGGGGTGCTGATCCTGCCGGAAAAGATGAAGGGGCATCACGAAGAGAAGGGCCGCGTGGCGCAATTGTTCTCGCGCATTCTCTCGGTCTGCATGCACTGGCCGAAGGCAACGGTACTCGCGACGCTCGCGACATTCCTGCTCTCGGTTTATGGCATGGGTTTCGTGCAGCAGCAGTTCTTTCCGGCGTCGGATCGTCCCGAGCTGGTGATCGACTGGACCTCGCGTCAGAATTATACCCTTGCCCAGACCAAGGCGGACATGGACAGGTTCGAGGCCGAACACCTGGCAAACGATGACAGCATCGACCACTGGACCTCCTATGTCGGGCAAGGCGCCAAGCGCTTCGTGCTGTCCTTTGATGTCCAGCCTTCGACCGCCTATTTCGGGCAGATGGTCATCGTGACCAAGAGCATCGAAGCGCGTCAGGCTCTGAAGCAGAAACTGATGAAGGTCGCCGAGACGGAGTATCCCGGGACTGACATCTTCATCAAGGAGATGGAACTCGGTCCGCCGGTCGGTCGACCCATCCAGTATCGTGTAAGCGGCCCGGATCCGCAGAAGGTCCGCGATTATGCCACCGGCCTGGCAGAAGTTGTCGGCGCCGATCCTCGCCTTGGCCGCATTGTCTACGACTGGATGGAGCCGGCCCGCACGGTGAAGGTCAATGTCCTGCAGGAGAAGGCTCGGCAGCTGGGCGTCAGCTCCAGCGATATCGCGACCGCTCTCAACAGCATGGCCGGCGGTTCAACGATGACGCAGCTGCGCGACAGCATCTACCTGATCAACGTCGTCGGTCGCGCAACGGGCGAAGAGCGCCAGTCCATCGAGACGCTGCGAAACCTGCAGCTCCCGGGCGGAGACGGTCAGTCGGTTCCGCTGGCCTCCATCGCCTCCTTCTCCTATGAAATGGAGCAGCCGGTGATCTGGCGTCGTGACCGCACGCCGACGATCACGCTGAAGGCATCGATTCTCGATAGCACCCAGCCGGCAACCATCGACGCGTCTCTGAAGTCCTCGGTACAAGCCTATGCGGAGAAGCTTCCGGTCGGCTACAGAATCGAGACGGGTGGTTCCGTCGAAAGCAGTGCCAAGAGCCAGGCTCCGATCGCAGCCGTCGTTCCGCTGATGCTGTTGACCATGGCAACGATCCTGATGTTCCAGCTGCAGAGCTTCCAGCGCCTCTTCATGGTGGTCATCGTCGCGCCGCTTGGGCTGATCGGGGTCGTGGCAGCCCTCTTGCCAAGCGGAGCGCCGCTTGGTTTCGTCGCGATCCTTGGTGTTCTCGCGCTGATCGGTATCCTGATCCGCAACTCGGTCATCCTCGTCGTGGAAATCGATACGCTGCAGAAGAATGGACGTCATGCCTGGGATGCTGTTCGGGAGGCAACCGAGCATCGTATGCGGCCGATCATGTTGACCGCAGCAGCGGCCAGCTTGGCGCTGATCCCGATCGCCTCGGAGATCTTCTGGGGGCCAATGGCCTATGCGATGATGGGTGGCATTGTCGTCGGCACTGTCCTGACACTGCTCTTCCTGCCGGCGCTCTACATCGTCTGGTTCCGCATCAAGGACCCGGCCACCCAGGCCTGACGGGACAACTGGCTCATGACAAACCGGCCGGTGCACCGCC
>LFEF01039373.1_pt1 | contig 59433 bp, 54 predicted proteins | sample 619371 | NCBI WGS metagenome assembly LFEF01 (sample SAMN03014291, study PRJNA259931) | freshwater metagenome | biome: lake; feature: waterbloom | place: China: Taihu Lake | collected 2006-08 | depth 0 m m
AAGACAGAATCTGACAATTCTCCTACCTAAAAAGAAGGTTAGAAACTAGGCACATCAAAGCTTTTAGCTATCCCCTGGAAAGGGAGGCTTGTTACCTCATTCTTGACGGGGAGCGATTCATGGTGTTAGTATAATTTTGTCCAAGATTACAACTATACATCAACGGTGATAGCCAAAAAAATTACTTTTTCTAATGGATTAGAATGTTACTACAGTAGTAGCAAAGAGGAAACAGAATACATTTTTTCGGAAATATTTACTGAAAGGCAATATGAAGGGCATGATATTGTCATCAAAGAAGGCGATGTGATCTTTGATGTTGGAGCCAATATCGGTCTATTCTCTATTTTTGTCAAGGGAGTTGAACCAACAGCAAAAGTTTTCGCCTTTGAGCCAATCAGTCCAACTTTTGAGGTTTTGCAAAAAAATATTCATTTGCATTCTTTAGAGGATGTTGTTTTATTTAACTGTGGATTAAGTTCAGAAAATAACCGAGCAAAAATCTTTACTTTTTATCCTAATATGTCTGCTAATTCAACCACAAAGCCAGAGGATACCTTGGCTGAATTAGAAGATATTAAAGTCGATCAGAATTCCCAAAAAATAGAAAATTTGTTTGAAGAGTTTTTCCAAGAAAAAGAACAAGTAGTCTGTGAAGTAAAAACTCTATCCTCCGTAATTAATGAACTCGGTATCGACTCCATCGATTTATTGAAAATTGACGTGGAAGGAGAAGAATACGAAGTATTTCAAAGCATCGAAGCTAAAGACTGGCCAAAAATTAAGCAAATAGTGGCTGAAATTCACGATCAGAAGGGACGCTTAAAGCAAATAAGCCAAATGCTGGCAGATAACGGCTTCAAAATTCAACTAGAAAAAAGAGAACTGTTACCTTCGACATTCGTGGATATTTTCCATTTATACGCTGTGCGTTAGTAGTTAAATTTTCATTGTCAAATTTAATCTATTTTTCTAGAAAATTGGTTAATAACTGACTGAAACGTTGGGCAATAATCGGTGCATCAAATTCTGAAACTTTCGCTCTACCTGCTTTCCCTAAGGAACGAGCTTTTTCTGGATTTAGAAGCACTTCTGCTAATTTACTGGCTAAATCTTCAGCATCTAAGGGATTGGCTAATAGACCTTGTACACCATCTTCAATCAACTCCGGTGTCGAGGAAGAACGACTGGCGACAATCGGTTTATAACTGGCCATAGCTTCAGCAAAAACTAGGCCAAATCCTTCTTGCAGACTAGGTAAACAAAAAACTTGACAATCAAGATATTCTTGGATCAGTTCTTGATAGGAAAGATAGCCGAGAAAATTAACATTTTGCTCTAAATTGAGTTCTTGTGCTAGACGGCGTAAATTATTCCATTCAGGACCTTTGCTGGCAATTCTTACCTCTAGATCAGGTATTTGACGGCGGAGAATTGCGGCGGCGCGGATTAAAGTGGCAACATTTTTGCGGGGATACTGGACACCGACACAAAACACCGTCGGCCTCCTCTGCTCGCGGTTTTTTTCCTCATACTTGACCGAGGCGACCGCTGCATCCCACCCTTTGAGATCAATTAGAGGATGAACAATCTCGATATTGCCATCATACTGATAAAGTTGCTTGAGTCTAGTACGCGAATATTCACTGGTAGAGATGACCAGAGCCGCACGATGGACGCTCACTTTCTCGGCCTTTGCCATCAATTCTAAGGAAGTTCGCACCCAACCCCGCTCAAAGGTGGCTTCATCGGCAATAATACCGTGAATATAAACGATAAAAGGGACTTTCAGGCGATCGCTGATGGCGTAACCATCCATATCGTAACCTACCACCACATCATAGTGGTCAAAGCGACGGGGATGGAGTCGCCAATTCCAAAGAAAGCGATGCGCCATATAGCCTAACGGCCCCGATGCTTTGGCTGGCGAGAAGACATCAACCAGATGACCCTGGGAGCGTAACTCGTTAGTCAGATGGATATTGGTGACGAAAGTACCACTTCCGAGCTTGACATTTTGGGGAGTTGCTGTGATGATTGCTATCTTCATTTTTTGTCAAAGTTTATGGCAGCGGTTGGATGATGATGGGAAAATCAGAACAAATAAGGTAGGCGGGAGTAGGTGCGAATCAAATCTTGATTTTCCCTGATAACATTCTCAAAATCTATCTTTCTTAAAACTTTCTCATTTTAGCTGTCCAGCCAGACAAATGAGCAGTTTTAAAGAGATTTAAAGAGGATTTGGTTCTGTATTTACCCCCGACAAACTGGATATTCAGAGGCAATTTACGGGTACAGACGAACGGATATCTTTGCGTCCGTTAGCCTTTTTTACTCAAAACGATGAAATGTCCGTATCGAGTATCTGGAATCATGTACTCATAGACCTTTTCCCGATCATTTTTATCTTGAATAAATTCATCTACAGCCGTCTTTGGGCCCGAAGAAAAGAAACCGTAGTCATCGACGATGATAATCGCTCCGGGGGGGGTGATCGGGTGGAGAAACTCTAGTACCTGTTTGATTGGTTCGTACAGATCGAAATCCACATAGGCGAAAGAAACCCTCGCTGGTAAATTTTCCCCTCGATCGAGGATTCGATCGAAAAATCCTTTGTGAATTACATAGCGATGTTCGGGAAAAGAAATCTTCCGTAATCGCTCTAGAACCATTCCCTCACGGCATCGCATTTTTCCCCTATAGGCTTCCATATTCCCCAAATCGAAAATATCGTGGAGCAAGTGATCTTTTTCCGAGGGGGCGGGCAAACCTTGAAAGGAATCGAATAGATGTAAGGTCTTGTCCGTTCCGGCGATTTCATTGGCGATCAGTGCGGAGGTTTCTCCCTGCGCCACACCAAACTCGCACACATCGCCCTCTACCTCCCGACACCGGGCTAAACCCTGCACGAGATAATAGGCCTCTGAAGGAGGCGTGCCGAGCAATGTGGTTAATAGATGCAGACGAAGATCGTTAGGCTCTATTACGGGGTCGGATTCGTTGAGCCTTCCCTCGTAGGCCTGTGCCAGATTAGCGAAATTATCGAACCAGATCGGCAGCTCCGATGTGCGGTGGAGTGGTTCATCCTCGATCAAGGACGAAATCGGGGCAATGGATTGATCATTCATAGCTGTTACCCATTTACAATGGGCATTAGGATGTTAGAAAACAAACGCAGATTTATTAATTATCAATAGGAAAGCGGTTATTTCTGATAACCGCTTCTGGAATCTTACAAGAATCTCTTTAACGTTCGCGGCGACCGAAGTTTTTGCGCTCACCGCCGCCACCACCACCAAAATTATCTTCTCTGGGACGAGCTTTATTAACTTTCATCTGTCGTCCCATCCATTCGGCCCCGTCAAGAGTTTCGATCGCCTTTGCTTCTTCCTCATCGGAGGACATTTCCACAAAACCAAAACCGCGCATTTTACCCGTTGCTTGATCTACGGGCAAGTGAATGCGACTAACCGTGCCGTATTCAGCGAATACGCCGTACAAGTCCTCTTTCGTGACTTCATAAACCAGATTACCAACGTAAATCGTCATGGATTGTCTCCCAATATCACAGCCATTTTGAGAAGGAGATCGGACACAACCCAGTCAAGATCATCAGGGAAAAACCGCTTCTGTTTGAAACCAATGCTGCTACCGAACCTAACTACTCTCTCTAAACTAGCATAGCTTATCAGTGAGCAGTGATCAGTAGGAGTATGGAGTATTAAGTGGGCAGTATTATAGGGCAGTTTTCTGCTTTCTTTTCACTGATCACTGATTACTGTTTACTGATCACTGATTAGGGTAGCCAAGGATATTGACTAAAATCGGGGGGACGTTTTTCCAGAAAAGCCTGTTTACCTTCAGCCCCTTCGGCGGTCATATAGTAGAGTAAAGTGGCATTACCCGCTAACTCCTGTAAACCCGCTTGACCATCACAATCAGCATTAAAAGCCGATTTTAGGCAGCGAATCGCCAAGGGACTTTTTTCGAGAATTTCTAGGGACCATTTAATCCCTTCCTGCTCTAATTCCTCCACCTGGACGACATGGTTAACCAAACCCATTTCTAACGCTTGTTGGGCGTTATACTGCCGACAGAGAAACCAAATCTCGCGAGCTTTTTTCTGACCCACTACCCGGGCCAGATAACTAGAGCCAAAACCGCCGTCAAAACTGCCCACTTTCGGACCGGTCTGGCCAAAAATGGCGTTATCCGCTGCTAAGGTTAAATCACAAACCAAGTGTAAAACATGACCGCCCCCGACCGCATAACCTGCCACCAGCGCGATAACTACCTTGGGGATGGAGCGAATTAATTTCTGTAAATCCAGCACATTGAGCCGGGGTACGCCATCATCGCCAATATAACCCGCCTGACCGCGCACCGTCTGATCGCCGCCGGAACAAAAAGCATACTTCCCATCGCTGTGGGGACCTGCACCCGTGAGCAATACTACCCCAATGCGCGCATCCTCGCGAGCATCACAGAAAGCGTCGTAAAGCTCAAAAACTGTCTTCGGACGGAAGGCATTACGCTTATGGGGGCGATTGATGGTAATTTTGGCGATTCCCCCCCATTTATGGTAAAGAATATCCTCGTAGGTTTTGACGGATTGCCATTCAACGGTCATGGTCTCGGTTATAGGCACAGCTTTTTTACCTTACCCTATTTTGTCCCCCACTTTGAAGCAGGGAGCGCCAGAATAGGGGGATGGATAGTTGACGGACAAGGTTTAAAGCTGATTCCTTTCTTGATATTTTCTGAGTGTTTATTCAAAATATATTGATCCTATTTGCTAACTTTAAAGAGGTAAAAATATGAGTACAATTAATAAAACTAAGCTGGAATTATTAGAGTTTTATTTGGCACTAAAATATCCAATAACAATTTATCCTGATGATCAGGGTGGATATGTATCGGAAATTAAAGACCTTCCGGGATGTTTCACTCAGGGATAAACCATAGAAGAAACCTTAATCAGTAAACAGTAATCAGTAATCAGTAATCAGTGAACTGAAAACTTACATCTGATAACCGATAACTGATCACTGATCACTGAAAACTCACATCTGATAACCGAGAACTGATAACTGAATTAAAGCCATTCGATTTCTTTAGCTTTTTCGGGTAATTTGGCCGTGGCTTGTCCCTGGCTGCGGGACTGAAACCCAATTAAATCGAGGGGAGTAGCCAATAAATCTACTATATCAGCTTTACCAAACAGTAACTTGAGGGTATTTTTTGGTAGTTCTTTTAATAACCAACGACCGAGATGATAAATTAATTCGGAACTGGTAAAATTCCTTTGTAAATCACAACCATGTAGTTCATGCAAATAGCGATTTGAACGGCCGTAGCGTTGAAATTGACTGCGAAAACTCTTGATAGTCGAACGATGACGATGGGAAATAACGGCGGTGGGTGCATAGGCTAATTGCCATTGAGTTTCTCGTAAAATTCGCCAGCAGATATCGGCATCGCCACCCGTGGTTAAATAAGGACGAAATAGACCAACTTTCTCGAAAGCGGCTTTTCTAATTGCTAGATTAGCTGTTTGACCGTAGGGAGAAAAAGGGTGTTCTAAGAGAAATTTTTGCGAGAGAATCTCTCGACGTTCAGCATATTTTTCTAGGATAGAGTTACCAGTTAAGGCGAATATTTCCCCCGCAACGATACCAATATCAGCATCACCAAAGGGTTTAACTATTTCTGCTAACCATTGATAGGAAGGACGACAATCGGCATCGGTAAAAACTAACAGATCATAACGGGCATTTTTTATGCCTAAATTACGAGCGGCGTAGGAACTTTGAATCTGATTTTCTGTAAGAACAACTAACGGAAATCCTGACCCTTTACTCTCGATCACTGCCTGTTCTAAAATAGACCCTGTTTGATCGCTGCTATTGTTATTTACGAGAAGATACTCCACTTGCTCTCGGGGATAGGTTTGACTTTGCAAACATTTGAGCAAATCGGGAAGATCATCTTCACCATTGTAGATGGGAATGATTACTGATATAAAGGGAAAAGTCATCAGAGACCGCCTAGAGTTGACCGCTACCTAGTCTAATACAATTACTGTCAACTTTTATGGCAAACGTTGACTTAAAATATATTCGGCAATTGCCAGATCCCCCGGAGTAGTAATTTTTAAGTTAGTTTCTTCCCCGACGACAATTTTGACGGGAAAACCACATTTTTCTAATAAGGCGGCATCGTCGGTGACTTCCCAATCTAATTTTCGGCCCTGTTCATGACATTCTTTTAATAATTTTACCTGAAAACCCTGGGGCGTTTGGGCTGCCCACAACCGCGAGCGATCGGGTGTATCCTCAATCCAACCCTTGCTATCGACAATTTTAATCGTATCTTTCACCGGAATCGCCGCTATGAAACCCTGACAAGTGGCTAAAGCGGCGGCACAGCGATCGAATAATTCGGGAGTGGCTAAACAGCGCGCCCCATCGTGAATTAAAACCGTCTCAGCCCCCTCTGGTAGGGCTTGTAAGCCATTATAAACCGATTTTTGTCTGGTTTCGCCTCCTTGGATGATTTGCACGGGTTTAAGGACATTTATGGCGGTGATAATTTCTTGGATATCGTTAAAGTCTTCCGGTTGTGCCATAATCCCAATCCAGATAATTGCCCTGGATTGCATGGCAGCCAGCAAAGTCCAAGCGAGGAGAGGTTTTCCGTGCAGGGTGAGCAGTAACTTATTGCGATCGCTGCCCATCCGTTTACCCATTCCCGCTGCTGGAATTAACAAATACATATTTTTTTCAGGTAAAAAGTTAAGAATTCAGTGGACAGGAGTGGGGAGCTTTTTGGTTGTTAAGTAAGTGGTTTCAATTAAATTGAAGATAGATTTTGTCTTTGATCCCCCCTGCCCCCCTTGATAAGGGGGGTATCTGACAATTTTTAACACCCACCTACTTATTTGTAAATAGTAATCACTGTCCGGCTGATGGTTAATCGCTTAAATAAGCCCAAAACTATCCCTCTTAAGAGAATAAATCGAGGGGAAAGTGACCATAAGTACCGACTAATTGATCATTTTCTGATTGACAAGAAATCAGAACACCGCGATAGGTTCCCGTGTAGGAATCGAGATAGGAAGCTTGTCTTTGGGTACTGTATTTAATATACACCGCTCCCGGTTCTGGCTGGTCTTCTGGGAGAGTATTAGGTAGGGGGTATCCTAGGGCTTGTAGATAACTTTTTAGGGCTTTAAATCCCTCTTCATTGTTATCGGCACAGATACCTAAATTAATTGATTCCGAACCTTGGTTAACTAATAAAATTGCCTGTCTTAGAGCTTCTTCTTCTTCAGAGGATTGGGCAATTTTTAGTTGAATACAGCCATATTCTTTTAGGAGTTTCAAGGCTTCTTCAATAGACATGAGCGGTTAGATATGTGGGGCTAAAGATAAAAAATAAACTGTTGCTGCTGTCCTTAACGACAAATTCCCAAGAAAAAAAGCCCTAAATCATTGGGGTTTGGAGATAGGAAAATTTTGCATTGGTCTTAATCGTAAGATCGCCAATTTCGATCATATCAGGTTGGGGACAAGAAAATTTATCGGGGTTGTTCGATCGCTCCAGGTTGTGCGTACATTTCACTCACTGCTTTTTGATAGCCGAAGTAAGCACCTATAATAATTCCAGCACCAAAACCAATCGCTAGGTAAGGCAAAATTATACTGAGGGGAAAAGAGGAATGTCTCCGATGAGATAGGGAAAATCCCTCACCAGTCGCCACAATATTCTCAGCCGCTTCAGTGAACTCCTCCCGTTTCTCTAGGGCTTTTTCTTCAGTTGTTTCAGAGTCTTCCAAAGCTTCTGGGACATCTTCCGGGTTATTTTCGGCAATTTCTGCGGTTATTGTCGGCAAAGAGTTTAATTTGGTGACATGATTGACGATTAAATCATCTTGACTCAGGGTTATCGATTCTTGCCAAACGGGGATATCAGATTCCTTGGTCATACCGTAAACGATCACTTGTTCTAATCCATCGATGCCCAAGCTTTTGATTTCTGCCGACAAAAAAGGTAATAACTTGTGTTGATTGGGTATTCTTTTGGATTGAACTTTTAGAGTCAGGGCATTTTCTTGTGAGGTGGCTGCAATCACCTCTATTTTTCTGGTTAAGAGACTTCGGTTAAGTAGGGCAATAATAGCGGCTGCATCTTGCTGTTTAGCGGCATGGATAAGTTGTGACTGATTCATGACCTTGAGGGGCTAAGGAGGGTATATCATACCATTTTTCTTTATTCGTGGCAGGCATCTTATTTCCCTCTCCCACCCCCCCGATGTCGGGGGGGGGTTGGGGGTGAGGGTAATTAACCATCTCTGCCATTACTTTAGAAAAATGGTACTACACTAAATCCTCTTGAAAAGGTATAGCAGAGTGGGAAGTGGGCAGTGGGTTTTTAAAGTGGGATTGGCGGTTAATCATACTATTAAAAGCGGATTTAGTATCGGTCTGTCCATCCCCGCCCTCAATGCCACTTAAATTTCCGCCACGGCTCTTTCGATTAAACGACGAGCCAGGGTTTGAATGCCGGTATGTTCGTAGTAATTGGTGGTCATATCGAGGAATGCCCCAACATATACCAATTTATCGGCAGAAAAGTCGATAAATCCCTGAATTTTGCTCAATAATCCCTGCTGGGTCAAACCGCGCTCGCTGACAAAACCACTCATCCAACCTTTAGTCGAGTCGAAACTTTGACCGATAAAGTCTAATTTTCTGGCAGTATTTCCCCCCGGAATCAATTCTTTAATACTGCCGAAAGTGGAGTTAGATTCTAATTCTTCTGGGTGGAGAATACTGAGGGTGGATTCCACTTTCCGGATAAAACTGCCTCCCAGGGGAATTAAACCATCCAAACAAACTAACGCCGCCATCCGCATTAGGGATTCGCCGCTATAATCTCCCAGAGAAGCGACGAAATCCCCGATACTATCCCCCGGAATGCCATTAATTTGACAAAAAGCGACTAATTCGGTCACTAATTTCAGGGTTAGATCGATGGTTTGCGCTTTTTCGGGGGCAGGGGTTAATCTTTCGATTAAACCGCCCATGAGGGGAATTTTCCCCCCGACGGCATTAGCAAGAGAGGCGGCGGCTAGGGCATTATCGGCGCTGTCGATGGTTTGGTAGAGCCAGAGCGCCCGTTGATAGCCCTGGGATTTATCATTAAACAACCAAACGGCTCGATCGCCAATCTGTTGGATCATGCTTTCGTCGGTTTCGCCGGTGACTGTGATAATCGTATTTTTAAACCCGACTAGGTTATCCCACTGCCCCGGCACCACATAATCAAGGGTTTTGAGAACTTTGACGGTGAGATTATTAGTCGGTAATTCGTCCACCAGTTCAAAAATTGGCTTACTCACGGATGTCTCCTTACTTTAACTTTGCTAGACCATCTAAATCGAACTTAGCTAACCAAGCTTGGCGATCGCTGGCAGCAAAATCTGGCTCCCGCGATAAAACCTTGACTTGATAGCGATTATTGACTAAAACGGCGGTGGCGGTTGCACCCTGTTCGACGGCGGGAAAACCTTTAATTGTGGTTTTACTGTCTTGGAATTTATTGGCCGCGGCGGGATTATTGCTGATGTCAGATATGGCTAACATAGCCAGAACTTTGCCATCTTGCTTCAGTTTTGCCTCAGCAAAGCCTTTTTTCTCTTGGGTATAGACGCGCTCGTATCCTCCCCCAGAAGGCGGGAAAAACTGATTAAAACTGCCGCCAGAGGTGGATTCTTTCACCACTGCCGCCGCCCCGCGAGCGGTACTTTCTTTTTGCGCCTGGTCAAATTGTGAGGGAGCTTTAGCACAGGAAGTTACTAGCAAAAGTACCGCCAATACCCCTGCTATCAAGATTTTGCCAAATCGAAAGCTCATAGTTCTCTTAATTAAAACTTGCTCATGTTTGTTTGTAGTATATCCCTCGCTGATTCCTGATTATTGTTAAGTTTTTCTAGATTCTCTCACACCAGACCGGAAAACAAACAGAAAATCAGCAAAATTCGAGTCAATAGCCAATTTTTAGGCGTGTATCTCAAGATTACAGAAATATCCACTGCCGAGAAATTATCGGTAACTTTTCAATTAATACAAATGTATGAAAAACTGCGTGTAAGCATCTCGCATTTGGGGGTGCGATTTGTTTCTAGCCCAATAATAGTCTAAAACCCTGACAGGGTAGGGCTTAAAGCTAGGGTGGGGATGGTAGAGAGAAAACCACAACTACCCATAACTGATAATTGGATGTAGGTAGGGCTGGCTGAATATCAGTGGAAACCCTGCTGGAAAAGGGTTTTGGGCTTTTTTTCCAGAAAAGTGTCAGAAACAAAGGTTGAGAAATCGAGCCGAGGGACTCAAAACCCTTGCACTTCCGCTCTTTGATCGCCAGATAAAATTCAGAAACTAAGCGACTAAACTACAATTTTACCAACTGTGTGGCTTCTGGATTCGCTCTGGGAACTTATTCGGCAAATTATAAGTATAAATACTTATTTCTTGGGTGAGATGATCCCTCTCATTAGTTCCTGTAGGATGGGAGCATCTGGTTCTGGCTCTGTTGAATCTCAAGTGAAACAAATTGGTTTTTGTCTTAAAATTACTGGTGCAAGTTGGAATTCTGGCAATGTACCGCAAGTCCTCCGTCATCGCTGTGCCTATCCGAATGGTTCTCTTTTTTAACTTCTTTATTTACCTCATTAACTCCATGTGCAACTAATTTTTTAATCTTGATTTACAACTGACGGTGCGCTCATTTTCCACATATAGTGTTTTTGGATTAAGCTATCCACTGCCTGTAGTGGCATAAGTTGAACTAATACCACTACGGGTAGGTTTGATCAGTCATTGAAACACTACCTATAGTGATTCCCGAACCGAGAGTACAAGGCTTTCAGAAATCAGCACAATCAGATTAACGTCTAGAACTCTGATTCTGTAGTTCTGAGTTGCACATTTCGTTTATTATTAAGCATAAATGCTTATTGACAATATGAGATGATGCCTGTAAAGTCGCGGACAAAATAATCAGGCGTTGCCGAATCAAGGTATGAATGCTAACTGTGCATCGTATGCAAAAGTTAGTTTCGGTCGAGGTTTTAAACATCCCACAAAAGAAGCGATGATGATTCATGATTCTTTAACTATCATACATATTCTCCGCGAACGAGCGGAAAAACGACCCCGAGAGCGAGTGTATACTTTTCTGGCCGATGGAGAAACCGAGTCGAGCCATCTGACCTATGAGAGTTTAGATCGACAGGCGCGGGTGATCGCTGGTGAACTTCAGAAAAGAACCGTCCGTGGCGAACGGGCCCTGCTGCTTTACCCTGCGGGACTAGAATTTATCGCCGCCTTTTTCGGATGCCTGTACGCTGGAGTGATTGCGGTTCCCGCCTATCCTCCCCGGGCTAATCGCTCGATGAACCGACTCCTCTCGATTACCTCCGACGCGCAGGCTACCGTCATCCTGACTACGGCATCCCTACAACCGACGATCAAACAGTGGTTAGCGCAGACTCCAGCCTTGAGTGAAGTGAGTTGTCTAGCCACCGAGATCCTCGACGAACGGGGAGCCGAGGACTGGGGAGAGGTCGCCATCGCCAGTCAGGATCTAGCCTTTCTCCAGTATACTTCTGGTTCGACGGGAACGCCCAAGGGGGTCATGGTGAGTCACGGCAACATCGTACACAACTCGGAGTCGATCCGGCGATCCTTTGAACTGACCCCAGAAAGTGTCTCGGTGACTTGGTTACCCAGTTTTCACGACATGGGCCTGATCGATGGAGTCCTGCAACCAGTCTACACGGGATTTCCTGCGGTGATTATTCCCCCGGTGCACTTTCTCATGCGACCGATGCGCTGGTTACGGGCGATTGATCGCTATCGAGCCACCCATTCCGGCGGCGCGAACTCGGCCTACGATCTCTGTACCCGCAAGCTCTCCACACCGGAGGCGGAATCACTGGATCTGAGCAGTTGGCTCAGTGCTTATAACGGTTCCGAGCCAGTACGACGCACCACCCTAGAACAGTTTACCGCTAAATTCGCAGTCAGTGGATTCCGCCCGCATTTCTTCTATCCCTGTTATGGTCTCGCCGAGTCCACGCTCATGGTATCCGGCGGTCGGCTCCCCGCTCCTCCAGTCTATGTCCGGGTGCGACCAGAAGACCTACAGGAAGGTCGGATCGTTCCGAACCCCAGCGAGGGGCTAGATTTGGTGGGTTGCGGACAAGCCTGGCTAGAGACAGAGATCGCCATCGTCGATCCAACCACCCTAACCCGTTGTCCATCGGGGCGGGTGGGCGAGATCTGGGTAGGTGGGGGATCGGTGGCTCAGGGCTACTGGCAGCGTCCTTCCCAAACGGAACAAACCTTTCAAGCCTACTTAGCGGACACTGGCGAGGGGCCTTTCCTCCGGACCGGCGACCTAGGTTTTCTTGAGGATAACGAACTATTCGTCACGGGACGGATCAAGGATGTCATTATCCTCATGGGTCGCAATTACTATCCCCAAGATATCGAACTCACCGTCGAACAAAGTCATCCCGCCCTGCGGCCAGGATTGGGGGCCGCCTTCGCCGTGACCGGGGAAGACGATCGGGAACGGCTAGTGGTGGTTCAGGAAGTGGAGCGTAGTTATCTCCGGGGTCTTGATCGCCAAGCGGTGATCCGGCAGATACGGGAGGCGGTCGCCAGGCATCATGATTTACAGGTACATAAAGTGGTGTTGATTAAAACTGGAAGTATTCCCAAAACTTCGAGCGGTAAAATCCAACGTCACGCCTGCCGGAAACAGTTTCTCTCGGGAACCCTAGAGGAGATCGGACAGGAGAAAGAAACTTCGAGCCCTTCTCCCGAATCCCTGGCGGGATTAGAGGTCTAATAACAGTGTAAACAGCAGATTTGCTATTAGAAAACTTGAATGTAAACAGGAGCGGAATATGACAGAAGCCGTCGAAAAACTGCCGGAAAATCCCCGGCCGCTCTCGGGGAAATCGCCGAGAATCACCCTGAATAACCCCCGTTTAGTCTCGATTCAGCGCACTAGGGTACTGCTATTCAATCTCCTCGCCGTCGGGGGATGTCTGGGCTCTCTCTTTCTAGTCTGGCGCGGGGAGGTGAGCGCCCTCGATATCGGTCTGCTGGTGGGAATGTATATTCTGACCATGACTGGAATTACCGTCGGCTATCACCGCTATCTAGCCCACAAGGCTTTTGAAGCCCATCCCGCCGTAGCGGCGAGCCTTACCGTTCTCGGCGCCATGGCTGGTCAGGGGCCGCCAATCTACTGGGTCGCCAATCACCGACGACATCACCAGTACAGCGATCAACCGGGTGATCCCCATTCGCCGCACTTTCAAGGAGAGCGGGCTTTGAAGACCCTACCTGGTCTCTGGCACGCCCATCTCGGCTGGCTCTTCGACAAGGAGATCACCAACGCTTCCGTATTTGCGAAAGACCTATTGAAAGATCCCGCAATCGTGAAACTCAATCACCGCTATATGACTTGGTTGATCTTGGGATGGGTGATCCCCGCATTGATCGGCGGGATCGTGACCGGTACTTGGTGGGGATTGCTGTCAGGATTCTGGTGGGGAGGGATCACCCGACTCTTCCTATCGATGAACGGGGGTTACGCGATCAATTCCATCACCCATGTCTACGGGAGTCGTCCCTTTCAGACAAGGGAAAAAAGCACTAACCAGATGCTGGTCGGAGTTCTGACCCTAGGAGAAGGATGGCATAACAATCATCACGCTTTCCCAAACTCGGCTAAATTCGGTCTGGAGTGGTGGCAATGGGACTTCGGGTATTGGGTGATCCGGGCTCTAGAGAGCGGCGGTGTGATCTGGGGGGTGAAAGCCCCGTCCTCGGAGGCGATCGAGGCGAAAAAATCCACGGTACAGGAGGTTTAAAACCATGCTTGAACAACCGAATCTATCTACGCTCCCCGCAACGGGAAAAACCGAGCGGGAAATCCAAGAATGGCTCATCGCCTATCTAATCGATTTTCTGGAAGTGGCAGAAGACGATATTGATCTCGAAGCGTCCTTCGATAGTTACGCGCTAGATTCTACCGCCGCCGTTAGTATGACCGCAGATCTGGCAGATTGGTTGGGCTACGAACTAGAACCGAGTCTCTCCTGGGAGTATCCGAGCGTTCGGGCTATGGCTGGATATTTAGCGAGCGTGTAGTGTTCCCCACTTTCCCCTGGCGCTCGGACATCGCGAGCCTTCCCCCCAGTTTATCCCCGCCACCAAAGATTTCTATGAAAGTTTCTGAGCCGCTCGAACCCGCTAGAAAGGTGATTTTTAATCCTTTTCTCGCTAGTTTCAAGAGCGATCCCTACCCGACCTACCATCGCCTCCAGGAGAGCGATCCCGTACATAAAAGCTCGCTCAACGGAGCCTGGGTACTGACCCGATACGCCGATATCAAGAAAGTTCTCCGCGATCCGAGGTTTCGCGCGGAACAGTTGTCCGGAAGGATCGCCGCCAAAAGTTTAGTACCCAGAGCCGCCGGGGATTTCGCTCCCTTGGCGATCGCTACGGGAACTTGGTTATTGTTCCTCGATCCCCCCGACCATACCCGACTCCGGAGTCTGGTCGGCAAAGCCTTCTCGTCGGCCGAGGTGGAGCGTTTGCGGGGCCAGATCCGGGAGATGGTGAACCAACTACTCGATCAGGTCAAAGACCGCGAGCGGCTGGATCTGATCGGCGATCTCGCCGCTCCCCTGCCGGTGATGGTCATCGCCAAGATGCTCGGCCTGCCCGCCGCCGATCTAGACAAGCTCCGTCATTGGGCGGATGAACTCTCCAGGGTAGTCGATCCCCTGCGCTCGCTCGGCGATTACGAGTACCTCAACGAGGTAGCCGAAGAAATGATCGATTACTTCCGACAACTGATCGGACAACGACGGCTCGCTCTCGGCGAGGATCGTCTCAGCGCCATGATCGCGGCCCACGAACAGGAGGACAAACTCAGTGAGAACGAACTGCTATCGATCTGTATTTTTCTCTTCGTGGCCGGGGAAGAAACGACGGTGAACCTGCTCGGCAACGGGATGTTAGCTCTCCTGCGCTCCCCGGAACAAATGAGCCGACTGCAACAACACCCGGAACTGATGCCGACCGCGGTAGAAGAATTGCTGCGCTACGACAGTCCCGCCCAGTTTACCAGCCGGGTCGCCACCGAGGAGATCGAGTTGGGCGGGAAAATCATCGGCGCGGGCGAACTCGTCTATCTCTGTCTGGGGGCCGCCAACCGCGATCCCGCCCAGTTCGCCGACCCCGATCGCCTCGATCTAGCCCGCTCGGACAATCGTCATCTCGCTTTCGCCGATGGTATCCATTACTGTCTGGGGAGTATCCTGGCCCGTCTCGAAGGCCAGATCGCCATCGAGGCGATCGTGCGAACCTTTCCCGATCTAAAACTCTCCCCGGAGCCGTTAGCGTGGCGAGAAAACATTATTATGCGGGGGTTGAAATCCCTACCTGTTACCACCCGATAAACTGATTTTTCCCTGTTGGATGAAGCGATGATGACTGATAGAGAACCGATTGCGGTAATCGGGGTCGGATGCCGTTTCCCCGGTTCCCCCACCCCCGAAACGTTCTGGGAAAATCTCCGGAACGGGATCGATGCGGTCACCGAAGTGCCGGACGATCGCCCCGAACTCGCCCCCTTGAAGACCGTCCCCCTGGAGGCTCCCGACGATCACTCCTACCGATGGGGGGGCTTTCTGGAGGGACTCGATCGGTTCGACCCGAAATTTTTCGGTATCCATCCCCAAGAAGCCCCTAGTCTCGATCCCAAACAGCGCCTATTTCTGGAAGTCGCGTGGGAAGCCCTAGAGGACGCGGGACAGATTCCCGAACGACTCGCCGGTTCCCCGGTGGGGGTATTCGTCGGGGTCTCCAGTGTCGATTACTACGCTCTTCTGATGAATCAGCCCGAACAGGTCGATGGCTACACGGTTCCCAATAACTCGAACTGTATCATCGCTAACCGTCTCTCCTACACGCTCGATCTAACTGGACCGAGCCTGGCGATCGATACAGCCTGCTCCTCCTCCTTGGTGGCCGTCCATCTCGCCTGTCAGAGTTTACGAATGGGAGAATGCTGCCTAGCGATCGTCGGTGGGGTAAACGTGAATTTACTGCCAGGCGTGTGGCTCGGTTTATCCCGAGGTGGCATGATCTCCCCAAACGGTCGCTGTCGCTCTTTTGACGCGTCCGCCAATGGTTACGCGCGGAGCGAGGGTGCGGGGGTGTTGATCTTGAAGCCCCTATCTAGGGCGATCGCCGAGGGTGATCGGGTATACGCCTCGATTCGGGCCAGCGCGACCAACCAGAACGGCCGCGGCCAGCGTTTAACCGCTCCCAACCCCAAGGCCCAGGAAACCCTTCTCCGCCAAGTGTACGCTCGGGCGGGCATTTCCCCCTCCCGAGTTCAGTACATCGAGGCCAACGGAACCGGCACGGTACTGGGGGACTACATGGAACTGAAAGCCCTAGGCGAATTTTTCTCTAGCGAGGATTCCTCGATGCCTCCCCGCGCCGTCGGGACGGTCAAAACTAATATCGGCCACGCGGAGGGTGCGTCCGGGATGGCTGGGCTGATTAAACTGATTCTCTCCCTGTGGCATCGACAGATCCCGCCCAGTTTACATTTCCGAGAACCCAATCCCCACGTCCGTTTTGATCGTCTGCCGCTCGCCATCCACACCCATCTCACCGAGTGGCCCGAGAGCGAAGAACCAGCGATCGCTGGGATTAACTCCTTCGGTTTTGGCGGTACGAACGCCCATCTGGTGATCGAGGAGAGGCCGGCCCGACTATCGGCTCCGTCTCCGTCAGAGCGCCCCCTCGAGATACTGACCCTTGGCGCAAAAACGGAAGCAGCCCTGCGGGAACTGGCCCTGTGCTATCACGAGTTTTTGTCGGCTCACCCGGAACTTTCCCTCGCCGATGTTTGTTTCTCCGCCAATACTGGGCGATCGCCCTTTGATCACCGTCTGGCGATCGTGGCGGACTCCCTCGAACAACTCGGCGATCGCCTGCACCTTTTCGCAACGGGCCAGCCTGGTCAGGGCATCATTCACGGCAAAATCAATCGCCGTCGGCCGGCCAAAGTCGCTTTCTGGTTCCCCAGCCAGGAAAATCCCCGAGTCGGCACTGGCGATAATCTCTATCGCACCCAGTCCACTTTCCGCTCGGCCCTGGCACACTGCGAGCGAATTTTACTTCCCTATCTAGAAAAACCGCTTCTTTCCCTCCTCTACCCCGAAGATGATCGAGAAGCCCCCGATACCTTCCCTCGTTATACCCCCGTCCTCAGTTTCGCCCTAGAATACGCCCTCGCCGAAGTCTGGAAATCCTGGGGGATCGTTGCCGAGGCGTCGCTCGGTTACGGCATCGGCGAGGCGATCGCCGCCTGCCTGACAGGAACCGTAAGTTTAGAGACAATCCTTCCCGCCATCGCCACGGGAGAGTACCAGGAAACCCCCAGGACGGGACGGGCGGAAAAACTGGCCGAACTCGCCGGGACAGAATGCGATCTCTATCTGGAAATCGGTCGGCACTGGGAATTTCCCGCAACTGACCCAAAACTTCCCGGAACTTGGCTTTCCAGTTGGCAAGACGCTTGCTCGGAATGGGAATCCCTGCTTCTCTGTTTAGCCCACCTACACACCAGGGGGATCGGGATCGATTGGTCGGCCTTTGAGGGAGATCGCCCGAGACAGCGTCTATCTCTACCCACCTATCCCTTCCAGCGTCAGCGCTATTGGATCGAGACGGAGGAAGTAAAAGGGGATTTCGCACGACCAGTAGAGGATTCGGTTTGCCGAACCCTCTCCACCTCCCCCGGACAAGAGCTAGAGGAAATGTATGTCGCTCCCAGAGATCGATGGGAAGCGGAACTGATCGAGATTTGGGAAAACACCTTACACCTGCGACCGATCGGCATTCACAATAACTTTTTTGAATTGGGAGGCGATTCTAAACTGATCGCCAGTCTTCTCGTAGCGATCGAAAAAACCTACGGCAGACAATTTCCCCTCGCCCTTCTCTACGAGGCCCCGACCATCGAACAACTAGCGGCGATTCTTCGCCAAGAAAATTGGTCGGTTCCCCGGAAGTCCCTAGTGCCGATCCAGCCGAATGGCTCCCGCCCTCCCCTATTCGGTATCCACGTTCTCGGCAAAGGTCTGAAAACCTATCGTTCCCTCCTACCCTATCTCGGAGCGGAACAGCCCGTGTACGGACTACACTACCGCTTGGGAGTTGTCCCTACCGAGCGATACACCGAAGCGCTCACTACCGTCCCCGATCTGGCCGCTCACTATATCCAAGAAATGCAACTCTTACAACCGAAAGGGCCCTATCATTTATGCGGGCATTCTTTCGGTGGTTTTGTCGCCTTCGAGATGGCTCGACAATTGCAAGATTGCGGGGAGCGGGTCGCCCTCCTGATTCTCTTCGATACCATCGTTCCCGACTCTTTCAAGCGTCTTTCCCTCGCCAAACGAATCCTACAGCATTGGCAGAGCGTCCGACACTCCGGAACGAATTACATCACCCAAAAAATCCGCGGCAAAGCTTACCAGTTGATCCGCAAAAGCAAGCAGTCCTCTAGCCACCGTAACACGCTACTTTTAGAGAAACCAGCCCCCGCAATCGTCGTTCGTGCTGACGCAGACGATCCGGGCTTGCAGATGTTATCCGATCATACCCAGATGGCCGAAAAGTACCTACAAGAGCTGCCGACCTATTCCGGGAAAGTCACTTTCTTTCAAGCTTTGGAACAACCGCTCGGTCAGGGATGGTATATCGAGGAAAAATTCGGCTGGGGGAAATTCGCGGTGGGAGAATGGGAATCACACCTTATTTCTGGTAACCACAAAACTATGTTCCACGAACCGCACGTCCAGAAGTTGGGTGAAACCTTAAAATCCTGTTTGGATAACCTGCCCTAGATCTCTAAATTTTCTCCCAATTTCTCCTTAATTTTTGTAATTATTTTCCCCCTCGAATTATGCGATTTAATCCTTTTATATTCCAAGCCGATTCCTATCCGATCTACCGCCAGCTACGCACCGAAGATCCCATCCATAAAAGCTTTACAGGAGCTTGGGTACTGACTCGCTACGCAGATATAAAATTCGTTCTTCAAGATTCTCGTTTTCATGCTGATCGCATCCCGGAACGTCTCGCCAAAGGGAGTCAGCGCATCGATCCTCACGAGTTTCAAAGGATGACGGAAAACCTACAAAAATGGTTTTTATTTTTGAATCCTCCCGATCATACCCGCTTGCGATCGGTCGCCAGTAAAGCCCTCGTCTATTGGACGACCGATCGCCTTCGTCCCTTCTTAGAGGAGACCGTCGATCGATTAATCGATAACTTCCGTCAGCGAGGAACAATGGAGGTGATCGATGATTTCGCCCGTCCCCTCTCTAAAGCCCTGATGGGGAGAATGTTCCGGCTACCCGAACCCGATCACGATCGCCTTCACTACTGGTCGGACGAGCTATTCCATCAAATTTTTGAACCGATGATCTCTCTAGAGGGTTACAAACATCTTAATCAAGTCTCTCTAGGCTTGATCGAATATTTTAAAGTTCTCATTAATGAGCGAAAAAATAACTTACAGGATGATTTACTCAGCGATCTCATTACGGCAAGAGAGCGAGGAGAAAAGTTAGAGGAAGAGGATTTATTATCGATCTGCGTTCTCTTAATGAGTGGTGGACAAACGACCGTGATTAATTTAATCGGCAACGGATTGCTATCTTTACTTCGTAATCCCGAACAGCTAGAAAAACTCCAACAACATCCTGAACTAATTCACAGTGCCGTTGAAGAGTTATTGCGCTATGAAGGACCGACCCAAATGATCGCCAGAGAAGCGGCGGAAAGAGTCGAGATCGATGGCAAAGTTATCGAGCCGGGGGAATTAGTATTTCTCTATCTAGCCTCCGCTAATCGTGATCCAGAACAATTTCCCGATCCGGATCGACTCGATATCACCCGAGGGGAAAAGAGTCGTCATCTTTCCTTCGGAGCGGGAATTCATTACTGTGTTGGCGCTACCCAAGGACGCACTCAAGGACAGATCGCCATTAATAGCCTAGTCCAACAGATACCCAATCTCCAACTGCAAACCGAACGGGTAGAATGGCGTAAAAGTATCGTGATCCGCGGACTCAAAGCTCTTCACCTTACTTGCAAATTGTAAATAACTTTCGAGAATCTCTTATGACTACTGTTTACTTACATATAGGGATGCCAAAGACAGGCTCAACTTCTTTGCAAAAATTCCTTTTTGCAAACCGAAGTCAATTATTAGAAGAAGGATATTTATATCCGATCACTGGCACGAAAAAAATTGGTCAAATATGGGATCGTTATTCTCATAACTCCTTAAGCAAACAATTGGAAACAAAACACGATGTGTGGGAGCAGCTACAACAAGAAATAGAGATAAGTAAAGCCCAAAATATAGTTATTTCTTCCGAATTTTTTACTTATCCTAAAAGATTTTTTGACAATACAAACAGTATCAAAAAAATCAGAACTTATCTACAAAATTATTCTGTTAAAATCATTATTTATTTGAGAGATCAAGTCGATTTTTTGCAATCTCTTTATGCTCAAATGATTAAGTCAAATCTACAAGATTCATCGATAAAAATAATGATAGAAAAGGAAAAATTTCGCTGTTACTATTACTCAATGTTAGAACGGTGGTCTTTCGTATTCGGGCTGGAAAATATCCTCGTAAGAGTCTTCGAGAAGGAACAATTAAAAAATGCCAATCTATAGGATGATTTTTTGAGTGCTATTCATTTCCCACTTCTACACGATGACTTCAGAATTCAGCCCTGCTACACAAACACGTCGCCTTCTATTAAAGTCATCAAGATTATGCGTATCTTGAATCAATACTCACACTTTTTAACGGAGCGAATAAGCTTCGATCAATTGGACAATTTAAAGATAAAGAAGTGGATAAATCGCCAGTATAGCAAAAAACATACTCATTTTCTAGAGTATCTAAGTAATCAGAATGAATTGACCAGTACTATCAATCGATTGCCCGATTTTTTGATTAGCGATTACCTATTAACTTCCGAGGAAAAATATTCTCTAAAGCAAGAATTTTTAGAAGAAAATTCTCGAGTCGCCTGTAGGTATTTAAATCGCCCGGACGGTAAGTTATTCAAAGCTCGTTAATCAATGATATGCACCCCCCAACAACTAGCTACAGCTGGCTGAATAAATCTAAAAATTGTTGGATAAGACTTTTAGGCTTTTTTGAAATCAAAAAGTGCCAGCCATTGCAGGGATCGGGAGGGAAATTTAGGCACTTTTTCCCTGAAAATTGGTAAAACCCCACACCCTGCCCCCGGGAAAAACTTTTTGCCGCAAACCCTAGCTACAGTCCCGCAATTGCCCCTCGCGCCATAGATGCGATCGCTTGTTCCGTAGCCCGGGGTAGATGATAATATTTACCCCCGGCTTTTAGGGCTAATTCTTTGGCAAAACCGGTGGAGACGAATTTTTTCTCCGTATCGATAACCAGCAGTTTAATGCCTAAAGAGCGAATTTTAGCGGCAATATCGAGCAGTTCTGCCTTAATATCGGGTTTTTCCCCCTCCGGAATCGGTTCGCCTAAAGATTTCGCCAAAGGAATATTACTTCTACCGTCGGTAATCGCCACAATCACCACTTGACCGATATCCCCCGATAAACGGGCATTCATCCCCACATGAACCGCTTGGGTTAAACCGTGGGCTAAGGGGGAACCGCCGCCACAGGGCAGGGTTTCTAGACGTTTTTTCGCTAGGGTAATCGATTTGGTCGGCGGTAATAGTACATCCGCTCGCTCACCCCGGAAAGGAATCAGGGCAATCTGGTCGCGATTTTCGTAAGCTTCCGTTAACAGACGCATAACCGCACCTTTGGCCGACTGCATCCGATTCAGGGCCATGGAACCGGAGGCATCAACGACAAAGACAATTAAAGAACCGGCCTTGCGGGCCAGCCGTTTTGAGCGCAGATCCCCTTCTTCTATAATCACATGACGTTCGGGATTCCTCAAGCGACGGGCTTTTTGATAGGGGGCGGCCGCCCGGAGAGTGGCATCGACGGCGACTCTTTTCACCTTGCCCCGGGGTAACATCGGCTTAATATAACGTCCTCTATCTTCCGAGAAAATCAGGTTACGCGCCCCCGATTTCCCCTGACGCTGGGCCATCTGGGCAAAATACAGCACACTGGGATCCAGTAAAACCCCTTCCGGGTCGAAAACAAATTCTTCCGGCAGATTATCCGGCTGTTCCGGTTCTTTTTCCTCCTCTTTCTCCTCCTCTTTTTCTTCCTGTTCCTGCTGGTTTTCGTCTTGGGGCGGTTCCGGTGGTGGCGGTGGTGGCGGTGGCTGTTGTTCCTGTTCTGGAGGCGGCGGCGTAATCAGCGATCGAGGTACAATAACTAATTCGACGGCTCTTTTTAAGTCATCGGCACTGACTAAATCCCGACCTTCTAAAGCGGCGGCGGCCTTGGCTACTCTCACGGCAAAAATCTCGGCGCGATGACCTTCTACCCTACCGCGCACCGCTTCCTCCACTAGATAACTAATTTGTTCGGGTTTAATTTTTACCTCTTTTAACCATTCCCTCGCCAGAATAATTTCGGTTTTTAGATCATCAATTTCTTGGGCATATTGGGCGATAAAAGCGCTGGGAGAAACAGCATACTCGATCGCCTGATTGACGGCGGTGACTCGTTGATCTAAACTAAGGACACCATCGGCGGAAAGAGCAATGGCAATTCTATCTAATAAATGGGGTCGTAAATCCCCTTCTTCCGGGTTATAAGTAGCGATCAGGATTGGTTTGCAGGGATGTTGAAAACTGATGCCTTCCCGTTCGATTTGGTTACGTCCTTCGCTTAAAACTGTTAGTAATTGGTTAGCAATTTGGTCATCAAGTAGATTAATTTCATCGATGTAGAGAATTCCCCGATGGGCGCTGGCTAATAAACCGGGTTGAAAGACTGGTTCCCCCTGTTTCACCGATTCTTCCACATCGACGGAACCCAATAAACGATCCTCGGTGACTCCTAGGGGAATCTGCACGAAAGGGGCCCGGATAACTTCCGTGGCGACCTCTCCACTGCTATATTCTTCTTTAGTGCGCTCGTCCCATTCGTCGGCATTGTTGGGATCACAATTAAAGACATTACCTGCAATAATTTCGATCGGTGGCAGTAGGGAATGTATCGCTCGCGCCATGACTGATTTGGCGGTTCCCCGACGCCCGGCAATTACCACACCCCCCAGGGCGGGATCCACGGCGGCTAAGAGTAGGGCTAATTTAATCGCTTCTTGGCCGACAACGGCAGTTAGGGGAAAATTGAGGGTCAGAGTGGGCATAGATCTAGATTCAGGCGGCCAAATTCTAGTGTAAAACAGAAGCTCACTGGTCTGGCACTTTTCCCCTTTTGATTCCCGAACTCAGATTTTAAGTAGGTAGTCGTTAAAAATTATCAGACACCCCCCTTATCAAGGGGGGATTAAGGGGGGATCGGCACCCCCCTTATCAAGGGGGGCAGGGGGGATCGAACCTAAAATCCCTTTTTAATTTAATTATAACCAGCTACTTAGCCGCATCTCGATCGATTTCTTCAACCCCGAACCGATCGAGAAGTTGCCGGGTTAATCTAGGATTAGCTCCTGTTGACGGCTGTAGAGAGGACAAAAATATGATAGCGACAATAATCGATCGCCTTACGGAAACCAACCCGCAAATTATGCGAGAATGGCAAGGAAGATTAACCCCGAAAAATATCTCGATCGCCTCGATTATCTCCCTAGTTGGTCAATTATTAGTTTATTTATACTATCAAAATCTCTTGCCGGTAGCGGGGGTGGAGGTATATAATCGTTACTGTACCGTTAATCTCCCCGATGACTACTATCGTGAGATTAGTAACTGTATCCAAGACTTAAATGGTCAATGGATGATTATCTCCCAGTTATGGTGGTTAGATATCTTCACTTTTCTGAGCATTACCGGCATTTTCGCTCTTTTAGTGGTGGGAACCTATCAATTAATCGCCGATCTTTCTGGGGAAGAACGCCGGGGTACACTTAATTTTATCCGTCTGAGTCCCCAACCCGCCAGAACAATTTTTATCGGCAAAATTTTCGGGGTTCCCATTCTCCTCTATCTCGTCTGTCTTCTCGCTTTACCCTTTCACTTGGGGGCGGGTTTATCAGCAGGTGTTCCCTTGTCGTTAATTTTAGCCTTCTACGCGGTTCTGATCGCTAGTTGTGCCTTTTTCTATCATGCCGCCCTCAGTTTCGCTTTAGCCACGCCATGGTTAGGGGGATTTCAACCCTGGTTAGGCAGCGCTACAGTCTTAATCTTTGTGTTTTATAGCACTATGTTTACTTCATCGGGCTATGGTGGTTCCCGTACCCCCTTTGATTGGTTAATTCTCTTTAATCCTAGTTTTGTCCTCCCCTATCTAGTTAAATCTACCTTTCTCCCCCCCGATGCGGTAGGCTATCTAGGAATCTCACAAATCTTTGATCTGCGTTGGTACGGTCAATCTCTCTGGCAATCGGTTACAACGGGTATTAGTTTAATTTTTCTCAATTTTGCCCTCTGCACCTACGGGTTAACCAGAATTATCCAGCGTCGCTTCCATAATCCCCTCGCTACTCTTGTTAGTAAACCCCAAAGTTACTGGATGATGGGCTGTTTTAGCGCTATTAGCCTAGGTTTTGTCTTCCAAACTCTGGAACCGAGATATCTTTTCGATAATTTTGCGATTCTTAGCGTTTTTGTGGCAATTTTTGCCTTGTTAATCCTTTTTGCCCTCACTCCCCCCCGTCAAACTCTCCAAGATTGGGCGCGCTATCGTCATCTACAAGGAAAAAAGGGCATTAGTCTGGGGAAAGCTTTAATCTTTGGCGAAAAAAGCCCTTCTACCCTAGCCATGGCTGTTAACGTCGCTATTGCTATTTTATTTATCCTTCCCGCTATTTTTATCGCCCCTCTCCATCAATATAAACTAGCCGCTGCAGCCGGGTTTCTCTTGGCAATGAACATGATTTTAGTCTATGCCGCTATCGCCCAATTATTGATGTTAGCCCGCACAAATAAACGCGCTTTGCTGGCAGCCACTAGCATCGGCATTTTGATTATTTTCCCCCTCCTCTGTTTTGCTGTCTTGGGAGTTGATCCCAGTCAATCTCCGCTGTTATGGTTTTTTACTTTTCTTCCCATTGCCGCTACTCAATACGCTACACTTACCTCTTTCGCTTTAGCAATTTTCAGTCAGTGGTGGGGTTTAACCCTCCTCGGATGGCAAATTAATCGGCAATTAAATCGCCTTGGTGCCTCGGCAACTAAAGCGTTAATCCCGGGCTGAAAAATGCCGACTCACTGGGGGGATTAAATAATATCTCTTTGGTTAATTTTCTCCCCTTGAGTGTCGGTTAATTTTTTTTCCCAAAAAAGCTTGACAAAACCCCACGACTTGACAGATAATTTCTTATATAATGGGAATCCGTGCCTGCCTGCGACCCCCCTTTTTTCAGGTCAAATAAAGCCCAAAAAAATTAACCCCAAAAAGTAGGCTGAGTTAATTTCAGTTCCCATCTGATTAGGAGCATCTTTCAATTTGACAACGCCTATTGTAGGGCTAATTCATGAATTAGCCCTACACCTAGTAATTTCAGTTCCCATCTGATTAGGAGCATCTTTCAATTTGACAACGCCACATTTTTACCCCACCACCGATAAACTATCAACGATTAGCGAGGGAGTATAACAGGAGCCATTCCATTGATTATCGGCTCCCAAAGCGATTAAATTCTGCAAAGCTGTATAAACATTTCCCGTCACCATTGTATCTTTAACTCGTCCGGTGATTTTGCCCTTTTCTATGCGATAACCCAGATCGATATTGACAGAAAAATCGCCCGAAATATCCGCCCCATGACCTAAAATTTGGTCGATAACCAGGCCCTCATCTATTTGCGAGATTAAATCCTCTAAAGTTCCCTCTCCCGGTGCAACGATTAGATTAACCAAATCCGGCTGAGGATAAACCCCTAAACCGGGACGAAAACCGTTTCCCGTCGGAGTAGTTTTTAATAATCTGGCCGTGGTACGATCGCTATAGAATTCTTTAACTCTACCTCCCTCAATTAAAGATAAAAATTTGGTAGGAGTTCCCTCATCATCAAAGGGACAACTATAGGGTTCTCGATCCGGTTGTTGGGATAAAGTCAACTTTTCTGACATCACCAATTGACCGATTTTATCACTCCAGGGCGAAGACTTTTCTAGGATCTGTTTACCATTTAAAGCCATCGCCACCGTACCCCATAACAGGGTAACTGCATTAGCAGTCAATAAAATTGGTAATTTTCCCGTGGGACTATCCACATTATTGGCTGCCCATTGTAGTCGCTGCAATAACTGTTTAATTACCGTTTCGGGATGAGGTGTACTGCGAGTATATTCCCCATCATAAACCGCCAGAAAATCCTCCCCCCGCACCCATTCAATCCCCAGATAATAACTCAAAGCTGTATCGGTATATTGACAATATAAACCCTGAGAATTAACTAAACGGGTGATTTCCCGTTCACATTCCCATTCACCACTACAAATAACCTCAGGGTAAACTTGGCGAATTTGGCCAATCATTTGATTACCCATCTCGATTAAAGATTCTACCGCCACATCTTGCCCAATCGGGTCATAAATTGCCTGTCGTGGTGCCGAAAATTCGATTTCTTCCGGGTCATTGAGATAGGATAAATTTAACGCCGTTTCTACTAAAATTTCCGGTTCTACATCACCATAACCCACCGCTAACCCCGGACAACCCTCGCGCCATAATCTCAAGGCAGTTCCCACGGATTCGGAACTTTCTAACTGTTTAAGACGATTAGCCTCAAAAAAAACGGGATGGGAAAGGGAGGAAGATTGATAAACTTCGGCTGCCACCGCTCCCGATTTGAGAGCCAGTTCGATGAGTTGTTGCGGATCGATCGTCATGGTGATAGTTTTTGAGATAATAGCTATCTGATTATCTCAAGCCCCGGCACTTCGGCGCAAACGCCGCTAATAAGACTCCGGCGAGTTAAAAAATTTTTGCTTATTCATCGATATTTTTGAGCAAAGATGATCCAGTTGGCAAAAAAGTTATCATAGAATCGATCGAGAGCCAAAATAACTTCGATCAAAAGCTGCGTAAATTCTGTATTTTCTCTGGAAGTCTTAGATATAGCCTTTAGAATTTTGATCGTAGCGGTAGGCTAATTCAGATCAATTAAACTTCTTCCTCACTCCCGACTTTGTTAGTATCATGAACCCTAACTCTGGCCGTAAACGTTTATTATCCCTGATATCTGCTGTTTCTTGTAGTTCCCTGTTGATTTTATCCCCTCTAGCCCAGAGAGCGCAAGCAGACGATATTACGGATGCCTTAGAAGCGGTAATTGAATATACTGCTCAATTACATCAGATCAATTTTAAGTATTTGTTAAGCGATGGCCCGATAACCACTCCCTGCGGTGTAATTTCCCTAGCGGCTTTCTGCACCCTAGATAATACAGTCTACGTCAATCTCCAGCAAGTTACTCGCATTAGTGATAATCCCCTATTTCCCCTTTACGCCGTCGCTCACGAGGCCGCTCACGCTGTTCAGTGGAATCGGGGTATCGGTGGCATCGATGAAGGGGGAATGAGCATCGGCATTGAATTACAGGCCGATTGTCTTGCGGGAGATACCCTTTCCTGGTTATTTACCGAAGCGAGAGGTTTATCCAAACAGGATTATATACTAGCGGGAAAACTTCTAGCGGAAGCGGCCTCGGAAGTGGGCGATTTTGAAGCTCCTAATCGCTCCCACGGCACACCCCAACAGCGAGGTGATTCGGTCCTGCAAGGATTCTACGGGGAAAATCATCAAGCCTGTATGCGTTAGCTAACACTCAAGGCTGTATTTCCCCTAGAATGCCTAAAAAAGCTTAAAAAACTACTGTAACCCTAACCAAGATAACAGACCTTGGCCAGTGAGATACTCAATCAACAGGGTGATCACAAAACCAATCATAGCGGCCCTACCGTTGAGGCGCTCGGCATAGTCATTAAAGCCAAATTTGGGATCTTCTAATTTGGGGGTTTGAGTCGGTTGTGGTTCAGTCATAATCTTTACAGGCTGTTTACATTTCTTTACTATTCTAGCGGAGTTAGAAGTTAGGTTGTAACTAATTTCTAACTCCTCTCTATTTGCCCTAATCTCGACCGTTAAGAGCGATTAAAAGGCGCAGAATAAAGATAAATAGGTTGATATAGGTCAAATACATCGATAAAGCAGCGCTGAGATACTGCTCATCTCTGTAGGTACGGGGCAAGATGTAAAAGTCCACCACTGCCGAGCCGGCAAACAAGAAAACCCCGATGCCGGAAATAGCGATTTCTAACCAGGTGGGAGTAACGCCACCAAAGATAGAGAAAATTAGCTGACCAATGAGAACAATAAAAAGAGCGAGAATACCGATGCTCACGGTTTGAGTCAGGGCTAAACCATCTTTTTCTGACAGATTCGAGCCGATATTCCGTCCCAACACAAAAGCGATGCCGCAACCGAGGGCAGCAATTGCCACTCCTCGCAAACCGACACCGGAAGTACCTAAGGCCACATAGACGATTCCACTGAGAGTATAGCCAGAAAGAAGGCTATAGAGAGTCAGGAGGGGCAGAGCAGTGCTTTTATTGCCTCTTTCCGCAGTATTACGCGCGACAAAAAATAAAATAATCTCGGCAACCAGGGCGACAAAGAAAGTCGGGAAGAAAATCTGGGGATAGGATTGGAGCACACCTAAACCGCCATAGGTTCCCACCGCAGTCAAAATTAGACCGCCACCGAGATAGGGCAGGGCCTTGGGGATAACATTAGGGCCGATAAGAGCTTGGCTTTTAGCCTCGCGTAAAGCTTGACGAAAATTACTGGTATTACTCATGGTGACTAGGTTCGAGATACTTGTCTCAATCAATCTTGTTAAACAGAAACTATTCTTGATTAGTTCGTCAAGAATGGCGAATCGGAGGGAAGAAAAAAAAGTAACTTTCTCCCCAGCATCGATTCCCTCTTGATTGTAACGAAAAGACTAGGGATCGAGCTAAGTAGGTAGGTGTTAAAAATCCTCAGATACCCCCCCTTGACCGCTCAAGTCACCGTCAACAGAAGCCCGATTCAAGGCGATAATGTCCCGTCAACTGGATATTTCCTGTTTTTATTAATTACAATCCTCAGAGTATCCCCTGACCTAAAGCCAAACCTGTCACCAACATTCCTAACACTAGAAAAGGCTGGGCGCTGGCTTGATATTTGACATCATTTTTGAGCGGATCCCGCAGAAAATACATATCTTGGAAAGTGATCTGAGGGATAATTAGTAACAGTAAAATAGCGGCATAAAGATTCTGATGAATACTAATCAGATAACCCGCAATTCCCGCTTGAAAAACATCGATCATAATCACACAAATCCAAGCGGCAGTGGTAATTCCAAACATAACTGGCAAGGATTTTAAGCCTAATTTTTCGTCACCCTCCACACTTTTAAAGTCGTTAACTACAGCAATGCCTAAACCCGCCAGACTATAGATGAGAGTTAGGATCATAATTGTCCCATTTAACTGACCAAAAAGGGCGTGACCAGCCCACCAAGGTAATGCTATATAACTAGCACCGAGGGCATAATTTCCCAGCCAACCATTTTGTTTTAATTTTAAGGGTGGTGCTGAATAAATATAGGCGATAAAAGAACCAAATAGGGTTAAACAGAGCATGATCGGGAAATCATGACCGGCCCAGCGATCGAGAAGATAAGATATTCCTAATCCACCCACTAATAAAACCAAAATCTGGCCGACCACTTGCGGAATAGAAATTGCCCCCGAAGGAATCGGACGATAGGGTTCATTAATTGCATCGATTTCTCGATCATAAAAATCATTTAAAGTTTGGGTATAACCAGTCATCAACGGACCGGAAAGTAACATACAGGCGGCCGCTTTTAAGACATCTTCTAAAGACCAAGTATAATTCCCCGATGAAGCCGCCCCACAGACAACCCCCCAAATTAGAGGAATCCAAGTGATCGGCTTCATCAATTGTAAGCGGATTTTCCAGAGGGAAGTTTCTGCCGATGAGGCTCCTTTCATGCCCAATAATTGGCGAGTTTTTGCGCCTCGATTATCCTTGTTTTCTATCTCGGTGTTCGACATAATCCCTTAAAAAGAAATAATTAAGTAACCGTCTTGGAATTTCGCCCCTTTTACCGCTCGTCCGGTTAGCGGCGGTGGTACATCAATATTACGCCGTTGATCCCCAGCTTCGATGGTTAATTCTGGACCCGATTGCGTCAGTTTTACCTGTTTTTTCTCGAATCCGGGTAAATAAACCTTGACCTGAGCGGCTGCCGTATCGATTATTAACGGTTTGGGCGGCTGCACCGTGAGAAAATTGGGTAACTCGGCGATTAATTCCTGCCAATCTTCTCCTTGACGGTCGGGTAAAATCGCCGCCGGCAGCGGGGCAAAATCCTCCGTAGCACTCTGACAGCGATTAAAAATCACTCCCCCCACATTTAAACCGATTTGCTGCGCCCCACCCCAAAGATATTTGGCCTCTGCGATCGCAATTGGATCATCATTGGTGACTAGATAGGCTAAAACTCGCCGAGGATCGGCCAAAGCGGAGCGTCCCTCGTCTAAAATGTTATTATCGGCCTTCTGCCCTAAACCGTCGGGATTAAAAGAGAAATTCAGCACGGCAGCGGCGATCGGTTGGAAAAAGGGAGAAAGGGTGCGACCGATCTCAGAATCGCTGAAAACCTGCCGAAAACGCCGTAAATACCAGCCACCCACCTCTGGAATCCCCAACATTCTCAGACTGTTGATATCTCCGCTGCCGTCGTAGATGATGACATCGTAATTTCCGCTTTTATCCTGTTCGCGCAGGAAATTTAAAGCTAGAGCTTGATCCATCCCGGGTAAAATGCCCAACTCTTGACCATAAACATTTTTCAAGGTGGGAGAACGCAAATACTGCTTTTCTAATTCCTTGACTTCTTCCCAACTTTTTTCTAGTAACTGGGTACTACTAAGCTGGATAACCGAGAGATTAGGGGCAATTTCCGTAATGGAGGAGCTAGGGGAGGCCTTGAGGAGTAATCCCCAAGCGGGGCTAGGATCCTGACCGATCAAGAGAACTTTTGACCCCAGACCAGCCATTTTTCTTGCCGAAGCGATCGCTATCGTACTGCGACCGCTGCCCCCCTTGCCCAAAAAGGTCAAAATTAAGGACATAATTAATTCCTAAGCATTGTATTTAGATGAGTTTGAGTTCATCCTCAAAAAACCAAGTAGCGGTCTTATCATCGAACTGGACAACAGCACCAACACCGCTGCCATCGGTCATCTTAAAATTTTTGATGACACCCACTTTACCCAATTTACCCGCTACATCCGAGTTAACGCGGTCTCTTAAGCGACAGACCTTGACTTTTTGCCCGATTTCCATTACTTCCACAGTTTTAATAAGACGATAATTCAATAAACCAATCCTAAGTTTAATATAAATTCGTGTCAGATAAACCCCCCAATGCTCTTCAGTTATCGGTCTTTCTCAGATCATCTGCACTTAGCGATCATATATACTAAGTAGTTGGACAAAATCAACTTCTTGGTTAGGATAGGCAAGAGGCAAAAGGCAATAGGTAAGCCCCCCCGATGTCGGGGGGGTTGGGGGGGTAAGAGGTAGTTAGATATGTGTAATCAATTGTGTCTAGCTACTCAAAAAAGGGGTTTTATTTGGTTTCTGGGGCAGGATTTTGGAGATTTTCTATTTGTTCTCTTTGCTTGCGTTTAAACTCCTCGGCCGCTTCGTTGATATTATTGAGGGTGTCTTCCTGAAATTCCGCTCCGTCCCGGCTACGGCGAAAATTACTATTATGAATCAAGTCTAGAGGATTAAAACCACCGAGACCATCCCTGCCATCGGAACTACGTTCATTTTTTTGATAATCCGGCTGACTGGGGTTCAAGCTTTGAGCTAACACTTGCGGATTAAAATCAGCCCCGACTAATAAAATAGTAGCTAGGAATAAAGACGATTTGATTAACATTTTTTGAGTATTCATAATCTGACTAACTCCTCAGAAAATTAAGTGGGTAGGTGTTAAAAGTTGTCAGCCCCCCCCTTATCAAGGGGGGACTAAGGGGGGATCGGCATCCCCCTTATCAAGGGGGGCAGGGGGGATCAGAGGCAAAATCTATCTTCAATTTAATTATAACTACTTACTTATCTAGTTTTTGGTGGTGAGAAAGTTGTAGGCTTTTCAGTGAACAGTAAACTGATAACTGGTAACTGGTAACTGATAACTGATAACTGATAACTGATAACTGATTTAAGCAAAACGACGACGAAGTAAGGGCTGAATTGCTAAAAGGATTAGCAGATCAAAAGCTAAGAGCAGGCCTAAAACTGTCAAGAAATTGAGGTCAAGCCAAGGGGTTTGTAAGACTATGCTATCAAAAGACCAGTGCTGATTGAAATAAATATAACGGATCGGTTCGATCGCATAGGTAAGAGGGTTGAGACTAGCGATTACTTGTAACCAATCTGCCATAAAGTTTAAGGGAGCGAGGGCGGTACTGGCAAATAAAAGCGGTAAATTGGTGACGAAAATGACGGCGATTAATTCGATATGTCCGGGCAGAGCAAAGGTTAAACTGAGACTTAAGGCAGTCATCCCCAAAACTATTAGGAAAACAATCAAAGCGATCGCACCTAATCCCGTTAAACTGGGCAATCCTGCCCCTAAAAAGGCACTAGCGGCCACGATCGAGGCGGTTTGGATGAAACTGAGGACGATAATATAGATGGTAGAAGCGGCCACGATCGAGTAACGAGTGGTTAAAGGTGCTACCAAGAGACGGTTAAGGAAGCCAAATTCTCGATCGAACATTACCGGCAAACCGGCATTTAAGGCCCCAGAAAAAGCGGTAAAGACAATCACCCCGGGGGCGAGAAATTTAGCATAACTGAGATCGTTGCCGAATAGACCCTGGGGAGCCTTATAAAACAATGCCCCAAATAAAATCAGCCACATAAATGGCTGAATTACCCCCGCGATTAGGGTTGAAGGACGACGTTGTAATTGGATGAACAGACGTTTAGTCATGGCCAGAGTTTCTTGCAGAAATTCCCCTAGCACATTTCCCCCATCGTCCACCGTTGCTGCTCTAGTGGGATTGGGGGCTAAACTAGCTTTTAAGGAAGAAGGTGTGATGGTTTGGCTCATGAAATATTTACCTCTAATGCAGTCTCAACGAGTAATTTGGATAGTCAACAGTTTATAAGTGATCAGATGGCTCTCTTGGGGTTCCGGTGATCGGCAAATCCTCTCGAAAAAAAGGCTGACACCCTACCACTTCTCCAATATACAAGGGGCGCAAGCCCTGGTGGAGAGGAATGTAAATATTTATTAAATTGTAGCTTTTGATACAATGCGGGGGGGGGAAGTGTGTATGCTCTCCTTGAGCATTTGCTTGTCATTGTTTTGGGTTGCCCTATTGCTTAACCCGAATCGAAATGTCACGCACTCAAACCATTTACCATTAACCCTTTTTTTTTGATGAAATTACAACTCGGCATTCTATCCGGGGTTGCCCTGGCTACTCTGGCAACGGCTAGTGCGGCACAAGCTGCAAGCGTGACTGTCAATAATTTTTCCTTCGAGACACCATCAAACCCTAATTTTTCACCAGTTATTACCGGTTGGACTGTGAGTAGTGGCAACGCGGGGGTTCAGCCATTCAATGCGACTCAATTTCCAAGCGGAGTACCCGACGGTTCGCAGGCGGCTCTTATTGCTTTCAATGGTGGATCGATCCGTCAAGATGTAGCCGCCACTTATCAAGCCGGAACTCGATACACGCTCAATTTATTCGCGGGTATTCGTCTAGATGAACCGGGCAACTTGACCTTGCCGAACAGTACAATTTCGCTTCGCCGGAGTGATAATAATACGGTTTTGTCGAGTTTTACATTTAATCAGAGTTCCTTTTCGTCAAGAGGAGTATTCTTATCGTTCAACACTTCTTATCTGGCGGGGATTGCCGATCAGGGTGCGGGAATTCGCATCTCTATTGACCGTCCGAATAATGGGGGGACACAATTAGTTTTCGATAACGTTACACTTAATGCGACTCCTGTCCCCGAACCCACGAGTGTTCTTGGTTTTATCACCCTGGGCGGTTTAATGCTAGGGGGTGCTGTGGGCAAAGCGAGAAAATAATGCCCAAGGGAGAGGAGACGCGGGTTTCCTCTCTCTTTTTTGAGGGGTTTCATGGGAAGATCGCTATGGTGCAATCCCGATCATAATGAAACGAGACTCGATATTTTACCGGCTTTTTCAACAATCCCCCTCCCTTCTCTTCGATTTACTGGAAAACCCGCCAGATAATGCCACCGAATACCGCTTTGACTCCGTAGCTGTTAAGGAACCCAAATTTGAGATCGATGGCGTATTCCTGCCACCCGATAATGATAGTAGCGGGGTGATTTATTTTTGTGAAGTGCAATTTCAAAAAGACGAACGACTCTTTGACATCCTCACCGCCGTGAACGGACGGTGATTCCCAAACCTCACGATTTAGGCTTCGGCCGTGAGCTCAGCGTTCGACCGAGCTCACGCCGAGGTCCGAACGGTTTCTGTTTCTTTCCCGAAGGATTTTTCGCACCTGCCTTAACAGATTTACTCTGTTCTGGTCATCAGGTCGCTCCACAGACTGACACCGCAAGCCCTGCGGCCAAAATATTTTTACTGGCGTTAATATCTCGGTCATGGTGAGTCCCACAGTCTGGACAGTCCCACTCTCGAACATTTAACGGCATTTTTTCAGCAATATACCCGCAATTACTACATCTTTTAGAGCTAGGAAACCATCTATCTATTTCGATGTAGTTTCTCCCATACCAACGGCATTTATAGGCTAATTGTCGGGTGATTTCTCCCCAGCTTACATCAGATATTGCCTGAGATAATTTCGGGTTTTTGACCATATTCTTGACGGCTAAATTCTCAACCACAATCGTTTGGTTTTCACGAACTAATTGAGTGGTTAGCTTATGTAAATGGTCTTTTCTGCTATCGGTGATTTGAGCGTGAATTCTGGCTACTTTGATTCTTGCTTTTTCCCGATTTTTTGAGCCTTTCTTCTTCTTAGAAAGATTTTTTTGGGCCTTTCGCAGTCTCCGATAATGCTTTTTAAAATGCTTGGGATTAGATACTTTATCGCCATCGCTGGTAATCACGAGGCTACTAATTCCTAAGTCAATTCCGATGGCTTTATCTGTTACTGGTAGAGGCTTAATCGTTGGGTCATCAAATCTAATTGAAATATGCCAACGTCCAGAAGGATGTAATCTGACTGTTACTGTGCTTGGTTCACAGCTTTCTGGTATTTGTCTTGACCATCGAATAGGTAAAGGTTCTGTGCATTTGGCTAAATAGATTTGTTTGTCTTTGAACTTAAAAGCAGATTTGGTAAATTCGGCACTTCCTCCCTGATGTTTTTTCTTAAAGTTAGGATACTTAGTACGACCAGCAAAGAAATTAGTAAAAGCTGTTTGTAAATGTCTTAAGCCTTGTTGTAAAGGTACACAGCTAACTTCATTGAGAAAGTCTAATTCTTCTTGCTTTTTCCACTCGGTCAACATTGAAGAAGTTTCAGTATATCCTACTCTTTCTTGTCTTTCATACCAAGCTTGTGTTCTGAGATGGAGTGCCTTATTGTCAACCAATCTTACACAGCCCAAAGTGCGCCGCAATAGCGACTCTTGTTCGGGTGTGGGGTAAAATCGGAACGAGTAGGCTTTTTCCATGTCTCACATTCTAGCATATATTTCGTAAATGTTCTAATATTTAACAGTAAAGCCGTCGTAGAACGACGGGGTTTCAGACCCAAATTTTCGATGAAAGGGTATTTGGCGAATCATTTTTGTATTTTTATCGTCAGCGAGAACGATTTACCGATTGGCAAATTGTTGTCATCTATCCCACCCGTAGCCTAGAACAAAGTAACACCCATCCCTACCGGGCGCTGCTCAATTGTAATCAGGTGCATCGAATTTATCTGAAAGAATTAGGGGAAATTCAGCAGTTACCCCTAGGAGTTGCCTTGATGGTACTCACTACTGTGGAAGAAACCCAAGCACCAGAAAAAGCCCGCTATTTACTGGCACGAACCCAAGAGCAAATTGCAGATACAGAAGCCAGTCGCGCCATAATAGAAATGATTGCCACAATTATGGTGTATAAATTTACTAACTTGAGTCGGCAGGAGGTTGACGCGATGCTAGGACTACAATTGGCAGATACAAGGGTATATCGTGAAGCCAAGGAAGAAGGACGACTGGAAGGACGACTGGAAGGACGACTGGAAGGACGACTGGAAGGACGACTGGAAGGGGAATCTGCCCTGATTTTACGTCTGTTGCAACGTCGCTTTGGTGCAGTGGATGAGGTATTGGCTGCCCGAATTCAGGCTTTAGAAATCGAGCAATTAGAGTCCCTGGCTGAGGCTTTGTTGGATTTTACAACCTTAAACGACCTAGTGCTTTGGCTAAATCGCCCCTCGCAACCGCTTAACTAAACTTAGTCAAACCTAAGCCACCTGAAAGGGTGAGTTGGGAAATTTTGATGGCCAAATATCCATCCCTGACGATGGGTGACAAGGGCAATTCTCGTCGGAGGGTAGATAAAAGTTTATGCGGATGGCGAGACTCGAACTCGCAAGGCGTAAGCCACACGCCCCTCAAACGTGCGTGTCTACCAGTTCCACCACATCCGCTTGATTTTAGCTTAATCACTATAGCACAGAAAAAAAATAATCTGCAAGCAACTTTTAAAAATTACTGCCGCACAACCTTCGCGCCACCTGAGTTAGTACGGATAAACCTTTTAGGGAACCTTGAATCAAATGGAAGGCCGGGAGAGGACGGATTAACATTTGTCGAGCTAGGGGCAATGGTAGCAGCTGACCTTGATTATCAATTGCCGGGGCTAAATCGGGTAAATCCTGTGTCACCTCGTCGCTAATCACGCGCACAATTGCCACTTTTTGCCCGCGTAAAGCCGCTAAAATCCTTGCTCCTTCCATATCTACCACTTCATAGCCCCCCTGTCCTAAACGTCGTTTTTCCTCGGATCGGCTAATCAGGCGATCGCTTGTTAAACCTTTAACGAGACTATATCCGGTTAATTGGGCGATTTCTGCGGTTATTTCTGGTTCGCACTGCCAATAACTCCCCTTTTCTGCGCCACAACCTTGATAGATTACCCCATCTCCGACCCGATAGCGATCGCTGAGACTGCCCGCTAATCCCATCAGCACAATTTTTCCTGTAAACTTATTAAGAAATTCTAGAGATTGCCTAGAGACTGGGGAACTGTCGAGGAATTCTGGAGCGCCAAGGTTAATCGGGATAATTTGCGGGGCTAAATCGCCGATTTTCCTTAATCCTCGACGGATTGAGCTATGCTCGGCCCCCCGGGGAACAAGAATAATATCTTCAGGTGTGAGCATGAAATTTTTGAGAAAGTTTCCTAATTAGTCCAGTGAGATGTTATAAACAATAATAGTGAACTAATTAGGAATAATTCTTAAGTAAATAGCCCTGCCACTGACTGGGCGATTGTCTTTCTCACCATGAAAAAGTCTGTAATTCTGCGTTTATCCGAGGTTAACAAGCGTTTTCCCGCTTCTCCTACTCTAGCTGTCGATAATATCAGTTTTAGTTTAACAGAGGGCGAAATTCTCGGATTATTGGGCCCGTCGGGTTGCGGTAAAACCACTCTACTGCGGATGATTGCGGGATTTGAAAAACCATCTCAAGGAGTGATTGAATTGGGAGGGCGAATAGTTGCCGACGAAAAAACCTTTATTCCCCCAGAAAAACGCAATACGGGCATGGTTTTTCAGGATTACGCTCTTTTTCCCCATTTAACCATCGCCGAAAATATCGCCTTTGGGTTAAAAAACTCTGGGGAGAAATTATCGAGCAGAGCTATTAACGCTAGGGTGGCGGAAACTTTGGATTTAGTCGGACTGCAAGGACTAGAAAAACGTTATCCCCATCAGCTATCGGGAGGACAACAGCAAAGAGTCGCCCTCGCCCGCGCTTTAGCCCCAAAACCCTCTTTAATCCTCTTAGATGAACCTTTAAGTAATCTCGATGTGCAGGTCCGGCAACGCTTACGACACGAGATCCGTCATATCCTGAAAGCGACTGGTATCTCGGCCATTTTTGTCACCCACGACCGGGAGGAAGCAATGGTGATCAGTGACACAATTGCGGTCATTTGTCAAGGAAAATTAGAACAAATTAACAATCCCGAAGAAATTTATAGTCATCCGGCCTCGCGATTCGTGGCCGAGTTTGTCACCCAAGCTAACTTTCTCCCCGCTAGACGGAAGGGGGAACAATGGCAAACCGAGATAGGAGTCTGGGAAATTGCCGATGGTCAAGATTTGGACAAAGGGGAATTGATGCTGAGAGAGGAAGATGTCAAAATTAACCCGGATGAGACGGGAGATCTAGTTATTTGCGATCGCCAATTTTTGGGGCGGGAATACCGTTATTGTCTGCTAACGGCCACCGGCAGCCAAATCCACGCTAGAACAACGATTAACACCCAATTAGACATCGGTACAAAGGTAAAACTATCAATTATTCCCGATAGCGTCCGTGTATTTGCCGACTGATAAATCACATCTGACTTGAAAGTGGGTGTAGGGTGTGGGGTGTAGGGTGTAGGGTGTGGGGAGATTTTTTTTAGTAAAAAGGCAGCTCCGAGCTTATCGCTTAATACTATTGACTGATAACTTACCCACTGATAACTGATAACTGATAACTGATAACTGATAACTGATAACTGATGCAAGGCTGATGGCTAATATTGATATCGATCGCGATTTAGGACTAGGGTGGCATTTTTAGCGACAAAATCAATAATTTTTTTGGCCACATCCACACCGGTGGCCGCTTCTATTCCTTCTAAACCGGGAGAGGAATTGACCTCAATAACCACAGGCCCGTGATTGGACCGCAATAAGTCCACACCCGCAACCCTTAAACCCATGGCTTTAGTGGCCCGTATAGCTGTACTGCGTTCCTCTGGGGTTAATTTTATTTTTTCTGCTTTGCCACCGCGGTGAAGATTAGAACGAAAATCCCCTTCGGCCCCCTGTCGTTTCATCGAGGCTACCACTTTTCCATCGATGACAAAACAGCGCAGATCTGCCCCACTGGCCTCTTTAATATACTCTTGTACTAGAATATTAGCCTCTAATTGCCGAAAAGCTTCAATAACTGACTTGGCTGCTTGATCGGTTTCCGCTAAAACTACCCCAATACCTTGGGTTCCTTCTAATAATTTAATCACGAGAGGGGTGCCGCCGACGGTTTCGATTAAACCATCGATATCTTGAGTTGCGTGGGCAATTCCCGTCACCGGTAAACCTATCCCTTCCCGAGCGAGGATTTGCAGACAACGCAATTTATCCCGCGACCGGGAAATTGCTTGCGAGTCGTTGGCAGTAAAAACATTCATCACCTCGAATTGTCGGACGACTGCGGTTCCATAGAAGGTTTTTGAGGCGGCAATACGGGGAATAATTGCGTCGAAACTCTCCAAGGGTTTACCGTTATAGACAACCGTGGGTTTATGGGAGGTGATGTTCATGTAACAGCGCAAATAATTGATCACTCGTACCTCATGTCCTTGGGCTTCTCCCGCTTCTTTCAGTCGCTTAGTCGAGTAAAGAGAAGCATCTTGCGATAAAATAGCGATTTTCATAAATTGTTCGCTTAAATATTGCTTTTAAAACTGAATAGCTCCTTATTCCCCCATATTGGCTTTTTTGGCCGGCAACTCATAAAATTTCTGCTCTCGATCGAAGTCCATCGATTATTATGGCGCTGACAGTTCCCTTTGAACAGTTGGGTTAGGTAAAAAGCAAAAAAGATCAAGCTTAAGACTAGATTGGTTTTTGTCGTCAGGCTAAGTTTAAGTTATAGTTTTTAAGTATTTAATTGACTAACAAAGACTAGAGAAGGAGCGAAGGTAAAAGATGTCAATTAATAAATACAATTTTGTTAGGGTTTTACTCCTAGTCATGAGCGATCGGTTAGAATGATAAGGTGAGCAATGACAATAATTAAGTAGCTGGTTATAATTAAATTTAAAATGGATTTTAGGTTCGATCCCCCCTGCCCCCCTTGATAAGGTAGGGTTGATTCATGAATCAACCCTACCCTTGATAAAGGGGGTGTCTGATAATTTTTACCGCCTACCTACTTATCGATGCAATTATGTTTATTTTGCTCCGGGGATTAGTTACCAATTATCTGTTTATTTGATTAATTCCACCCCATCTTTGCCGTCAATCTCTTGTAGATAAACCTTTACCTGTTCCTCGGCTGCAGTGGGTAGTTTTTTGCCCGTAAAATCCGGGTGAATTGGTAATTCCCGATGACCACGATCAACGAGGACTAATAAGCGGATTTTTTGCGGTCTGCCATACTCAATAATAGCATTGAAAGCGGCGCGGATCGTGCGACCTTTATAGATAACATCATCGACTAAAATCACGGTTTTTCCCGTGACATCTAGGGGCATTTTGGTTTTAGCAGGAGTGCGGGTTTTAATGCGATCAAGATCGTCGCGATAGAAGGTAATATCGATCGCTCCCACGGGAACTTTTACCCCTTCTAAGCTCTCAATTTGACTAGCAATTAAATTAGCTAAAGGCACTCCTCGCGTGTAGATACCGATCAAAATCAAGTTATTTAAATCGCCACTTTTTTCGATAACTTCGGAAGCTAAACGGGTAATGGTGCGACGAATTTCGTCAGCCGAGAGAATTTCAATTAACTGTGGGGTCATAATTTTCCAAGACAAGGGGGGATAGGGGATAGGGAAATTTTTACGGCAATGGATACCTTTTTTTACTTTTTCTTTTTTCCTTTAAAACCATCTTCCCACTAACGAATATAATTATTTTCACTTACCTATTTTAACTCGATCGCTCATGAGTGATGAATTATTGCAAAAATCTGCCCTAGAATTAGCCCAACTGATTCGCACTAAACAAATCTCCCCCCTAGAATTAACCCATTTATACCTCGACAGAATTGAGAAATTTGACTGTCAAATTGGTAGTTTTGTCCATGTCGCCAGGGAAAGCGCCCTAGCAACCGCCAGCGCCCAAACGGAACAATTAAGTCAAATCGCCGCTACTGCCGAATTACCGCCTTTTTTTGGAGTTCCCACCGCCATTAAAGACTTAAATGCCGTCGCTGGAATGCCGGTTAGTTACGGAATCGCCGCCTTACAGGGAAATATTGCCCAATATGACGAAGGAATCGTCACCAGAATGAAAATGGCGGGTTTTATCCTTCTGGGCAAAACTGCCACTTCCCAGCTAGCTTCCTTTCCCTACACCGAAAATCCGGGTTTTTTGCCGACTCGTAACCCCTTCAACCGCGATTATACCGCAGGAGGTTCCAGTGGCGGTGCGGCGGCGGCGGTAGCGGCGGGTTTCTGCCCGATTGCCCAGGGTTCCGACGGTGGCGGTTCCATTCGTACTCCGGCGGGTTGTTGCGGTTTGGTGGGGATAAAACCCAGTCGCGGGCGCGTTTCCTATGCCCCGGTGGGGGAATTTCAAAGCGGTATCGCCACTAACGGCACTCTTTCTAAGACGGTGGCAGATGGGGCGGCGCTGCTTACCGTGATTTCGGGCTATACGACGGGCGATCCCTACTGGCTACCCGATCCGCCCTTTTCTTTTCTAGAAGCCACTCAGAGAGGCGTAAAACCCCTGAGAATCGCTTTTTCTACTTCCATATCCCCCTTCGGCGAAGCGGCTTCCGTCTATAAAAATGCTGTGATCGAGACGGCTAAAATTTTAGAGGACATGGGGCATCACTTAACGGAGTATTCTCCCGATTTACAGGCTTTAATCGCTCCTTTTCGCCGTATTTGGCAAGCGGGGACGGCAGCGGCGGCAATTCCCAGGGAGTTATTAAGTCCCCTGAACCAATGGTTATTAGACAATTCTGGCAGCGCTGGGGAATACCTGCAAGCGGTGCGGCAGATGCACGTTATTTCGCGGCAAATTGTGGCGATGTTTGATAATTTTGATGTCTTACTTTTGCCAATTTTTCTACATCAACCCCCCGGAATTGGTGAGTGGGAAAATTTACCACCGGAAGAAACGATTAATAAGATGATTAGTTGGATTGCCCCTTCTCCGATTGCTAATGCGAGTGGTTTACCTGCGATTGCTTTACCCACGGGAGTGGATAGTCAGGGTTTACCCGTGGCAATTCAGTTAGTGGGCAAACCTGCCGATGAAATCACTTTGTTAGGTTTATCGGCACAATTAGAGGCAGCTAATCCTTTCGGTTTGATGGCTAATTTTAACTAGCAAGACTTTCGGTAAATTGGGGAATAGAAGCGATAAGTTTACGGGTGTAATCACTTTGGGGAGAGTTAATAATTTGGTTAGCTGTACCCATTTCCTCAATTTTACCTTTATTCATCACCATAATCCGATCGCTCATAAATCTGACGACACTTAAATCGTGGGAAATAAAGATATAAGTGAGATTAAATTCCTGCTGTAATTCTTTGAGTAAATTTAAGACTCCCGCTTGCACGGAAACATCTAAAGCAGAGACAGATTCATCACAGATAATAAACTGAGGATTTAAGGCTAAAGCGCGGGCAATACAAACCCTTTGTCGTTGTCCTCCTGATAATTGATGGGGATAGCGATCGAACCAATTAGGATCAAGTTTAACTCGTTCTAATAAATATTCTACTCGTTGCCGTCGCTTTTGGGAATTGCCGCCAGTATGATGAATAACCATCGGTTCTAAAATTGCTTTACCGATGGATAAACGGGGATTCAGGGAGTTGTAGGGATTCTGAAAAACTATCTGTAATTCCCGTCGCAGTAGTCTTAATTTTGGATCGCTGGGGTTTAATTTAGCGAGATTTTCTCCTCGGAAATAGATATCTCCAGAAGTGGCAGGAATTAAGCGCAGAATTGTCCTTGCTAAAGTGGATTTTCCGCAGCCAGATTCACCGACTAAACCGAGGGTTTCCCCCCGTTTAACAGCAAAACTGACCTGATCTACGGCATTAAAAAAGGTCTTTACTTGCCCGAAAACTCCCTTAACAGGAAATCTAACCGATAAATTTTCTACCGATAAAATATTCTCGTGATTCTGTAAACCTTCAATTCTGCTTTCTTCCTCTTGGAGAGTAATAAACTTAACTGCTGGTGGAGTAATTTCCTGTAAGTCAATAATCTTACCTTGAGAGTCTTTTTCGACTCGTAAAAAATCGCTGACGGTGGGCAATTTTTCTGGACGAGAGTTTAAGCGGGGGCGACAGGCAAGTAAACCTTTTGTGTAGGGATGTTGGGGAGAATTTAATACTTCTTCTTTCGTTCCCTGTTCGACGATTTCTCCTTGATACATCACGACAATTTGATCGGCAATTTCATTAATAACTCCTAAATCGTGGGAGATAAAAACCATTGACATTTCTCGATCGCTTTTACACAAATCGCGTAATAATCTTAATATTTCTGCTTGGACAGTCACATCTAAAGCGGTGGTTGGTTCATCGGCAATTAATAGGGTAGGATTACAAGAGATCGCCATGGCAATCATTACCCTTTGTAATTGTCCCCCCGATAATTCGTGAGGATAACGCTTGAGAATTGCTTCTTTTTGTTCTTGAATATAAGTTCTAATTTTTTCTCTGACATGACCCTTATTTTCTAAGGGAAAAGTTTCTATATACTTCTCCTCTAACTGTTCATCACTGGGTAATAAGCGCACTTCTTGCAGTAGAGAGATGGCTTGATTTTTTGCCTGTTCAGTGCTGACTTTTTGGTGCAGTAAAATTGCTTCGGTGAGTTGAAACTCGATGTTATAAACTGGATTAAGAGAACTCATTGGTTCTTGGAAAATCATCGCCATTTCTCCCCCGCGATAATAACGCAATTCTTCCGGGGGAATAGATAATAAATCCACTGCTTGCATTGACTGACCTTTTGCCGGACGAAAGCAAATTTCTCCCGCGGTAATTTTTCCCGGAGAGGGAACCAGTCCCATGAGTGCGAGGGAGGTGACGGATTTTCCTGAACCCGACTCCCCCACACAACCGAGAACTTGACCTTTCTGCAAGCTAAAACTAATGTTATTAACGGCGACTGTTGTTCTTTTCTGATTAGAAAATTCAACGGTGAGATGGCGAACGTCGAGAACTTTGTTATCCATGGGTCTTTAACTGGTGAAACCTAGCATCATCTTAACCTAAGTTGTCAATTTTAACTATATAGCAGTTATCTTATTGGTGAGGTGGGAAGTTTTACTTACCCAATCAGGTTACATTTTCTCTTGATGAGAAAAGCTATATTCACCTTCACTCATCAACAAATAAGAGGTAAGCTATTTTCTTAGCTTAATTATACTTATCCTCTCCAAGCCATTCATTTTGGTTCCGCATTCTATTTTTAATAATAGCTTTAATGGTGTCGGTTGAAACTTCGAGTTCTATCAGTAAACAAGTTTGTAATATTAAAGTTACGGTACACCATAGATCCTAGAGTTATTGATTTTTTATTTTTATTTTCTTGTCTGGGTTAGTTAAATTATTTCTAATCTCAGTTACTCGCTTAATAAATTTATCTTTTAAATCTTGATCTTGGTTTATTCTAGAGAATAAGCTATCATCTTGTGAGTTGAAAGTATCAGCAAAGCTTTGTTTAGTAGCGTCATTGTTTTCAATGAATAAATAGGAAATATTATCTATAATATTTCTCAGTCTATCCTTTAGATTCATCTCAACCTTAAACAAGTATTTAACTTGGCTATCTAAAAACGTTTTGAAATCTTCTTGGATAGGATAATTTTGAATAACTTCGCAAAGTTGTTGAGCAATGCCATTTTGACAACTATCTTGAGACATATATTCGATATTATGTTTTATTTTTTTAGTTTGTTTATGATAGATATCCAACGCTTGCACAATATTCAGAAATTTATATTCCAGATATAATTTTGGAGTATAAATATTTATTAATAGTTCCTGAAAAATAGTTTTAAATTTCTCTCGGTTGTCTATCCAGTTTTGGGAATTTTTTCAAAATCATCTTTAATATCATCATAAGTTAACAGCATTTTTTACCAAGAGATATGATCGAAATTCTCTGAAAATTTTCTTTCATTCCATATAATCTCAATCGTATTTATTTGATCTGGGCATTGGCTATCAGTTTTATCATGTCTAGCGTGAACTGAAACAATTTGATTAGAAGAATAAGTAGCAAAGCTAAGAAAATCACGAAATTGGATATAGCACTTTTCACGTTACTGAGGTATCGACAAGTTTTGCCAGCAAGGGGCTTAAGCGCCTTGCCCATGCCTCATTCTGATGAAAACTGCTATAGATTTCTACAGTATTATCTAACCAGCCTATTTCTAAAGCTAAAGCTAGATATACTTTTAACGCAGAACCATCGATTTCTGACAGCTTCTCCTTGAGAGGCTTGATATAGAGTTTGATAAAACGACGTTGCTGGCGCAGTTTAGACATCGCAAACACCTTAACAGCTTTCGAGATACAGCACTTTCAGGCTCGCCCGCTCGCTTGTCGAAGTTGAACCCCCCCCTTACTGCAGGGTCTGACAACGGTTCCCGCGTTGCCTTAACGATCAAGGCGCCGCTTTAGTATTATATACCGTGTTTTCAAGGTAAAAATTACCGCTATTAAAATTCGCTACAACCCCTGCGCTGTATATTTTTGAAAAATAGATACTCAAATGAATGTCTTTGTCTAAATTTTAATATTTTAATAAACGGGGTCATGGAGCCGATTGGTGCTACGCACAGGTTGGCTGAAAGACCAAAACGCTTGGAGAGCTATCCACAAGTGGACAACTAGATAACAAGTGATATTCTAGTAGGTTCGGATAGGACCTAATCGTGTAAGACGTGAGTAGGGGAAACCAGAAAGCGCAGTGATGAGCTTCGAGAATCCCTCGCATGAGCGCTTCGGGGATTGTCAACTAGAGCGATCCGGCTTTTCTCGACTTTGTGTGATCATCAGTGCTTATCATTCGTAGGAGTCTTGCTAGACAAGGCTTTGAAGACTATATTTCTGGAAAATTATCCCTATTCTTCTTACTTCCACACAGAAACGAGAAGAGCCAAAAATCTTTAGCCGAAAGAGTTCATAGCTGTGAGAAATTTAGTTATTCTTGCGATAGAGATGTAGCCGCCGCTCAGGTTATGCTTAATTATGCAAGGGGTTGGGAACGAGCCTATGCGGGATGCAGAGTCGGTGAGCTTCTACCTTGTGCGGAAGCATGAGGCAAATAGAGGCAAAGAAGCGTCAGAAACCCCCCACTCACTGCTGAGTGGGGGGTAGTTTATCTCAAATGTCGGGGTGAAGACCCTCGCTTGAGTGCGACGGGATGAAACCCCGACCAATATAAAACAGCACTTCGACACATTTCGACACATTTCGACACGCTCAATGTAAAGGCTCAATGTCAAGGCTCAGTGACACGAAGCACGATTAAATCCTTGACAGTTTAGCCTTGCATAGTTTACCATAGTAGTATAGTTTGATAAGTAAGATGTTAAAAGCGTTTAAGTACAGAATTTATCCGACAAGTGAGCAATCAGTTTTGCTCGCCAAGTCGTTTAGCTGTGCTAGATGGTTTGACAATTACGCCCTAAATTTGACATCTGAAACTTACAAGCAAACTGGAAAAGGATTAAGCAGAAACGAAATAATTAAGCTGCTGCCTTCCCTAAAAAAAGAGTATGAGTGGTTAAGCGAAGTACCATCGCAGGTATTACAGCAAGCCGCTTTAAATCTTTCTAGTGCTTTCCTTAACTTTTTTGAAGGTAGAGCTAAATATCCTAACTTCAAGAAAAAGCAAAATAGGCAGTCAATTAGATTCCCTCAACACTGTAAGTTAAAAAATAATGTTCTGGTATTGCCTAAAATTGGTAAAGTCTATTGCCAAGTTTCACGGCCACCAGAGGGAAACTTAAAGTCTGTTACGGTTTCAGTTAATCCATCAGGAGAATATTTTGTATCTTCTCTCTATGATGATGGCAAGGATTTACCCCAGAAATCAACGTCTCGACTTCGCGGTTCGGCTGAGATCACCGTCGAAGCCTGAGCTCACGGCCGAAGCCTGAGCGAAGCCGAAGGGTCATCAGAAGGAAAAGCTATCGGGATAGACGTTGGACTAACCCATTTTGCTATTACATCAGATGGGACTAAACAGGGGAATCCTAAATACTATCGTAAGTACGAACAAAGATTAGCGAGGAGACAAAAGAAACTTAGTCGCAAGCAAAAAGGCTCTAACAACCGCAATAAAGCTAGAGTTAAAGTTGCTAAAGTTCACTCTAAAATTGTTCGTTGTCGTGAAGATTTCCTCCACAAACTAAGTCGTAAATTAGTTGACGAAAACCCAGTCATAGTGGTAGAAAATCTGGCAGTCAAAAACATGGTCAAAAACCATAAACTAGCCAAATCAATTAGTGATGCTGGTTGGGGTCAATTCTGTACCATGTTAAAATACAAGGCTGAATGGGAAGGAAAAATCTATATAGAAGTAGATAGATTCTTTCCTAGTTCTAAGACTTGTAGTAACTGTTTAAATCGTGTTGATAGTTTGAGTTTAGATATTCGTAGTTGGCAATGTCCTAAGTGTGGAGAAACCCACGATAGAGACATTAATGCCGCTAAGAATATTCGGGATGAAGGTTTACGAATTTTGGCGGTAGGGCATACCGCTACTGCTTCTGGAGGGAGAGTAAGACCAAGTAAAGGCACTGCTTTTACAAGGCATCTCCCCGTGAATGAAGAATCCCTCGCATGAGTGCGATGGGAGTGTCAAAATTAGTTTTTCAGTCATCAAATCTGGAATTTATGAGCATTTTAGAACTGATAGAAAAAAGACTAGAAGAAAACTTTGCCCTCCACGAACAATACCTAAACCCCCAGATGGTTAGGGTACTAAAAACGATCGGCTACGATCGCCACTACGTTAAAGCCGAAGGTCCCTACCTATTCGACAATCAGGGGGAAAAGTATCTGGACTTACTGAGTGGTTTTGGTGTTTTCGCTCTCGGACGCAATCACCCCAAGATCGTGCAAGCTTTACAAGAGGTATTGACGGCAGCATTGCCCAATTTAGTCCAATTGGATGCTTCCATCCTAGCGGGATTGCTGGCGGAACGGTTAGTAGCGATCGCACCGAATGGATTAGAACGAGTTTTCTTTGCTAATTCCGGCACAGAAACCGTCGAGGCTGCCATTAAATTTAGCCGCTACGCCACCGGACGCAGCCAAATTGTTTACTGTCAGGGGGGCTACCACGGGTTAACCATGGGTTCCCTTTCCGCCACGGGCGATCTCCATTATCGTGAGGGATTTGGGCCTTTTGTCGCCGATTTTAAGGAAATTCCCTTCGGCGATCTGGCCGCACTCGAAAAAGCTCTAATTAACCAAGACGTAGCGGCTTTTATTACCGAACCGATCCAAGGTCACGGAGTGAGAATTCCCGAACCGAACTATCTCCCGGCGGCGGCTGCCCTTTGTCGTCGTTACGGCACTCTTTTTGTGGCCGATGAAGTGCAGACCGGTTTAGGCCGGACTGGCAAAATTTGGGCTGTGGAACATTGGGGGGTAGAACCGGACATTTTATGTGTTGCCAAGGCTCTTTCGGGCGGTTTTGTGCCAGTGGGAGCGGTTCTCTGTCGTCGCTGGATCTTCGATCGAGTATTCGATCGCATGGATCGTTCTGTGGTACACGGTAGCACTTTTGGTAAAAATAATCTGGCCATGGCCGCCGGTATTGCCACTTTACAGGTGATTGAGGAGGAAAAATTAGTCGAGCGATCGGCCGTAATCGGTCAACAAATTATCGCAGAACTACGGCCCCTCGTAGATCAGTACGAATGTTTGCAGGAAGTGCGGGGATTGGGTATGATGATCGCCTTGGAATTTGCCGAGCCGAGCAGTTGGTCACTAAAAGCCGCCTGGAAAATGCTAGAAACCGCCAATAAAGGGCTATTTTCCCAGTTAATCGTCGTTCCCCTCTTTACCCGCCATCAAATCCTCTCCCAGGTTTCCGGCCACGGCATGAATATCATCAAGTTTATCCCCCCCCTCACCCTCTCCGATGAGGATTGCCGTTGGCTTGTCACCGCCGTTAAAGATGTGGTCGCTGATGCACACCGCTTCCCTGGGGCCGCTTGGGAATTCGGCAAAACCTTGGCCAGTCAAGCTATACGCCAAAAAACCGCCAAAAAATAGTTAATATGTCCAGTTTGTTTCATCCCCTCTGCGGTAGTAACCTTAGCACTCTCCTTCGTTTATTTTTGACCAATGGCGGCATCGATCGCCCCAATTTGGCCCCAGCAACCCTGGCGCTGGCAGTTACCCTAGCGCGACTGCCTTTTTCTACCCTGGAACGAATTTTGATGACAGGGTTTTATGAGCGCCGCGTGCAGGTAAAAACACCCATTTTTATTGTCGGCTATTGGCGCAGCGGCACGACCCATCTACACAATTTACTCGGTCAATCGGAGCATTTTGGCTATATTTCGCCCCTAGCGGTGGGATTACCCTGGGATATCCTCGGTATCGTCCGTTTATTTCAACCGCTGCTAGAATTAGCCCTACCGAGCGATCGCCATGTGGATAACGTCGCTGTTACTCCCGATTCACCCCAAGAAGACTCGATCGCCCTGGCCAGCATGATCCCCCTTTCCTACTACCATGGTTTATACTTTCCCCAACGTTTTCAGTATCATTTCGATCGAGGAGTTTTTTTTCAAGGCTGCAGCGACAGGGAAATCGCCACTTGGCAGCGTTGGCATACTCATCTATTAAAAAAAGTTTCTATCCACCAAAGAGGCAAACAATTACTAATCAAAAACCCCGTTTATACGGCACACATCGCCAAATTGCGAGCTATCTGGCCCGATGCTAAATTTATTCATATCTACCGCAATCCCTATCTAGTTTTTCCCTCAACCCGCCACTTTTTTACCCGCATCCTACCGGAACTAGCACTACAATCCTACGATAATTTATCCACGGATGAAATCGAGCAGACAATTCTGAAAAGTTATCCCCCAATGCTTAATTCTCTCCTGCGAGATAGCGCCGATTTACCCGCCGATAGTTTTGTAGAAATTCGTTTTGAAGATTTAGAAAAAGACCCCCTAGCACAAATCGAGAAAATCTACGATCAACTGCAACTTCCCGACTTAAACATATCTATGCCTCGCTTTGAGAAATATATCGCCAGTCTGCAAGGATATAAAAAAAATAATTATCCCCCAGATGCAAAAGCGATCGAGTTAGTCGAATCTCATTGGCTCCCATTTATTCAACGTTGGAATTATTTTCAGTGATCAGCTTTTTCAGTTACCAGTTATCAGTTATCAGTTATCAGTTATCAGTCATAAGTAGGTAGGCGTTAAAAATTATCAGACACCCTCCTTATCAAGGGTAGGGTTGATTCATGAATCAACCCTACCTTATCAAGAGGGGCAGGGGGGATCGAACCTAAAATCCATTTTTAATTTAATTATAACCAGCTACTTAAGTCATAATTCCCGCTCTTTTATATCTTTTAAACAGGATTTAGTATAACTACTTCTTACCTATTACCTATTACCTATTACCTATTACCTATTGCATGAGTGCCTATCCTAACCAATAAATTAATTTTACACGACTACTTATGAAATATCTTAAATTTATCTTTCTGGGTTTAGGTTTTGTTTTACTAGGGGTAATTTTACGTCAAATAAATCTGCAAGAAGTTTGGCAACAAATCACCCTAGTCGGTTGGTGGGGAATGACATTAATAATTATTTTTTACTTCCTAGAATTCCTCACCGATGTTTTTACTTGGCAACTAACTTTTAAGAGTATTCCTATCCAACCTCGATGGACAATTCGGCTATTATTAATTTACATGGTAGGGGCAGCCTTTAATCGCGTGACTCCCTTCGCTTCTTTGGGAGGAGAAGGTTTTAAAGCAGTGATGTTGAAAACTCACTATCAGATTAGCTATAAAGAAACCAGTGCCTCGATTATTCTGACCAAGACATTAAATACTGCTTCCCTTGTCTTCTTTGCAATTATCGGTTTTTTGCTGCTCCTAGCTTCCCCAAAATTCTCCAATTCTTTTAAAACTTTTACCGGATTAAGTCTTGCTATATTCTCCAGTTGTATCCTGATATTTTTCTTGATTCAGCGATTCCGTTTATCCTCCCGAATAGTTAATCGATTAGGTCATTCTTTTTTAGGCGATCGCCTAGCTAAACCTTTAGAAAATCTTCGCAGTGTCGATGATCGTTTAGGGGAATTTTACCGGAATCTGCCCCTATTTAGAAATGGCTTGATCGTCGGTTTTCTCAATTGGCCCCTCGGAGTTTTAGAAATCTATGTTTTAATGCAGTTTCTCCAACATCCGCTCAGTTTTGCCGATGCTTGGTTATTTGATTCCGTTGCCCAATTGGTGCGCGCTGGAACCTTTTTTATTCCCGCTAATATCGGTACTTTAGAAGGTTCTTTAGTGCTGCTGGGTGCTTCCTTAACCGGTAGTCTAGAATTAGGTTTAGCGATTTCTCTAATTCGCCGGGTTAAAGATATTCTCTGGATTATATTAGGTTTATTGATCTGGTGGTTATTTTCCCTAAGACCGACTTTACCCGATCGCCCTTCAAAATAATCTCAATCAGTCAACTGCCGATTATTCATCCTGTAATTTTTCGCGCACATTGCGAACAATCCGCGATAATTCAGTCTTTTCATCGACGCTAATTTTAGTCGGGGAACCACTAATAATCCGCTCGTAATTGCGGAAAGAATCCTTGATATCCGCCCCATCCTGACTGATAGTATATTCACGAATCCCTTTATCGTGCCAAGAACCGCGCATCTTAAAGACGTTAATCGCTCGCGACATTTCGCCGCGAATTTCCACATATTGCAACATTAAAATCGTGTCGGTAATCGTAGAAATATGGGATTCGGTGATCGAGTGCGCTCCCATAAATTGGTCGGTGGTATTGGTGAAAAACCCCGTAATTTCCTCCTGTTTGGCGTATCCTGTCACCCCGATTACAAATTGCCGAAAAGCATTATTTGTCACCCCGCGCGCGAGCGCCGATAGAGAATCGATGGCAATACGAGAGGGTTTAAATTCCGAGATTTCCGACTTAATCATCTGTAAATGGTCTTCTAATCCCGCCGATTCGGGGTAAGAACACAATAATTTTAATAATCCCTTGCGTTCCATCTCCTCAAAATCGATCCCCCAAGAAGAAGCATTTCGGGACAATTGGGCGCGAGATTCTTCATAAGCGAACAAAATCGCCCGCTCACCGCGCCGACAGCCTTCTTCCAGAAATTTACTGACTAAGAGAGTTTTACCCGTACCGGTTGCTCCTGTGGCCAAAATAATCGAATCCTTGAAAAAACCGCCCCCACACATATCATCAAGGGTTTTTACTCCCGAAGAAATGCGGACATTAGAAGATCGCTGAGTTAAACGCATCGCACCGAGGGGGAAGATATTAATGCCATCATTGGTGATAGTAAAGGGATATTCCCCCTTCATGTGGGTTGTTCCCCGTAATTTGAGGATTTCTGCGGTTCGGCGTCGCCTTTCTCCCTCTAGCACGTTCCGCATAATTACCACATTATCAGAGACAAATTCCTCTACACCAAAACGGGCCACCGCTCCGTATTCTTCGATACGTTCCGTGGTCATAATTGAAGTCACTTCTAATAATTTTAACCGGGCCACGAGCCGAAAAATTTCTCGCCGTACCACTGACACCGCTTCGTACTGCTGAAAAACAGCAGTTACAGAGTCAATTGATACCAGTTTGGCTTTATATTTGGTAATTGCGTATTGAATGCGCTCGATTAGGGCCGAAAGATCAAAACTACCCACCACCTCTTGACCTTCCGGATCCGGGGAAGCATCGAGAATAAATAATTTACCCTGGTCAATTAATTCTTCTAAATCCCAACCAAAACTATAGGCATTTTGGATAATATCGGTGGGAGATTCTTCAAAAGTAACAAACAGGCCCGGATAGTCAAAATACTTGATCCCGTGGTAGAGAAATTGCACAGCAAGCAGGGTTTTTCCCGTGCCAGAAGTGCCACTAACTAAGGTAGTTCGCCCCATGGGTAAACCACCGTGAGTGATCTCATCAAAACCTTCAATTAGGGTTCTAATTTTGCGAACACCTTTCGGTTTAATCGGTGGATTCAATTGGCTATTAGAGTTAGATTGAGTCATTATTTATCCAGCGAATATTTAAAGAGTAGGATTTTTATCTAATTTTTCCACAGAAACATATCAGGCCTGACTAGACACTTTACACCATCTTGATGTCCATTGACTCTTGACTTTCCCATAGACGTACTAGATTACGCACCGAGCATTTCTCCTTCAATAAATATAACCCGTCTAATCACCTATTGCCGAAGGCCTAGCTATCATTTTCTCGTTCACGAATTTCCTCGTACAGTAAGTCTAAACCGATCAGAACCTTCTCTCGATCGGACAAATCACCGATAATTTTCCGCACCGGGGGAGGGAGGACTTTCGCGAGGGTAGGAGTAGCGAGAATCTTGTCTTCCTCCGCTAGTTGCGGGTTTTTCAGTACGTCAATCACCTTGAGCGCATACACTCCCTGAAATTCCTCTTCTAGGATATTTTTCAGGGTTTTCAAGGCGCGCACGGAGTTGGGGGTATTCCCGGCGACGTACAGTTTTAAAACATAGGTTTTTTTAAAGACGCTCATAGGTTAGGATCACAGGGGCTGAGGATATGAGTTCATTGCTATTTGTCTGGGATATTTTAGTCTATTCCCAATAATAAATCATAAGGGATATCCTCGCGAGGTATGGAACGACGGTACATTTCCCCCAAGTGAGCAAGGATATCAATGAGAGCGAGACGATAATCTAGGAGAATTTCCTCACTTCTGCCTTCTAATTTTAATTGTTGGGAAAATTCATCCATTAACTCTATATGAATTTCCAGAATTTGCGACACTGAGAGATCGGTAAAAAAGACATTATTAACCAACTCATCGATCGCTTGATTAATCGGATAATCCTGTAGGAAGTAATTTAAAATAATCTCCCGATAATCTGCTCTTACTTCCCGCAGTAATTCTTTTTTTTCCTCCGGGGCAAGATTGCGATAAAATAGCTGCGGGTTGCGTTTGTAGTAAACACCTAAATAGCCGAGTCTTTCTTTTAATTTTTCTGCTAAACGGCGCTGTTGTAGGAGGAGAAAACTGTGATTATTTGCCACGGGATTCGGTTGGTTAACAATCGTAGTACGCTCGGAAAAAGAGCAATTAGGAGCTAAATGGAGAAATCTAGCGATCGCTTGGTCGATGACGGAGGTGATGCTGTCTAATTCCTTGACGGTAATTTGTAATTCGGCACTATGATAGAGACAGGTGGGAGAGTCATTCGTCTCGGCAGTGATGTTCTTGTCAGCGACAATGATCACTACTGGCAGTAAAATCCCCCCTTCGTAGAGTTGATTAAAAGTCGGCTGTAGGGAAGGATGAAAGACCACCAGCAAACAATCGATTTTTTCCTTCTGTGCCTCGATATTAGCCAGTAATTCGCTAGAAGACGACCCTAGGGTTAGATTATAGCGTTCATTAGCCAATAAAGCCGTCAAAGAATTAACCAGCCCCGGGGGTGAACTCACTCCCGTCAAGGGTGAGTCCGTTGGGACAAAAGCATAAATAGTCAGTCTCGGAGGCAACGTTTTCTCACCCGCAAGGTAGATAGAAAATAACAAACAATTAGGTTAGGCTTTCTCTGTTGAGAAGACAACCCTCTCGCCATCAGCTAAGGGAAGTTAAAGTTAACTTTGCTTTTTGGCAGTGGGTATTGTAGTTAATTGTAATCAATGGAGAGGTCGTCTAGATGAGCGAGCGTCATAATCAAGGTAGATTCAAGTTCTAGGACTACTAATAGTTTGGCCATCAGTTTGTTAATTATGCCCTAAAGTTACCGCCACCGCCCACCCAATTATCCCCATGCCTAGCGTTACCCTCAGTCTCCATCACTTTAATCAATCCGTCACTACCTGTGAATTAATTATTGACCGGGCCAGTCTTTGCGATTTAATTAATGCGGGCAATCCAGAAGTGATCGTGGTGGTGGATGAGCGGTATTGTCCCCTAGGACTGATTGAGAGTCAAGCCCTGATCGCTTACCTCCTCTATCAACAACAGCACCCCAAAACCAGAAACCCCTCCCCCAACTGTCTGGATCTGAGCGGTTGGCTGCGTCCGATTATCCCTCTTAACTCGCGCATGGCCGTCAGTGAGTTTCTGGCCACCCTGAGGGGAGAAGCGCTCGCCTTAGCCCCTATTTTAGTGGATGCTCAGGGCAAACTGTTAGGACGCTTAGACACGGGCAAACTTCTGCAATTTTGTCTCGGGCGCTCGATTCTCGATGATCCCCCTCCCCAGCCCCGCATCAGCGATCGCAATTTCCCCCCCCGCAGCGATCATCCTCTGGAATTTCTGGAACAATTACCGCTACCGCTGCTGCTCTACAGTCCAGAAGCGGGGATTTTATACCAAAATCAGGCTTGGTGCCAACAAATCGGGGCAGCTTTCCCCGCTAATATCGATAATTCTGCCTTGGCTTTGGTTAATGAACCCTTAACCCTCCCATCCCCCACCCCTCCCCTGTTCCCCCAGCGTCTAGAAACGCTGACATCAGGTTTAGCCAAGACTTGGCGACTGTTGTCCGCGCCGTTAAAATTGACAGGTAATTATCCCTTGATCGAGAAAGTTTCCGAACTGTGGTTACTGTTAGCCACCGATATCACGGAACAACAGCAATATTGTCAGGAATTAGCGGTTAAAAATGCCGATTTAGTCCATTTAAATCGTCTTAAGGATGAATTTCTCGCCTGTGTCAGCCATGAGTTTAAATCGCCCCTCACTGCCGTTATCGGTCTCTCCAGTCTGCTGCGCGAACAAAAAATCGGTGAACTTAACCCCCGACAGTCCAAATATGCCGATTTAATCTATCGCAGCGGTCGCCAGTTGATGGCTCTGGTCAATGATCTCCTCGATTTAACCCGCTTAGAGACAGGACAACTAAAATTAACTTTCACTAGAGTCAAAATCGATCGCCTCTGTCAACGGGTGTACGATATTATCGTCGATAAGTATCCCCAACGTCTAGATATCCCCGGCAGCTATCGTCTTGACATCGAATCCGGGTTAGATTATGCCCTGGCCGATGAAACCCGTTTACAACAGATGTTAGTGCATTTGTTAGATAATGCGGTGAAATTCACCATTGATGGCGGTAATTTGGGCATTAAAGTCAATCGTTGGGAAAATTGGCTGGCTTTTACCGTCTGGGATACGGGAATCGGTATTCCGGAAGAATCCCAGCATCTGATTTTTCAGAAATTCCAACAGCTAGAAAGTCCTTTCACCCGTCAATTTGAGGGTGCGGGTTTAGGTTTAGTCCTCAGCCAAAAATTAGCGCGTTGTCACGGTGGTGATCTATCCTTTGTCTCCAGAGACCGGGAAGGTAGTGAATTTACTTTACTGCTGCCGGTTCATCCCCAAGCAACAGAAGGGGAACAATCGCCTCCCCAGCGTCTGGTGTTGGTGGTGGAAGCTAATCCCCAAATGATCGAACAATTTGTCGATCGGTTGAGTGAATTGGGATTAAAAGCCATTATCGCTCGTAGCGGCACCGAAGCGATCGAAAAAGCCCGTCAGTTAAAACCCCGTTGTGTTTTTCTCAATCCCAATCTACCCCTCTTGTCCGGTTGGGATGTGTTAACGCTGCTCAAATCCCATCCCCAAACCAAAGAGCTGAAAGTTATTGTCACCGCCGCCGATTCCGAGCGCAACCGCAGTCAACAGCAAGGGGCCGATAGTTTTCTGGTTCCGCCGATCACCTCGGCCGCCCTGCAAGCTTGCCTAAATCTGACCGTTTCCCCTGTTCCTAGCCGAAAACGGCCCACTGCTCCGACTCTGCTGCGTTTACACGGCCATTATGCCCCCAATTTCTCCGATTTATCTTCCTTTAGCTGGATTTGGAATAATCAATTAGTTCGGGAGAATTATCGTTTTATTGAGGCCGATAGTTGCGAACAGGCGGAACTTTTAGCCACTGTCTGGGAGGTGGACGCTATCTTAATCGATAGTTCGATCGCAGAAGATTTATACTCTTATCTGCAAACCTTGAGCGAGTCGCAAACCCTCGCTAATTTACCCCTAGTCACCCTTGATGTGGCTGTCACCGAGGTGGCCAATCAAATCCCCGGTTTAGCTGTTTTTCCCTGTTTGGCCCCCCCGACGGAAAACCGCATCGAACAGCTATTAAAGGTAATCGAGACTGCTGATCTGGCTTTTTCTCGCCACAAAGAACGGTAAGGGGGAAGTGGGGAAGTGGGGAAGTGGGGAAGTGGGGAGAAGCTTTTTTCTGTGATCATTGGGTGCATCTCACATTTGCAGAAATACCGACAATCAGCAATTATCAGTGAATCTTAAATCATTACAGATATATCAGCAGCTGCCTGTAAGCATCCCACCGAAAAACTAATGCGCTCCAGGGTTTGGGGGCGGCACTTCGACACATTTCGACAGGCTCAATGTCAAGGCTCAATGTCAAGGCTCAGTGGCCGCGCCACGCCTCCAACGGGGGGTTTGGGGGGTAGAACCCCCCAAAAGCTGGGATTGAGTGATAAAATCGGGCATTACTTCCGATTTTAGCCGAGAGTTTCCCCGTAAAAATCCCAACTTGCTAGATTTACAAAAATGAGATGCACCCGTGATCATTGACCCCACTTTCCGCACTTCTTAACATTCAATTGATAACTTTTACTAATATATTGCTGACAACCCTTTGCCAGTAAGGACTATAGCTACAATGATGGATTTTTGTCAAGGTGAAGAATTGTAAATTTTTTTCTCAGAACAAATCAATTATTGAAAATGTTCTTAATAATAGTTTTTACAATGAAGGTTTTTCGTCAAAACATCTTGGGGAATGTAAAAATATATAGAGGTATATGAAGATGTGCGGAATGTCGGTTGACAAATAGGCCATTATGTGTTGACAGATGAGAGATTTACTGTTATCCTCGTGGGAGTAGCCTATACCCCAACCTTAATCTTCCTAACCACTGTCTATAAGATGAAAAAAATACGCACATACACCCTTCCCAATGCTGCTGCTCTGGCCGTCGCCGCTGGCGCAGGTCTGGCCACTGCACCAGCCCAGGCAGCCGCCGTCATACAATATAACGGTTGTGCAAGCACTAGCTTTTGCACATTCACCGAGCTTACTGGTGGTGGTAGTATCACCATTGATGAGGACGGGGATGGCAAAATTGACAAGAAGTTTGATAAGTGGGCGAGAACTGGAGCTGCGTTGCTACCAAGCGACCTTCAAATATCAGCTTCTGGGGCCCCTTTATCGGCTAAGTTAACATTCTCAACCGCCACCGGATGGAACGTTCCACCTGATCTTTTTAGTAACCAGTTCCTCTTCGATGTTACAGCCGTCAACCCCGACATACAGCTGACTACGTTGACAGCAGCCCTGATCACATCCAGTTCCACTCCTTTTGGAAATTTTCCGAACCCGACTGGAACGAGGGGGATCCAGGTGAATGCTAGTGGAGCAATTATATCTGACGATGTGGGTATTAAAACTTCTCCAAAGACTGTTGCCCTGCCCAACCCAATTACTGACACGATCAACGTAGCAATAACTGGGCTGTTATTAAACCCTGGTGTCTTTCCACCGGCGGGTACTGCCCAACTTAAGTCGTTCAGTCTTACTTTTGCCCAATCTACCAGAGTTCCCGAGCCGGGGACTGTTGCTGGACTTCTTGCTGTTGGTGGCTTAGGTCTGGCGATGAAACGCAGGCAACAAAGATAACTGAGCTTGGTGTCAGGACAACTATGAGGAGAGGCATCATAGGTCTTCGGTTTGAAACACCGTCCTTTCGGGGCGGTTTTGTTTTAAAGTTGGATTGGACACAGCAAGCCTCAAATGGTAAGCTAAGAGATTTTAACCGCCTATCCTTAGATTAGCTGCCCCCCCTTGCCCCCCCTTGCCCCCCCC
>LFEF01019956.1_pt1 | contig 58778 bp, 54 predicted proteins | sample 619371 | NCBI WGS metagenome assembly LFEF01 (sample SAMN03014291, study PRJNA259931) | freshwater metagenome | biome: lake; feature: waterbloom | place: China: Taihu Lake | collected 2006-08 | depth 0 m m
GGCCGTGCGGCTCGCGTGGGCGGTGGTGCGCCTACGGAGTGATTGAGGCGCTGGCTGCACCTCTTCTCCCCCGCGGGGAGAAGGTGGCGCGCAGCGCCGGATGAGGGGGGCGAAGCGCCAAAGCTGTGCCGTCCAGCCCCCTCATCGCCTCGCATGCGCTCGGCACTTCTCCCCGCTGGGGAGAAGAGGGAGTCCCGTTGCCTCACACGCAACACCCCACCCCTTGCCCTTTCCCCGCGACGCATATCTAACTCTTTCAAAAGACACATGGGAGGACGGCATGCGGTATCTGGAGGCGGACTATCAGGGCGAGGAAATCCTGACGGCGAAAAAGGGCGCGCTCGGGCTGATCGCCCTCAACCGGCCACGGGTGCTGAACAGTCTCTCCCACGACATGGTCCTCGCCTTTGGCAAGGCGCTCGATGCCTTCGAGGCCGACCGCCAAGTGGCAGCGGTCCTCGTGACTGGCGAGGGCGAACGCGGGCTTTGCGCCGGCGGCGACATCAGGATGTTCTATGAAAGCGGCAAGGCAGGCGACGGCAGGGCGTCCGAATTCCTCAAGGCCGAATACCGCCTGAACGCGCGCATCGCCCGCTTCAGGAAGCCTTACGTCGTCGTGATAGACGGCATCACCATGGGCGGCGGCGTTGGCGTATCCAGCCATGGCAGCCACCGCATCGTCACCGAAACCACGAAACTCGCCATGCCCGAAACCGGCATCGGCTTCTTCCCCGATATCGGCGCCACCTGGCTGCTGTCCCGCGCATCCGGCGAACTCGGCACATGGATGGGGCTATCAGGCGAGGCGGTGAACGGCGCCGACGCCATCACCGCAGGCTTTGCCGACTGGTATGTCCCGCAAGACCGGGTGGCCGAGCTGCTGGAACGGATCGCCGCCCTGCCCGCACCCGCCCTCGGGTCAACGATGGCCTCGATCATCCGCGACTACACGGTAGACGGCCCGACCGGCATCTTTTCCGAAGGCCGCGCCATGATCGACCGCTGCTTTGCCTTCGACACGGTGGAAGAGATCATCGCCGCCCTCGAAAAGGAACAGTCCGACCTCGCCACCCGAACGCTCACCGCCCTCAGCGCGAAATCGCCGACCAGCCTCAAGGTGACGCTCAGGATGCTGCGCGAGGCCCGCCGCTCTAAGGACCTCGAAACCTGCCTCGAACGCGAATTCGCCGGCACCCTCCAGGTGGTGAAAGTCCCCGACTTCTACGAAGGCATCCGCGCGGCGATCATCGACAAGGACAGAAACCCGAAATGGTCGCCGACAACGCTGGAGGATGTGGCGCCGGAGAGCGTCGAGGCGTTCTTTGTGGCGCGGGATGAGCGGTTGTTTGGGTAGGGTCGGCACGGGAGAATCGAAATGACGAAATATCTTCAATACTTTCCCAAACCGCTGCTTGACGATCTGGTTAAAGGTCGGTGGTTGCCTGTTGTCGGAGCCGGAATGTCGCTGAACGCAGTCTTACCAACTGGTAAGAAGATGCCTTTGTGGAGTGACCTTGGGAAAACGTTCGAAGAAGACCTGGCCGATTTTGCCGCAAGCAACCCTGTTGATGCCATGTCTGCCTATGAGCACGAGTTCGGGCGGGCCCGACTCATCGAGAGACTTTCCGAGGTTCTGCATCTGAGGGATGCTTTGCCGGGAGAGGCACATCGCGCTTTTTGCACAATCAAATTTGATCTAGTCTGCACTACAAACTTCGATTTTCTCCTTGAGAAACAATACGATCTCATTCCACGTTACGTGAATCCCGTGGTTGATGAAGAGCAGTTGTCACTAGACATCACGCATGATGGGACAATCCTGCTGAAACTGCATGGTGATCTACGACATCCGTCGCGACTCGTTGTTACGGAGGGCGATTACGACTCATTTCTCACCAAGTATCCCCTGATCGCAACCTATCTCTCCAATCTCTTGATTACTAAGACGGCTGTTCTGGTAGGATATAGCCTAGATGATCCCGACTTCCGGCAGTTATGGCAGGTGGTGGCGCAACGCCTAGGCAAAACCCGTAGGCAAGCTTACGCCATCGCAGTGGGCGCACAGCCAGCGGACGTCGCCCGGTTTGCGCGGCGCGGTGTTACGCTCATCAATCTACCAAGGGCGAAAAAGGAACAGTATGGTGACGTTTTGGCCGCCGCTTTCGACGAATTGGCGGCGCACTGGCGCGGCAACGTATTAGAAGTCAGCACTGTGACAGAAGAAGCTCCTCTTCGAGAATTGAAACTCCCGAAGGAATCCAGCTCAAGGCTTGTGTTTTTCGCCGTTCCTCTACACAGACTCCCTGTCTATCGAGAACGAATATTTCCTGCTGTTTCCAATATTGGTCTAGTTCCAATCACGGCAGACGACGTTATTTCACCCGGAGATTCGATTAGCGCCAAGATAGATGCTTTAATGGATAGGGCAGTGGCAATAGTGGTTGAGGTGGGCAGTACTTGGACATCCGCCGAACTTCGCCTTGCCTTGAATCGTGCAAAGGAACCCAACCTTGGAGATGGTCGTCCCCTTCAAATAATTGTCATAGGGGATGTGAACGATCGATCGCTTGAAACCAACCTCAATCGGCACCTAATAAAGCGAATTAACATCGAAGCCGAGGACGACGATGGTATCTGGCGGCTGGTTGAAGCACTTCGTGGCGTAGTTCCTCATGAAGAACGGGAAAGACTTGAGCCGGCGCGCCTCATCGAAAAGCGTGAATATCGCGCTGCTGTTATCTCGGCGATGGGATTGCTAGAGGCTACACTACGCAGACGACTTGAGAAGTCTGACTGGAACCGCGTCTCTCGACCAATGGGCATGCGCCAGTTAATAGACGCGGCGATTTCTCAGAACCTGATCCGAAGTATAAATCCTGCCCGCATCGCTGAATGGATCAAGGTGCGGAACGAAGCCGTTCACACCAACCATGCCGTCAGTAAGGAGACTGCAAAGTCCATTGTCGACGGCGTACTTGCTCTAATAGAGACATTAAATTACTGATTTTTCGAAGCATTCAGCGTCTCATGCAGCGAGGTAATTCGAGTGGGTGACATGAAAGGTCCGCTTCTGGTGCCTTACGGACAGAAAGCAGTCAGTCAGCAACTTAAACTCACTCAGCGGATCCAAGTACTTTCCAAACTGACCGCTCCAAATCAAATGCGGGCAACAATGTCCTAGCCCCTACGGGACAACTCGCCCCATCAAAGAACCACCCCTCACTCAATCTCATAAGGCATCGGGTTCCGCACCCGATGATCCACCACCAGCTTCCTTTTCAGCGGCGGCACGGCCCGGCTGGTGCATTTGACGCGTTCGCAGATGCGGCAGGAAATGCCGATGGGGTCGAAGGCGCCGCGGTTCGAGAGGTCGAGGTCGTCGGCATAGACGAAGGCGCCAGCATAGGAGATCTCGCAGCCGAGCGCCAAGGCGTAGCGCGGATTGGCGGCGCGGAAGCCGGCGGAGCCTTTTGAGACCTGCGTCGCGATGCAGAGATAGCGCACGCCATCGGGCGTTTCCGCCGTCTGGCGGATGATCCGCCCCGGCGTCTCGAAGGCCTGGTGCGCATTCCACAGCGGACAGGCAGCACCAAAGCGGGCGAATTGCAGGCGGGCCGCACTATGCCGCTTGGTGATGTTGCCGGCCCGGTCGATGCGGGCAAAGAAGATCGGTACGCCTTTGAGGCCAGGTCGCTGCAGGGTCGAGAGACGGTGGCAGACCTGCTCCAGCGAGGCCTCGAAGCGGGCGGCCAGCAGTTCGATATCGTGGCGGAGATCCCGCGCGGCCGTGAGAAAGCTGCGATAGGGCAGGATCAGGGCGCCGGCGAAATAGTTGTGGAGCCCCATGCGACAGATCTCGACCGCCTCTTCGCTGCGGAAATTCGCCTGCTTCAGCACCTGGTCGATCTTGGTGGCTGCCGCCAGCTGGGCGATCTGGATGGCAATCTGGAAATCGCGGGTGGGGGCAGAGGCATAGCGGCTGACGGTCAGGATGCGCCCCACCGGATCGAAGCGGCGGATCGCCTCGTCGCCCGCCTCGCCGCGCACAACGCGCACGCCGTGTTTCGCTTCGAGATGGCCTGAAAGGGCCGCGTAATTCTCCCCCTCCCCGAGCTTCAGCTCTGTCGCCAGTTGCTCGGCGGCGAGGTCGAGATCGTGGATGTAATTGTCGACGAAATGGAAGAAGTCGCGCACCTCGTCATAGGGCGTGACCTCCTGGCTGGGTGCTGCCCCCAGCCGGTCGTCGAGGCTTGCCAGCTGTTCATTGCCGCGCCGATAGGCCTGGTGCGCGGCGATCAGCGCATGGGCAAAGCCGGGCGCGTTCTGGGTGACGAGCTTCAGCTCCTGCAGGCTCGGCGAATAGGTCTCGAATAGCGGATCGGAGAGCGCCTCCGTCAGCGCCGACATCAGCCGATCGTTCTGCCCCGAGGAAAGCTCGGTGATGTCGATGCCGAACTTTTCCGCCAGCGACAAAAGCACCGAGGCCGAGACCGGGCGCTGGTTGTTTTCGATCTGGTTGAGATAGCTGGTGGAAATGCCGACCATATCGGCAAACTGCGCCTGGGTGGCCCCGTTTGCCTGGCGGATGTCGCGGACCTTGCGGCCGATGAAGAGTTTCCCGATGGCCATTTCGCAAATTCGCAATTTTCACTTTGCAAATTCATAAATCCACAGATGCACCTGTTCAACCGTTTTCTTCTGCGGCACAGTGGAATAGGTGTCACACAAGGCTTGAAAGCCAAACAGATCATTCCGGAGGAAGCATGTCGACGATCCTGGACCAGCTCGAAGCGCGCCGCGCGGAGGCCCGCCTCGGCGGCGGCGAGAAGCGCATTGCCGCCCAGCACGGCAAGGGCAAGCTGACCGCCCGCGAGCGCATCGAGGTCCTGCTCGACGAAGGCTCCTTCGAAGAATACGACATGTATGTCACGCATCGCGCCGTCGATTTCGGCATGGAGACCCAAAAGGTGCCGGGCGATGGCGTGGTCACCGGCTGGGGCACGATCAACGGCCGCCAGGTCTATGTCTTCTCCCAGGATTTCACCGTGCTCGGCGGCTCGCTGTCGGAAACCCATGCCCAGAAGATCTGCAAGATCATGGACATGGCGATGAAGGTGGGAGCACCGGTCATCGGCCTCAACGATTCCGGCGGCGCCCGCATCCAGGAAGGTGTGGCCTCGCTTGCCGGTTATGCCGATGTATTCAAGCGCAATGTCGATGCCTCGGGCGTCATCCCGCAGATCTCCGTGATCATGGGCCCCTGCGCCGGTGGTGCCGTCTATTCGCCCGCCATGACCGATTTCATCTTCATGGTGCGCGACAGCTCCTACATGTTCGTCACCGGCCCTGACGTGGTGAAGACCGTCACCAACGAGATCGTCACGGCAGAAGAACTGGGCGGCGCCTCGACACACACAAAAAAGTCCTCCGTCGCCGATGGCGCCTATGAGAACGACATCGAAGCGCTGGAACAGGTGCGCCTGCTCTTCGACTTCCTGCCGCTCAACAACCGCGAGAAGCCGCCGGTCCGCCCCTTCCACGACGATCCGGCCCGCATCGAAATGCGGTTGGACACGCTGATCCCTGACTCATCCAACAAGCCCTATGACATGAAGGAGCTGATCTACGCGCTGGCCGACGAGGGCGATTTCTTCGAGATCCAGGAAGCTTTTGCGAAGAACATCATCACCGGCTTCATTCGCATGGAAGGCCAGACCGTCGGCGTCGTCGCCAATCAGCCCATGGTGCTCGCCGGCTGCCTCGATATCGATTCATCGCGCAAGGCCGCCCGCTTCGTCCGTTTCTGCGATGCCTTCTCGATCCCGATCCTGACGCTGGTCGACGTGCCCGGCTTCCTGCCCGGCACCGCCCAGGAATATGGCGGCGTCATCAAACATGGCGCAAAACTCCTCTTCGCCTACAGCCAGGCGACTGTGCCGATGGTGACCCTCATCACCCGCAAAGCCTATGGCGGCGCTTACGACGTCATGGCCTCCAAGCATATCGGTGCCGATATCAACTATGCCTGGCCGACGGCAGAAATCGCCGTCATGGGCGCCAAGGGCGCTGCCGAAATCCTCTACCGTTCGGAACTGGGCGACCCAGAGAAGATCGCGGCGCGGACGAAGGAGTACGAAGTCAACTTCGCCAACCCCTTTAAGGCCGCCGAACGCGGCTTCATCGACGAAGTGATCATGCCGCATTCCTCGCGCCGCAGGATTGCCAAGGCGTTTGCCAGCCTCAGGAACAAGCAGGTCGGCACCCATTGGAAGAAGCACGACACGATCCCGTTGTGAGGGGCACACCGTAAGAGTCCGCGGCAAGAGGAAGGCGAGATGCCGACGATCTTTGAATGGAAGGGCTGGAAATTTCTGTTTTTCAGCCTCGACCGAGGTGAACCGCCGCATGTCCATGTCCGCAAGGATCGCAAGGAACTGAAACTATGGCTAGACCCCGTGCGCGTAGCGTATAATCGCCGCCTGGCCGATCACGAGGTCAACGCCATCATTGATGTCGTGAATGAACATCGGAAGGAGTTCATTGATGCCTGGAACCGTTACTTCGGATGAGAACTGGGAAGAGTTCGAACCGGTTGAAGCCAAATGCAGCGACAGTGAGCTGGAAGTGGTGCTCGCCAATGGACTGAAGCTGTCGACCCCGCTCTGGTGGTATCCGCCGCTGCTCGCAGCAAGCTCGGAAGCGCGAAACCGGATCGAACTTTCGCCCTCGGGCGTGCATTGGCCTGAACTCGATGAGGATCTCAGCATCGACGGGATGCTGAAAGGCAGGAAATACCCGGGTGCCAAGCCGCCCGCAGAAGCTGCTGAGTAAGGTGGACGGACGACGAACGACAGAAAAGGGGCTAAGGCGAAGCGCCATCATCGCCTATATAACCCCGTAGCGCTGTTCGCGCGCCCACAGACAAGGATCCGATTTCATGACCGACGAAAAATTCCCGCCCGAGAAGAACCTGCCAGCAGGCTATGTGCCGCCCAAGATCTGGACCTGGGAGGCCGGCAATGGCGGCCAGTTCGCCAGCATCAACCGTCCGACGGCTGGCGCGCAGACAGAGGTCGAGCTCAAGGTCGGCAAACACCCGCTGCAGCTTTATTCGCTGGGCACGCCGAACGGCCAGAAGGTGACGATCCTGCTCGAAGAGCTGCTGGCCGCAGGTCATTCCGGCGCCGAATACGATGCCTGGCTGATCAATATCGGCAAGGGCGACCAGTTCGGCTCGGGCTTTGTCGGCATTAATCCGAACTCCAAGATCCCGGCGCTTGCAGACCACGCCCCTGTCGATGGTGGCAAGCCGGTTCGTCTGTTCGAGAGTGCCTCGATCATGACCTATCTTGCGGAAAAATTCGGCGCCTTCCTGCCGTCTGAGACCCGCGCCCGCGCCGAAGCCTTCAACTGGCTCTTCTGGCAGATGGGCTCGGCCCCCTTTGTCGGCGGCGGCTTTGGCCACTTCTTCACCTATGCGCCGGTCAAGATCCAGTATGCGATCGACCGCTATGCCATGGAAACCAAGCGCCAGCTCGACGTCCTGAACCGTCAGCTTGCCGAAAACGAATTCGTCTCCGGCAGCGAATACACGATTGCCGACATGGCGATCTGGCCCTGGTATGGACGCCTGGCGCTCGACCAGTCCTATCCGGATGCCGGCACCTTCCTGCAGACCCAGGACTATGCGCATGTTGTTCGCTGGGCCAAGCAGCTTGCCGCCCGGCCCGCCGTGCAGCGTGGTTCGATCGTCAACAAGACCTCCGGCCCGCTCTCCGAACAGCTGCATGAACGCCACGATGCCTCCGACTTCGATACGAAGACGCAGGACAAGATCGCTGCGGCGTAAGGAGAGACCATGCCAAGCCTCCCCGACATGACCAAACATCGCGGTTTCCCCGGCGGCATGCCGGGGACCGGTGTGCAGTTTACCATCCGCCGCGCGAACCCGCGCGGCGTCACCCCGATCAAGGCGCTGCCCCGCAAGGCGCGCCCCGGCACCAAGGAACACCGCATCGACGCGGCCTTCCTGCATGCGCTCTGGCATCATTTCGGCGCGGAACCCTTCGAGCGCGGCAATCTCGATGCCGCGCGCCTGAGCCTGCTTTTCGGTCGCGAAGTGATCCCGGCCACCAAGGATTTCGATCCTCTATCCTACGAGGCGATGCTGGTCATCGACGAGAAGGTGGCACGGAAGAACTTCCCCGAATCCTTCGAAGACGTGTTCGAGGTGTGAAGCCATGGCAAAAGATCCGCTCATGCCGAAACACCAGGGCTTTCCGCTCGGTCTGCCCGGAACGCAGTGGCAGTATACGATCCGCCGCGCCAATCCGAAGGTAACGCCGGTGACCAACTGGCCGCGCCACCGCACCATGGATCAGACGGTGGCGCTTGCCGATTTGGGCTTCATGCAGGCGCTCTGGCAGTATTTCGGTACCGAACCCTTCGAGCGCGGCAATCTCGACGGCGAACGCCTCTGCCGCCTCTTCGGCCGCGAAGTGATCGCCGCCGAACGCGGTTTTGATCCGCAATCCTACTTCGCCAAGCTGAAGATCAACGAGCCGCTGGCGCGGAAGAATTTTCCGGAGGCCTTTGGCGAGGTGAAGGACGAGAAGAGCGTGGCCAAGGGCTTGAAGAAGAAGGTCAGGGAATAGCGGGCAGCGGAATTTAGGGGGAGGAGGAAGCGTGGAATGACCACTTTGGACATTGATGAACGGCAACTGCAAGTCCGCTCCGTGGACGTCACGGACGACAGCATCATCTTCGACATGATGGATGGACGCAGGATCGTGGCGCCGCTCTGGTGGTATCCGCGCCTCGCCAAGGCCTCTCCCGAGCAGCGTGCGAAGGGTGAAGTTCTCCCCTTTGGTGACGCCGTCGGCTGGGAAGAGATCGACGAATTTATCAGCGCCAAGGCGCTCATCATCGGAGGTGCCGCTCCCGGCGCCGTCCCACCTGCTCAAGCTGCCGAGTGACAACAATGATCCAGAAAATCCTCATCGCCAACCGGGGCGAAATTGCCTGCCGGGTCATCAAGACTGCCAAGAAGCTCGGCATCAAGACGGTCGCCGTCTATTCCGATGCCGATCGCAATGCGCTGCATGTCGAGATGGCCGATGAGGCGGTGTTTATCGGCCCGGCGCCGTCGAACCAGTCCTATATCGTCATCGACAAGATCCTCGATGCCATCCGGCAGACAGGCGCCGATGCGGTGCACCCCGGCTACGGCTTCCTCTCGGAAAACGCAGGCTTTGCCGAAGCACTGGAAAAGGCGGGCGTGACCTTCATCGGCCCGCCGGTGGGCGCGATCCAGGCCATGGGTGACAAGATCACCTCGAAGAAGCTTGCGGCCGAAGCCGGCGTCTCCACCGTGCCGGGTCATATGGGCCTGATTGCAGATGCCGACGAGGCGGTGAAGATCTCCGATCAGATCGGCTATCCCGTCATGATCAAGGCCTCGGCCGGCGGAGGCGGCAAGGGCATGCGCATTGCCTGGAATGCAGAAGAGGCCCGCGAAGGCTTCCAGTCGTCGAAGAACGAGGCGAAGAACTCCTTCGGCGACGACCGCATCTTCATCGAGAAATTCGTCACCGAGCCGCGCCATATCGAAATCCAGGTGCTCGGCGACAAGCACGGCAATACGCTTTATCTCGGCGAGCGCGAATGCTCGATCCAGCGGCGAAACCAGAAGGTCATCGAAGAGGCCCCCTCCCCCTTCCTCGATGCCGCCACCCGAAAGGCCATGGGCGAACAGGCCGTGGCACTGGCAAAAGCCGTCGGCTATCACTCCGCCGGCACCGTCGAATTCATCGTCGATGGCAAGCAGAACAAGTTCTACTTCCTCGAGATGAACACCCGCCTGCAGGTCGAGCATCCCGTCACCGAGCTGGTGACCGGCCTTGATCTCGTCGAGCAGATGATCCGCGTGGCGGCGGGCGAGAAGCTTGCCTTCGGCCAGGACGATGTGAAGCTCAACGGCTGGGCAATCGAGAGCCGGCTCTATGCCGAAGACCCCTATCGCAACTTCCTGCCCTCGATCGGTCGCCTCACCCGCTACCGCCCGCCGGCAGAGGGCACGACGGCGGACGGCACGGTCATCCGCAACGACACCGGCGTCTTCGAGGGCGGTGAGATCTCGATGTATTACGACCCGATGATCGCCAAGCTCTGCACCTGGGCCCCCGATCGACTGACCGCAATTGACGCGATGTCGGAGGCGCTCGACAGTTTCGAAGTCGAAGGCATCGGCCACAACCTGCCCTTCCTCTCGGCCGTGATGAACCAGGACCGTTTCCGCTCCGGCAAGATCACCACGGCCTATATCGCCGAGGAGTTCAGGGACGGTTTCACCGGCGTCACTCCGGATGCCGCGTCCGCCGAGAAGCTCGCCGCGATCGCCGGCGTCATCCATCATCGCCTGCAGGCGCGCGCAATCCAGATCTCGGGCACGATCGGCAATCATACCCGCAAGCTCGGCAAGGACTGGGTCGTCAATCTCGCCGGAGCCGACCATGCCCTTGAGATCAACGAAGGCACCGGCAATACCCGTGTCTCACTCGCCTCCGGTACAGAGCTGGTGCTCGCCACCGACTGGCTGCCCGGCCAGACGCTGGCAACCGTGGACATCGGCGGTGACACGCTCGCGGTGAAGGTCGACCTCAAGGGTCCCGCCATCCGGCTGCGCTGGCGCGGCATGGATCTGACCGCCCGCGTCCGCTCGCCGCGCGTCGCAGCACTTGCCAAACTCATGCCCGAAAAACTGCCGCCGGATACATCCAAGATGCTGCTCTGCCCCATGCCGGGCGTCATCACCGGGATTGCGGTGAAAGAAGGCGAGACCGTGGAAGCCGGTCAGGCACTCGCCACGGTCGAGGCGATGAAGATGGAGAACATCCTGAAGGCCGAGCGCCGCGGCACCGTGAAGAAGATCGTCGTCAAGCCGGGCCAGAGCCTGGCGGTGGATGAGCTGATCATGGAGTTTGAGGGGTGAGGACGCCGTCGACAATTGCGGTCGGGGTACCCCCCTCTGTCGGCTACGCCGACATCTCCCCCACAAGGGGGGAGAGTGGCCGCTGGCGTTGCGCCTGTCTCACAAATTCAGTGTTGCCGGTGGAGCAAGAGGCCGGCCCCACTCCGCTCTCCCCCCTTGTGGGGGAGATGTCCGGCAGGACAGAGGGGGGTACCGCCATCACAAGCCATACTCGACCTTCTTGCGCGCGATCATCTCTTCGATCTGCACCCGGCTCTCTTCTTCCGACAGAAAACGCCCCTGGCGACGACGCTCAACGAGCGACCGCAGCGCCGCCACATCCTCTTCCCGCATCTCCGTCTCCTCGCGCACCAGATCAAGCCCTCGCTCGACGACAGCCGCGAGGCTCGGGAAATGGCCGTCCTCGACCAGCTTGCGGGCGAATTCTGCCTGCTGCGGCGAGAGCGAGACAGAGGCTTTCACGGTCATGGCAAGGCGCTCCGGTTAGGCTCACAAGAATAGCCCTGACCGAAAACCCCGTCAAACTGACTTCCCTCGGCGAAACGCCGAACCGCGCAGCCTTCAGATAAGGATCGCATCGATGACCAAGAAAACCATCGCCGACTGGCAGGCGCTTGCCGAGAAGGAACTGAAGCGTCCAGCAGAGAGCCTCGTCTGGAACACGCCCGAGGGCATTCCGGTGAAGCCGCTTTATACGGCGGGCGACATCGCCGGGATCGACCATCTCGACAGCCTGCCGGGCTTTGCCCCCTTCGTGCGCGGACCGCGTGCCACCATGTATGCCGGACGGCCCTGGACCATCCGGCAATATGCCGGCTTCTCGACGGCGGAGGAGAGCAATGCCTTTTACCGCAAGGCGCTTGCCGCCGGCCAGCAGGGCGTATCCGTCGCCTTCGATCTTGCCACCCATCGCGGCTATGACTCGGATCACCCCCGCGTCGAGGGCGATGTCGGCAAGGCGGGTGTGGCGATCGATAGCGTCGAGGACATGAAGATCCTGTTCGACGGCATTCCGCTGCAGGACATCTCCGTCTCGATGACCATGAATGGTGCCGTCATCCCGATCCTCGCCAATTTCATCGTGACCGGCGAGGAACAGGGTGTTTCTCGGGACAAGCTGTCCGGGACCATCCAGAACGACATCCTCAAGGAGTTCATGGTCCGCAACACCTATATCTATCCGCCCGAGCCCTCGATGCGGATCATCGCCGATATCATCGAATACACGGCGAAGGAGATGCCGAAGTTCAACTCGATCTCGATCTCCGGCTACCACATGCAGGAGGCCGGCGCGACGCTGGTGCAGGAGCTTGCCTTCACGCTGGCGGACGGGCGCGAATATGTCCGCGCGGCCATCGCCAAGGGCCTGAATGTCGATGAATTCGCTGGTCGCCTCTCCTTCTTCTTCGCGATCGGCATGAACTTCTTCATGGAGGCCGCAAAGCTGCGCGCCGCCCGCCTGCTCTGGACCCGCATCATGCAGGAATTCGAGCCGAAGAAGGCGTCGAGCCTGATGCTGCGCACCCATTGCCAGACCTCGGGCGTGTCGCTCGCCGAACAGGACCCCTACAACAACATCATCCGCACCGCCTTCGAGGCCATGTCGGCAGCGCTTGGCGGCACGCAGTCGCTGCATACCAATTCCTTCGACGAGGCGATTGCCCTGCCGACGGAATTTTCCGCCCGCATCGCCCGCAACACGCAGCTGATCCTGCAGAACGAGACGGGCGTCACCAAGGTCGTCGATCCGCTGGCTGGCTCCTACTATGTCGAGAGCCTGACCAACGAACTGGCCGAAAAAGCCTGGGCGCTGATCGAGGAGGTCGAAAGCCTGGGAGGCATGACCAAGGCTGTCGATGACGGGTTGCCGAAGCGCCTGATCGAGGAAGCCGCCACCCGCCGCCAGGCCGCCGTCGACCGGGGCGAGGAGGTGATCGTCGGCGTCAACAAGTTCCGCCTGGAAAACGAGGCGCCCATCGACATCCTCGAAATCGACAACACCGCCGTCCGTCTGTCGCAGGTCAAGCGCATCGCGCAGACGCGCCGCCAGCGTGACCCGAAGCGGGTGAGCGAAACCCTCGCGCGCCTTACCGAAATCGCCCGCTCAGGCGAGGGCAACCTGCTCGAAGCCGCTGTCGACGCGGCCCGGGCGCGCGCCACCGTCGGCGAGATTTCGGATGCCATGCGCGCCGTCTTCGGCGATCACGTTGCCGTGCCCGAAGTCGTGCATGACATCTACGGCAAGGCTTACGAGGGCGATCCGGAAATGGAGACGCTGTCGACCCGCCTCAAGGACTACGGCAAGGCCGCGTCCAAGCCGCGCATCCTGATCGCCAAGCTTGGTCAGGATGGCCATGACCGCGGCGCCAAGGTGATTGCGTCGGCCTTCGGTGATATCGGCTTCGATGTCGTGGCAGGCCCCCTCTTCCAGACGCCGGAGGAGGCCGCAGACTTGGCCGTCGCAAACAAGGTGCAGGTCGTCGGCATGTCCTCGCTTGCCGCCGGCCACAAGACGCTCGCCCCGCAGCTGGTCGAGGCGCTGAAGGCCAAGGGCGCCAACGACGTGATCGTCGTCGTCGGTGGGGTCATTCCGCGCCAGGATTACGACTTCCTGCTGGAGCATGGCGTCTCCGCCGTCTTCGGTCCGGGCACCAATGTCATGGATGCCGCGCGCTCCGTGCTTGACCTGCTGGAGGGTCGCCTGCGAAACAGTTGAGAGGCGGCCGCTCGGGGAGGAGCATGGAGACCTACGATTACATCGTCATCGGCGCCGGCACCGCCGGCTGCCTGCTCGCTAACAGGCTCTCTGCCGATCCCACGCGCCGTGTGCTGCTGCTCGAAGCGGGCGGCAGCGACAATTATCACTGGATCCATATCCCGGTCGGCTATCTCTACTGCATCAACAACCCGCGCACCGACTGGTGCTTCAAGACGGAAGCCGAGTCGGGCCTGAACGGCCGCGCCATCGGCTATCCGCGCGGCAAGGTGCTCGGCGGCTGCTCCTCGATCAACGGCATGATCTACATGCGCGGCCAGGCCCGCGACTACGACCAGTGGCGCCAGATGGGTTGCGAAGGCTGGGGCTGGGACGATGTGCTGCCCCTATTCAGACAAACGGAAGATTTTCACCGAGGAGCCGACGACAAACACGGCGCCGGCGGCGAATGGCGGGTGGAGAAGGCCAGGCTTCGTTGGGAGGTGCTGGAAGCCTTTCGCGAGGCGGCCAAACAGGCGGGCATCCCGGAAACCGACGACTTCAACCGCGGCAACAACGAAGGCTCCGGCTTCTTCGAGGTCAACCAGCGCTCCGGCATCCGCTGGAACACGGCCAAGGCTTTTCTGAAGCCGATCCGCCACCGCAAGAACCTGACGATCCTCACCCGCGCCCATGTGAAACGGCTGACCATCGAGGGCGATCGCGTGACCGGCGCTGAGGTCCATCACGACGGCGAACTGAAGCGCTTCGTCGCCCGCCGCGAGGTCGTGCTGTCAGCGGGCGCCATCGGCTCGCCGCAGATCCTCGAACTCTCAGGCATTGGTCGTGGAGATGTCCTGCGAAATGCAGGGATCGAGACCGTCTGCGAGGTGCCCGCCGTCGGCGAAAACCTGCAGGATCACCTGCAGCTCCGCCTCGTCTTCAAGGTGACGGGCGTGCCAACCCTCAACGAGCGCGCGTCGAGCCTCCTTGGCAAGGCGATGATCGGGCTGGAATACGCGTTCCGCCGCTCGGGGCCGATGTCCATGGCGCCGAGCCAGCTCGGTATCTTCACCCGCTCGGGCCCGGACAAGGAAACCGCCGATCTCGAATACCATGTCCAGCCGGTCTCGCTCGACAAGTTCGGCGACCCCGTTCACCCCTTCCCGGCGATGACGGCGAGTGTCTGCAATCTGCGGCCCGAAAGCCGAGGCTCGGTGCACATATCGGGGCCGGACTTCGCGGCCCAGCCAAAGATCGCGCCGAACTATCTCTCGACGCCAGGCGACCGTGACGTCGCTGTCCGCTCGATCCGGCTCACCCGCAAGATCGCCGCCCAGCAGGCCTTTGCACGCTATCACCCGGAGGAATATCGCCCCGGCTCAGCGCTCGAAAGCGATGCCGAATTGGAAAAGGCCGCAGGCGATATCGGCACGACGATCTTCCACCCCGTCGGCACCTGCCGCATGGGGGCGGATCCGGACAGCGTCGTTGATCCACGACTGCGGCTGCGCGCTTTGAAGGGCCTGCGCATCGCAGACGCCTCGGTCATGCCCACGATCACCTCGGGCAACACCAATTCCCCGACCCTGATGATTGCCGAAAAGGCGGCCGCGATGATCCTGGAGGATCACCGCTGACCGTTGAAATCAGCTGCGGTCGTCGGCATTCGCCCCGAGCAGTTTCGGCAGGTCGCCGAAGCGGGCGACAAGCCCGAACACGGTGGCAGCCACCGCCACGAACAGGATCGTCACCGAAGCCATGACCGGCGTATAACCGTAGCGCAGCGCGTTGAAGATCTTGATCGGCAGCGTCTCCATCACGAAACCGACCGTCATGTAGGCCACGATGTACTCGTTGAGCGAAAGCACGAAGGCAAAGGCATAGCCGGACACGAGATAGGGCGCGATCAGCGGCAGCACGACCGTGCGGAAGATGGTCCGGTCGTCTGCCCCCATGGTGGCAGCCGCCTCGACCAGCGAACGGTCGATCGCCGAGAAGCCGAGCGACAGCGTCACCAGCGGTAGCGTGACGAAGAAGATTGCGTGGCTGATCGCGGCCGTCCAGGGCTGACCATAGAAACCGGTCGCGGCCCAGAAGGTAAGCAAGCCCAGCGCCGTGATGACGGGCGGCAGCGTGAAGGGTGCGATGCCCAGCAGCTGGAACACCTGCGCCCAAGGCGCAAGACGCCGCCACAGGAACCAGGCAAGCGGCAGGGCGATGGCAACCGCAAGAGCAGCTGCACAAAGCGCCAGGATGACCGAGGCGAACAGAGCTGCGCGCCAGCCGGGATCGGTGAAGATCGCGCCGTACCACGACAGCGAAAACCCCTGCGGCGGGAAGTTCAGGCTCTGCTTGGCATTCACAGAGACGCCCGCGACGACGACGATGGGTGCGGCGAGGAAGATGCCGATGAGCGTGAAGTAGAGACGGGTCAGGGCCTTGTTCATGCGGCCTCTCCCTTGCGACCAATCAGCAGCGTCAGCGCCACCATGCCGAGCGTGACCAGCACGAGGAACACGGCCATGGCGGCGGCGAACGGCATGTTGGACTGGTAGATCGCCTGGTCGGTGATCAGCACGGACAGTGTCCAATGCGAGGGGCGACCGAGGATCTGCGGCAGCAAATAGGAGCCGAGAGCGAAAATGAAGACCATGATCAGCGTCGCAAGCAGCGTGTTGCGCAGCGCCGGTACGACGACTGTGAAGAAGGCCTTGAGCGGCGAGGCCCCGAGCGTGCGCGCGGCTTCCGTCAGCGTCGGATCGAGCCTGACCAGAGCGGGATAAAGCACCAGCACCGTATAGGGCAGCGCCTGATAGGTCATGCCGGTCAGCACCGCGCCGAAATTCGGCATGAGCGCGACAGGCTTTTCCATGAGCCCGATCATGACCAGCAAGTTGGTGATGCCGGCGGTGCGCGAAAACAGCGTCGACCAGGCAAAGCCGATGATGACTTCCGAGAGCGACAGGATGGAGAGGAGCGCCACGAGCCACAGCACCTGTGCCTTGCGCGACATGCGCGCCAGCAGATAGGTGAAGGGCAGCGCCAGGGCCACGCAGACGACGGCAACCGCAATCGCCAGCATCAGCGAAAAGCTGAGCACGCCCCCAAAGAAGAACGACAGGAAGCGGCCGTAGTTGTCGAAGACGAAATCGGGCGAATAGAAGCCCGCCGGATCACGGCGGAAGAAGGAGACGGCGATCATCGTCGCAAAGGGCACGACAAAGAACAGGATCAGCATGCCCGCCGGAAAGGCGAGCGGCGCATAGTCGAGCGCAGTCTTGGGCGGTTCGCGTCTCATGCCGACAGCACCACGGCGGTTTCGGGATCGATGACTATGCCAACATCCTGACCGACGGTCACGACCGGCCGTTCGCGCGGCGTCGAGACGGCAACCACTTCGGTCCCGGCGACATCGAGGAACGTCTCGATCGTGCCGCCGAGATCGCGGATGAAGGTGACCTTGCCGGTGATCCGGCCTTCACCCGGTGCTGCAAGCTTGACGTCCTCCGGGCGAACCGAGAGGCTCGCCTGCGCCGAACCCGATGGTGCCGTAATGCCGGCGACGGTCTGGCCGAGAACGAGGGCAGCTCCACCCTGCGCCGTCAGCGGCAGGAGATTGGTCGAGCCGATGAAGTCCGCCACGAAGCGATCGGCTGGCTTGCGGTAGATCTCGATCGGGCTTGCCGCCTGGCGGATCTTGCCGCCGCTCATCACGACGACCGTATCGGCCATGGTCATCGCCTCGCGCTGATCGTGGGTAACGACGATCGTAGTGATGCCAAGCTGCTGTTGCAGCTTGCGCAACTCTACCTGCATCGCCTCACGCAGCTTGGCGTCGAGGGCCGACAGCGGCTCATCGAGCAGGAACAGCTTCGGGGAAATGGCAAGCGCTCGGGCAATCGCCACACGCTGCCGCTGGCCGCCGGAAAGCTTGTGCACCGGACGGTCAGCATACCCTTTAAGATGGATCATGGCGAGCAGCTCGTCGACGCGCTTCACCTGTTCCTCGCGCCCGATGCCACGAATGCGCAAGGGATAGGCGATATTTTCGCCGACGGTGAGATGCGGAAAGAGCGCCAGCGACTGGAAGACCATGCCGAGTTCGCGCTTGTGTGTCGGCACCTGGGTGATGTCCTTGCCATCGAGCACGATTTCTCCAGCCGTCGGGCTGTCGAGCCCGGCGACCATCCGAAGCAGCGTGGTCTTGCCGCAGCCGGAGGGGCCGAGCAGGCAGACGAAGGTGCCGTGCGGCACGGAAAGCTGGACATTATCGACCGCCGTAAAGGGGCCGAACTGTTTGGTGATGGCATTGAGGGCGAGGCCGGACATGGGCTTCCAATCAGACGATGGCTGTTCAAAACGGTGCGAGACAATCGACGCCCAATGGCTCGAAATCTCGGGTATTGGCGGTCACGACGGTAAGGCCGTGGGTTTGGGCGGTTGCGGCGATCAGGATGTCGGCGAGTTCGATATTCTGTCCGCGCGCGAGCATTGCGCCTTCCAGCTGTCCCGCCGCCAACGCGACATCGAGATCCACGGGAAGAAAGCGATCCTGGAAATCCGCCATCACGATTTCGACCCACTCGCACAAACGATTTACTTTCTCCGGGCTGCCACGCTTCACGAGTTCAAGCTTCACGATCCCTTTTTCGATCTCCTGAAGCGTGATCGTTGAAGCATACAAAGCATTCTTTCCTTGCTGCTCCTGAAGCCAGACGATGAATTTCTGCGACGCCCTCCCGTTCGAGAGCAAAGACAACGCGTTGGTATCGATGAGATAGCCACTCAAAGATCAACGTCCCGACCTTGGGAAGGATTGCGCTCAAAAACCATGTCTGGTTCCGGGAAAGCCATGAGGTGTTCCAAGAAGTTGCGCTTTGGTTTCTGATCCATCGCCGCCTCCACCGGCACCAGTGTGGCCACCGGCTTGCCGTCCCGCGTGATCGTCACACTGCCACCCTTGATCACCTCGTCCACCAGCTCGGAAAGATCGGTATTCACATCCCGCACACTGACCGTTGCCATGATCTCGTCTCCGCTTAGATGCCTTCAGTGATCCTATCACGGGCCTAGAGATGCGGCAAAAAGCCTGCCGTAAACGCCACTCACCCTAACCTGTCCCTGCCGGCGGGGAGAAGGTGCCGGCAGGTCAGGCGCAATGCGTTGCGCCGGGGATGAGGGGCAGCCAGCCCGCAAAATCAACCGACGATCAGCTCGGTCCACTTCTGGTTCAGCCAGTCCGACTTGGTCTGGTAGAGGTCGTAGCGCGGCGTGATCGGCTCGATGTCGGAGGAGACGGCGGCGAATTCCTCGGCCGTGAGGTCGAGCAATTCGCGCTTGACCGTCGGGGCCGTACCGACCTTCCGCGACAGGGTCGCCTGGATCGACGGCTGGCACATGTAGTCGATGAAGATATGCGCTTCTTCCGACTTGGTGGAGGCACGCGACAGGGCCCAGCAACCCGAATCCTGGATGCCGCCTTCGGTCGGGAAGGTCGAACGAACAGGCTGGCCGTCGGCTGCGGCAAGACCCGTGACGTCGTGGTAATACTGGCCCATCGGGATTTCGCCGGACTTCAGTGCCTGTTCGAACTGTGCCTCGTCACGATACCAGAGGCGTACATTCGGCTTCACTTCCGCGAGCTTTTCGAAAGCCTTCAGGATGCCTTCCTCGGTATCGAGGGCATTGGTGCCGCCGAAATGGGTCTTGGCGGTCACTTCGAGCAGGAAGGAGTTGGAGACGAGCGCCAGCAGGCCAAGCTTGTCGGCATTGGCCGGATCCCAGAGCGCGTTCCAGGAGGTCGGAGCCTCCTTGAAGACATCCGTATTGGTGACAAGCGTGATGTACCAGGCAACCGCGCCGACACCGGCGACGCGGCCATCCGGATACTTGTTGACGAAGCGGTCGATCAGGCCGGAGGCATTCTTGATCTTCGCCATGTCGATCGGCGTCCAGAGCTCGGTCGCCTGGCCCTTCAACATGGCGACCTGCGACATCATCGAGAGATCTGCCGGAGCCTGGCCGGCCTTGGCGGCCTGCTCGAGCTGCACGAGCCAGGCTTCACCGGTCGGTTCGGCCACGGACTCGACGGCGATCCCGGTTGCCTTGGTAAAGTCCGGGAAGATGTTCTTGTCGAACGAGTCTTTGAAGTAACCGCCATAGACGCCGATCTTGATCGACTTGTCCTGGGCGCGCAGGATCGACGGCATGGCAAGCGCCCCGGCAGCGGCCACCGAGCCTGCGAGCACGCTGCGACGGCTGACGGAGGTGGAGAGAATATCTTTCATGGTCCTGTTCCCTTGTTGTGGTTGAGGCGTTTTCGCCTGTTCTTATGCATGCGCGCCGGGCGATGCGGACCGCCCGGGAATGGGATCCTCAGCGTGACCTGATGGCCGGACTGTAGACCATCAGGCTGAGGATTTCGAAGAGGATCTGGGCGCCGACATGCGCCGTGTTGTGGGTCGCGTCATATTGCGGCGCGACTTCGACGACGTCGCCGCCGATCAGATTGACGCCCTTGAAGCCGCGGATCAGCTCCAGCGCCTCGCGCGAGGTCAGGCCGCCCACTTCGGGCGTGCCGGTACCCGGCGCCACACTCGGATCGAGACTGTCGACATCGAAGGAGAGATAGGTCGGGCCATCGCCGATGACCGCCCTGGCCTTCTCGATGATCGCGGGAATGCCAAGGCCATTGATCTCCTCGGCATGGATGACGGTCATCCCGGACTCGTAGGAGAATTCCCAGAGATATTCGGCCGAGCCGCGAATGCCGATCTGGATCGTTCGGACAGGATCGAGCACGCCGTCGAGCACGGCATTGCGGAAGGGCCCGCCATGGTGGAACTTCGTCTGATCGAAGGCCCCGCCCGTATCGCAATGGGCATCGATATGGATCATGCCGACGGGCCCATGCGTCTTCGCGATCGCCTTCATGATCGGATGGGTGATGGAATGGTCGCCCCCGACGGAAAGCGGCAACACGCCCTGGCTCACCAGCTTGGTGTGATAGGCCTCGATATCGTCATGGCTCATCTCCAGGCGGTAGCGGCTGGAAAACGGCACGTCACCGATATCGGCCACCTTGAGATCGAAGACGGGCGCGCATTCGAGGACATGGTTGTAGGGACCGATGCGATCGATCGCCCGCAGCGCCCGGGGCCCGAAACGCGAGCCCGGCCGGTTGGTGACGCCAAGATCCATGGGAACGCCGACGATCGCCACATCGAGATCGCTGACTTGAGGGTCACGCTGGTCGACTTGACGATAGGGTGCGGAGACGAAGGTCGGTACGCCGGCATAAGGGGCAGCGCGCGTGCCGTTTGAGAAGATCTTCTCGCCGACCTTCGCAAACTTCGGATCGAAGATCTCGCCGGCCTTGTCGTTTGCGTATTTCTCGCGCAGCGCGGCAAGGCGCTTTTCATCGAAACTCATGTCCCGTTCCCTGTTTGTGAACGACGGGTCCGCCATCGTCCATTTTTGCGGCACGATCTGAGCGTGCCTTTATTGTGAGCATTAACCTGCAACGCACTTGGAAAATCAATTCACGATGTTATAGCAATCGATGTGAGAAAAATTCACGGATCTTGAACCCGACATGGCAAGCCGCCTGCCTCCCCTCAACCCTCTGCGTGCCTTCGAGGCAGCGGCCCGCCGCGGCTCGATCTCCGCGGCGGCGAGGGAGCTGAACGTCACGCATGGCGCCATTTCGCACCAGATCCGCAGCCTCGAGGAGACGCTGAAAACGGTGCTTTTCGAGCGCGGCGGCAAGCGGCTGAAGCTGACGCCACAGGGCGCCCTATTGCTGCCCGCCGTCACCCAGGCCTTTGACGGCATCGCGGCGGCCACCGCCTTGATGAACCGCCCTTCGACCAGCGGCAGCCTGCGCATCTCCTGCGTGCCCGCCCTGCTCTCGCTCTGGCTCGTGCCCCGGCTCGGCTCCTTCGTCGATCGCTATCCCGAAATCAGCCTGACACTGACCTCAAGCAACGATCCAACCCTCATCTATTCGCCCGATATCGATATCGCGATCCTTTATGGTGCGGGTGGCTGGAAGGATTGCTGGACACGGCTCTGGAGCACCTTCGAACTCTTTCCCGTCGTCAGCCCAACCCTGCTCAACACAAGGCCGCTGCGCTCCGTCCGCGATCTGCGCGATCATGTGCTGCTCCATGGCGACAACGGCCGCGAATGGCGAAGCTGGCTCGCAGCCGCCGACCAGCTAGACATGCCAAGGGCACGTGAACACTTCATGGGCGACGCCCGCCTTTCGACCGAGGCCGCCCGTCATGGCCAGGGCGTGGCGCTTGGCGACAGCATCACGGCCTCCAGCCTGATTGCTGCCGGCGAACTGATCATCCCGTTCGACCTCACGGTGCCCGGACCGGACGCCTTCTACGTCGCTGCCCGCAATGATGTGCGCGCGGCCCCGATCGCCAAGGTTTTTATCGACTGGATTTTCGACATGATCGAAATCGAGCGCGCCGCCCAGCCGCGTCCCGGCAGCCGGACACAGGCGCGCGGCTTCCCCGCCGCCCGCAAGCGCAGCACAAACACATCTGCCCAGCTCGTGGACGAGAGCTGACAACCCGAGGATCGCCATGCCCGCCGCCACCTTCAATCCGCTCGTCGCTGATCTCTCGGCCCCACCCGTGCCATCGGTCTTCGCCTGGGCGCGCGCCTATGATGGCGCGAGCGGCCCGATGATCGACCTCAGCCAGGCGGTGCCCGGCTATCCGCCGCATCCCGATCTCTTCGCCTGGCTGGCGGAGGCAGCCTCGGCGCGGTCGAATGCCGGCTATGGCCCGATCGAGGGTGAGGCCCCGCTGCGCGCGGCCTATGCGGCGGAAGTGACCTCGGTCTATGGCGCGCCCGTCAGCGCCGAGAACATCCACATCACAGCCGGTTGCAACCAGGCCTTCATGGCCGTGATTTCCGCGATCGCGGCAAGCGGCGATGCAGTGGCGCTGACCGCTCCCTTCTACTTCAACCAGGAAACCACGCTGGCGATGATGGGCATCCGCCGGGAGTTGATCCCGCTCGATCCGGCCACCGGCTTCGTTCCGACAATAGAGGGTATCGAGACGGCCCTTGCCAGCGGCGTGAAGGCCGTGGCGCTGGTCTCGCCCAACAACCCGACGGGTGCGATCTATCCCGCCGATCTGCTTCATAAGGCCTTCGAGGCCTGCCGCAAGGCCGGCGCTTTCCTCATCCTCGATGAGACCTATCGCGATTTTCTGCCCGGCGGTGACCGTCCACACGACCTGCTCTCGATCCCCGGCTGGGAAGACAATCTCATCCTGCTCTATTCCTTCTCGAAATCCTTCTGCATTCCCGGTCATCGCCTCGGCGCAATCACCGCAGGTCCCCGCGCCGTCGCCGAAATCGCCAAGGTCATGGACAATATGCAGATCTGCGCCCCGCGCGCGCCGCAGGCGGCTGTCGCCAAGGCGATCCCGGCGCTGAAGGCCTGGCGCGAGGACAACCGCATCGAGATCCTCAAGCGCGCCGAAACGCTGGAAGGCGTGATGGCCAAACTCCCCGCCTGGAAGATGGACTCGCTCGGTGCCTATTTCGCCTTTATCCGCCATCCGTTTGCAGGCCAGGACTCCGCCCATGTGGCGGAAAGGCTGGCGAAGAAGGCCGGCGTGCTCTGCATTCCCGGCGCCTATTTCGGCGACGATTGCCAGGACTATCTGCGTTTTGCCTTCGCCAATGCCGACAGCGCGACGATCGAAGGCCTGGTCTCCCGCCTTTCGACCTTCACCCTGGACTGAACAGACATGACGAAAAGCGTGGCGATCATCGGCGGCGGCCCGGCGGGGCTGATGGCGGCGGAACACCTCGCCGGCAAGGGCCACCGCGTTACCGTCTATGACGCCATGCCGACGGTGGGTCGCAAATTCCTGCTCGCCGGGAAGTCTGGCCTCAACATCACCCATGCCGAGGACTATGCCCGTTTCGTCACCCGCTATGGCGCGGCCAACGACAGGCTACGCCCCGTGCTCGACCTCATGACATCAGAGGCGATCCGCGCATGGGCAGCGGGCCTCGGTACGGAAACCTTTGTCGGCACCTCCGGCCGAGTCTTCCCGAAAATGATGAAGGCCTCGCCGCTCTTGCGCGCCTGGCTGAAGCGGCTCGAAAATCTGGGCGTCACAATCCTCACACGCCATCGCTGGACGGGATTTAACGCTGATGCCCTGCTCTTCGACACGCCAGACGGCCCAAAACGCGTGACGGCGGACGCAACGCTTCTGGCACTCGGTGGCGCAAGCTGGCCGAAGCTCGGCTCGGATGCAGCCTGGGTGCCGCTACTGGAAGCCGAAGGAATCGATATCACACCGCTCCGCCCAGCCAATTGCGGCTTCGATTGCGATTTTTCCGATAGCTTCGACACCCGATTTTCCGGCCAGCCGGTCAAGTCGGTCAAGGCCACCTCTGCGGCAGGTACCACCCAGGGCGAATTTGTCATCAGCCGGGGCGGCATCGAAGGCAGCCTGATCTATGCCCATTCGGCAGCGCTCCGGGACGCGCTTGACCGGGACGGTCAGGCCGCGCTGATCCTCGATCTGGCACCGGGGCGAACGGTGGAAAGGCTTGCCAAAGACCTCGCGCGACAGGATCGCAAGGCGAGCTTTTCGACACGATTGAAGAAGGCCGCCAATCTCGACGGCGTGAAGATCGCCCTGCTGCGGGAAGTAAACCCCGACGCCAACCAGCGTGACGCGAGTGGCCTCGCAAGCCTCATCAAGGCTCTGCCGCTTGACGTCAAACGCCCGCGCCCGATCGCCGAGGCGATCTCGACCGCAGGCGGTGTAACCCTCAACGGGATCGACGATGGCTTCATGCTGAAAAATCGGCCAGGCACCTTTGTATCGGGCGAAATGCTCGACTGGGAGGCGCCGACAGGCGGTTATCTTCTCACCGCCTGTTTCGCGACCGGCATTGCCGCGGCCGATGGCATCGACCGCTGGCTGGAGGCACCAAAGGCTTAAGCCTCAGCGGCTTGCCGTCTTGTGCGAGTAGCCCGGCTTGCGGAACTCGACGGTGGTCTTGGCGACCGGGATGCCGAACTTGGTGACGAGCGCCGTGTTCAGCACCGTCCCGTCCTCGCGCAGCACCATCTTGTCCCAGAAGCGCACCTTGTTGCTCTGTGTCTGCGGCGTCAGATAGACGAGGTAATTGAAGCGGGCGACGGCGCCGTTGATCGTCACCTTCGTCTCGCCGATCACGTCCTCGCGGGTGCCGCTATAGGTGTTCGGGCTGGTCTTGGTGAACCGCCAGGTCTTGCGATCCTTGGTCCCGTCGTCGAAGACAAAGTCTTCGCGCAGCGTCAAGGTCTTCCCATCCCAGCTTCCGGTCAGATCGACCGTAAACGTCCGCTTCACGCCATTGATGGCGCTGAACGAACCGACCGCTTCCGTGCGACCGGTGAAGTAGTCTTCGAAGGTGAACTTGTCCGCTGCCTGTCCGGCGGACGGCAGCAGGCTCAGGGCAAGCCCGACAAGGGCTAAGCTGAACTTCGGCATGGGTGCGTCTCCATCATTGGCGCGTTGTGCTTCCACTACGGCGCCAACAGATGAATGGATTTGGAATTGTTCCAGGAAACGCATTCGTGAAGGCGATGACCGCCTTCAGGTAAACTCACTTGCTGTCGCGCTGGTAGATCCAGTCGTGGTCCGGATGGTTCTGGAAGCGCCATTTGCGCATCGGCCCGGCCATAGCGTTGAGATAATACATCTCGTAACCATGCGGCACACCGCAAGGGTGATGCCCCTTCGGCACCAGCACCACGTCGCCATCCGACACGGCCATGGTCTCGTCGAGCGAGCCGTCTTCGGTGAAGACACGCTGGAAGCCGAAGCCTTGGGCCGGATTGAGGCGGTGGTAATAGGTCTCTTCGAGATAGGTCATCTCGGGATAATTGTCCTCGTCATGCCGGTGCGGCGGATAGGACGACCAATTGCCCGAGGGCGTGAAGACTTCCGTCACCAGCAGGCTGTCGGCGACATCCCGGTCTTCCATGGCGATCGGATAGATATGCCTTGTATTCGCCCCCTTGCCGCGCTCGACGAAGGAGATGCCCTCAGGCCCGATCTGCTGTGCCTCGCGACCGGGCATGGCGGGTGCGGTGCAGACCGCAAGCACGCAGTCGGTCGTCGCCTGTGCGGACCAGTCGCTGCCAGCCGGCACATAGACACAATGCGGCGGTGTCTTCTCGAAGACCGACATGCGGTGGCCGAGTTCGCCGAAATCCTTGCCGGAACCGCTGATCTTCGCCTTGCCCTCGACAAGAACCAGGATGACTTCCGTCTCGCCGGTTTGCTCTGCCGCCTGCTCGCCTGCCTTCAGGTGATAAAGCCCGAAGCCGACATAACCCCAGCCAGCACTGGCCGGCGTGATGTCATGCACCTTGCCGGATGTGCCGGCAGGCTTGCGCAACAGATCGGTCATTCCTCGTCTCCCGTTTCTTGCTCAATCGTCGTCGGAGCGTTCGGCCTCTGCCGCGATCCGCGCCCGTTCGGCTTCGGCCTTGGCCGCCGCCTTTTGCATCGTGTGGTCATACATGAACAGCAGCTCGTAACCGGCATAGAGACCAGTCACGACGAAGATGATCGCCCAGCCGGTCGCGCCGTTCGAATACTCCACCCCGGCCCAGGCCAGTGGCAGCACCACGCAGAGAATGCGGCGCCACAGCGGCTTGAAGAAGGGATGGGTTGGATCGAGGATCTGGAACTTCAAGGTCTGCTCCCGGCAGTCAGAGTTTTAAACGTCGCCTGCAATAGAGCCCAAAACCGCGATCTGTCAAAACACGAGGCGGAGGGGGTGCTCCGCCTCGTGGTGTCATCAGATCAGGCCCGCTTCCTTGGCGAAGCCCTTGAGCGACTTGAGACCCAGGCTCTGATACTCGAAGGGATTGCGCACATCCGGGTCCTGCTCGGCCTCGATGACGATCCAGCCCTGATAGCCATGCTCGGCCGCGATCTTCAGCACCGGCGGGAAATTCACGCCGCCTTCGCTATCGCCGGGAACGGTGAACACGCCGCGACGCACGCCTTCGAGGAAGGAGAGCTTCTCGCTCCGCACCTGATCGGCGATGACCGGACGGACATTCTTCGCGTGGATATGGCCGACGCGGTGCATGTATTTTTTCGCAACCGCTTCCGGATTGCCGCCGCCGAAATAGCAATGGCCGGTGTCGAGCAGCAGCTTCGCATGCGGGCCGGTATGCTCCATCAGCTTGTCGATCTCGGCCTCGGTCTCGACGACCGTACCCATGTGGTGGTGATAGACCAGCGAGATGCCCTGCGAAGCGGAGAATTCGGCCAGCGCCTCGACGCCAGCACCGAACTTGGCCCATTCGGCATCGGACAGAACCGGACGATCGGCAAGTGCCACATCATCGGCGCCGTGAATGGCGTTCGAGGTTTCGCAGACGATGATGACCTTGCAGCCCATGGCCTTCAGCACATCGAGGAAGGGCTGCATGGCGGCCTTTTCTTCCTCGATCGTGTTGGTGAGCAGGTTCAGCGAATGCCAGCCGGACACGAATTTCAGGCCGCGCGGCTCGAGCACCGACTTCAAGCCATCGGGATCGGTCGGCAGCTTGTGGCCCTTCTCGATGCCGTCGAAACCGATCTTGGCGGTTTCGTCCAGGCACTGTTCGAGGCTGATATGGGCGCCGAGACGGCGGTCGTCATCGTTCGACCAGGCAATCGGGTTGGTTCCGAAAAGGATCATGATCAGGTTCTTTCCTTCAGAGCCGCTTCATAGGCAGTGCGGGCTTGATTGACTTCGGCGCGGGCCGAGACTTCCGGCACCGCGACATCCCACCAGTAGCCGCCGGCACCGGTGGTCGGATAAGGATCGGTATCGATGACGATGACCGTCGTCTCGGTCGCCGCGCGGGCGGCATCGAGGGCTGTCTCCAGCTCGGAGATCGACGACACCTTGTGGGACCTCGCGCCCATCGATGCCGCATGAGCGGCAAAATCGATGGCGATGGGGCTGACATTAGAATGGGCATAGAGGTTGTTGAACTGCGCGCCGCCGGTGCCCATCTGCAGCCGGTTGATGCAACCGTAACCCCTGTTGTCGGTGATCACGAGCGTGATCTTCACGCCCATGCCGACAGCTGTTGCCAGTTCCGAATTCATCATCATGTAGGAGCCGTCGCCGACCATGACGATCACGTCGCGATCGGGTTCGGCCATCTTGATGCCGAGACCACCGGCGATCTCGTAGCCCATGCAGGAGAAGCCGTATTCCATGTGATAGGAGAGCGGCAGCTTCGACTTCCACAGCTGGTGCAATTCCCCCGGCATGGTGCCGGCGGCGCACATGACGACCGTGTTGTCACGCGAGGCGCGCTGCACGGCGCCGATCACCTGCATGTCGGTCGGCAGCGCATTGCTGTCGGTGGGGGCTGCCGTGACAGCATCCGCCTTGGCGAACCAGGAGGCCTTGAGACCGGCATCCGGTGCAGCGAACTTGTGATCACCGAGTGCTGCCGAGAGCTTTTCAAGGCCGATCTTGGCATCCGCCACCAGCGGGATCGCATCGTGCTTGGCGCTGTCGTATGGCTGGACGTTGAGCGCCAGGATCTTCCGGTTGGGGTTCTTGAACAGTGCCCAAGAGCCGGTGGTGAAATCCTGGAAACGCGTGCCGACGCCGATGACGAGATCCGCCTTTTCCGAAACCACATTGGCGCTTTCGGCACCGGTCACGCCGACAGGGCCGAAGTTCAGGCCATGGTCCCAGGCCAGTGCCGACTTGCCGGCCTGCGTCTCGACAACAGGGATCTGGTGCTTCTCGACAAAGGCCTTCAGCGTGTCGGTGGCGCCTGCAAAATGCACACCGCCACCAGCGACGATCACAGGGTTCTTCGCCGCCTTGAGTGCTGCAACCGCTGCTTCGAATTCCACGACATCCGGCTCCGGACGACGGAAGCGCCAGGTTTTCTTGGCAAAGAAGCTCTCCGGATAGTCATAGGCCTCGGCCTGCACGTCCTGGCAGAAGGCAAGCGTGACCGGGCCGCAGTCGGCGGGATCGGTCAGCGTGCGCATGGCGCGCGGCAGAGCGGTCAGGAGTTGTTCCGGCCTCATGATCCGGTCGAAATAGCGGCTGACAGGGCGGAAGCAATCATTCGCCGACATCGTTCCGTCGCCGAAGTCCTCGATCTGCTGCAGCACAGGATCCGGGCCGCGATTGGCAAAGACATCGCCGGGGATGAAGAGTACCGGCAGGCGGTTGACATGCGCGAGTGCCGCCGCCGTCACCATGTTGAGCGCGCCGGGGCCGATGGACGAGGTCACCGCCATGGCGCGGCGGCGACGCAGCTGCTTGGCATAGGCGATTGCCGCATGCGCCATCGACTGCTCGTTCTGGCCGCGATAGGTCGGCAGCTCGTCGCGGATGCCGTAAAGCGCTTCGCCGAGACCGGCGACATTGCCATGACCGAAGATCGCCCACATGCCGGCGATATAGGGAACGCCGTCCTCGTTCATCTGGTTGGCGAGGTAGCGCACCATCGCCTGGGCGGCGGTCAGCCGGATCGTCTTCATGCTTTTCCTCCCTTGGCGGAAACCGCCTTTTGGCGTGCCGCATCCCAGATCGCGCAGAGGCTCTGGTATCGGGCCGCCATGTCCTCCACGGCCTGGGCGTCATTGATGCTGCCGGCGAGCCACTTGCGGGCGGCGTCGCCAAAGATGGTCCGACCGACGGCGAAACCTTTGACCAGATCAAAGCCGGCAGCAAGCTGGAAGCTCTCCTCAAGCTCCGCCTGCGGCGCATCGAGACCGAGCACGACGATGCCGCGCGTGTTCGGGTCGTTGCGTTCGATCGCGTTGCAGGCATTCGCCCAGGACGCCGTGGTCTTCATCGGCTCAAGCTTCCACCAGTCGGGATAGACGCCGATTTCATAGAAACGCTCGATGATCTTGGCCACCGTTTCGTCATCGCAGGCGCCGACCTTGGAGGGGATGACCTCCAGCAGGAATTCCAGGCGATTGCGGCGGGCTGCATGGAAGAGCCGCTGCACGGTCTTTTCCTGCTCGGCCTTCATCTCTGCGGTATCGTCGGGGTGATAGAAGCAGAGCACCTTGACCACGTGCTCGAGCGGCCATTCGACGAGGCCGCCGAAATCAGGGCCGATTTCCGGCTCCAGCGTCAGCGGGCGCGAGCCCGGCCATTCGACGGGACGACCGATCCACAGACCCGTGCCAGCCGCGCGATAGAGCGCCTCGCGACCGAGACGGCTGTCGCAGAGCAGGCCGTAACCGGCATTGCCGCCGGAGACCTTCAGCGCCGCATCGAGGCAGAGGTTCTTGAAGGCGCCGATCTTCTCGTCGGCAACACCCGCTTCCCTGGCCATGGCTTCGAGCTGCATGCGGTGATCGAAGGCGAAGACCCGCATCGTCGACCAGTCATTCTTGCGGTTGGTCGACCAGTGGACCTGCTCCAGCGCCTCGTCCTTGCGCAGCGCCTTGTTCTTGATGCCGACTTTGAAGAAATACTGCAGCTCTTCCCAGCTCGGATAGGCCGGCGTGCAGCCGTGGCGGGAGACCGCAAAGGCGCCGCAGGCATTGGCATATTTCAGGCTGGTCGGCCAATCCTGGCCAGTGAGCCAGCCTTTGAGCAGTCCCGACATGAAGCCGTCGCCGGCGCCGAGCACATTGAACACCTCGATCGGGAAACCCTGGCCGGTCTGGCCGGCGTCGAGACTGTCGGGGATCGCACCGTCGAAGACCACGGCACCCATCGGGCCACGCTTGCACACCAGCGTTGCCGAGGAGACCTTGCGAACCGCCTTCAACGCCTCGATCGTATCGGTCGAGCCACCGGCGATATGGAATTCCTCTTCCGTGCCGACGATCAGGTTGAAGAGATGCAGCGTCGACTGCAGCTTCGCCGTCACCTGAGCGGATTCGATGAAGCGGCTTTCGCCGTCGCCATGCCCGGCCAGACCCCAGAGGTTCGGGCGATAGTCGATATCGAGCGCCGTCAGGCCACCCTTCTCGCGAGCAATCTTCAGCGCCTTGAGAACCGCAGCCTCCGTGCGCGGATGCGACAGATGCGTGCCGGTCGCGCAGACACAGCGTGCCTGAGCGATGAAATCCGGATCGATATCCTCTTCCGACAGCGCCATGTCGGCACAGTTCTCGCGGTAGAAGATCAGCGGAAACTGGTGTTCGTCCCGGATGCCGAGCAGCACAAGCGCGGTGAGCCGCTCCTTGTCCGTCTTGACGCCGCGCACATCCACGCCCTCGCGCACCAGCTGCTCGCGGATGAAGCGGCCCATATGCTCGTCGCCGACGCGGGTGATCAGCGCCGACTTCAAGCCGAGCCGCGCAGTACCCGCCGCGATATTGGTCGGCGAGCCCCCGATATACTTGTTGAAGGAGGCCATGTCCTCCAGCCGACCGCCGACCTGGGCCCCGTAAAGGTCCACGGACGAGCGACCGATCGTGATCAGATCGAGCGAAGCCAAGCGATGTCCTCCCTGTGATGCGGGATCTGACGCCCCGCCTCGCGACCGCTCCCGTTTTGGAACAGCCATTCATAAAATGGACTATAAATTCTATTTTGCAGGATTTCAATACGGACGTTCAGTCATCCTGACGTGCCGTACCGACCGCCACGGAGAGCGCGATCGCCAGACAGAGCGTGGCCGAGAGAGAGCGGAAAGCGCCGAAATCGACCTCGGAAACGGAAAGCAGCGTCGCCCCCATGCGGCGCAGTGGACTGACGACCGTATCGGTGACCGCGACGACCGGAACGCCGCGCGCCCGGACCTGCTCGACCAGCTCAAGCGTTTCGGCGGAATAGGGCGAAAATGTCACGGCAAGCAGCGCATCCCCCGGCCGAATTGCATGATGATTGTCGAGCCGACCGACGACGCTATGCAGCATGGCGGGCACGCACATCTTCTCGAAGGCATAGGCCATGTAGCTCGCCACAGGAAAAGACCGCCGAAGGCCCATGATGTGGATCATCCGCGCCGAGGCCAGCTGCTTGACGGCGACCTCAAGCGCCTGGGGATCAACGGTTTTGACGAGATTTTCCAGCGAAAGCCGCCCTGCCTCGACGAACTCGGCGAGAAGCGCAGAGGGCGAGCCTTCAGCCTTTTCGCGCAAGTGCTGAAGGCGCGTCGAATAATCCGGCCAACCGCCGACGAAGCTTTCGCGAAACAGCTTCTGCATCTCCGAAAAGCCGGAGAAACCCATGATCTGGCAGAAGCGCATGAAGGCGGAGGGCTGCACGCCGGCTCCTTCCGCCATCTCGGCGACCGTGGACACGGCGATCCGGTCCTTGTTGGCCGCGACATAGTCGGCGCATTGCTTCAACCGCTTCGGCAGGCTGCCGGAAACCTCCAGCAGACGATCTTCGAAGGCCTTGATCGTCTGCGGTCCGCCATTCTCGCCCATGCAGTCTCCCTTCCCCCTCATCAAGCACATCGCCGCGCTTGACATGCACCCTGTCATTATCTAGCAAAATAGAACATATATTCCAAAACGCGGCATTTGCCAGCGCCAAATGGAACCTCGGTCAGGTTGCCCCCCCAGCGGAGCACCCAAGCACATCACAATCGCCACCCTTTGACGAGGGACAAAGGCGCAAAGGGAGGAAATGAACATGGTCACGAGACTGGCACTTCTGGGCGCCGGCCGCATCGGCAAGGTACACGCAAAAGCCATTGCCGAAGACAAGCGCGCGAAACTGGTCGCCGTTGCCGACGCCTTTGCAGACGCCGCAAATGCCATCGCGGCACAGACCGGCTGCGCGGTGAAGACGATCGAGGAGATCGAGGCCGACAAGGACATCGACGCCGTCATCATCTGCACGCCAACCAACACCCATGCCGACCTGATCGAGCGCTTCGCCAAGGCAGGCAAGGCGATCTTCTGCGAAAAGCCGATCGATCTGGATGTTGCGAGGGCCAAGGCCTGCCTGGAAACCGTGCGCGCCGTCGGCGGCAAGGTCATGCTCGGCTTCAACCGCCGCTTCGACCCGCATTTCCAGGCCGTGCGCAAGGAAATCGACAAGGGCTCGATCGGCAAGGTCGAGATGGTCACCATCACCAGCCGTGACCCGGGCGCACCACCTGCCGAATACATCAAGGTCTCAGGCGGAATCTTCCGCGACATGACCATCCATGACTTCGACATGGCCCGCTTCCTGCTTGGCGAAGAGATCGAAACGGTCCAGGCCTCGGCCTCTGTTCTGGTCGATCCCAAGATCGGCGAACTCGGCGATTACGACAGCGCCTCGCTGATCCTGACGACCAAGAGCGGCCGCCAGGCGATCATCTCCAACTCCCGCCGTGCCTCCTACGGCTACGACCAGCGCATCGAAGTGCACGGCTCGCTCGGCTCGGTTTCGGCCGAAAACCAGCGCCCGGTCTCGATTGAGGTCGCAAACAAGGACGGTTACACCCGCCCGCCGCTGCACGACTTCTTCATGACCCGCTACACGGCAGCCTATGCAGCCGAAATCTCCGCCTTCATCGACGCCCTCGACAACGGCACGCCGATGTCGCCGTCCGCCGAAGACGGCCTGATCGCGCTCGCACTTGCAGATGCGGCGGTGAAGTCGGCGAAAGACAAGTCTGCCGTCACCGTCAGCTACTGATATCTAAGAGCTCCCGCGCTGTCCGATGAGGTCAGCGCAAAATGGAAACGCCGCCCGAACCTCCTCGGGCGGCGTTTTCGTTCTGTGAGGTCAGCAGATCAGACGACGAGTTCGCGCCGCTCGACTTCCGTCAGCATAGCAAGATCGAGGATCTTCTGCAGATTGGCGGCATGCCGGAAGCTCGGCTCCTGGACATAGCCAGAGCGGATCGCGGTGATGAACTTCTGATAGTTCGTCTCGACGGGATCGACCTCGATCTCGCGCCAGACGGCCTTTTCGACATCCTCCTGCAGGCAAGCCCGAAGGCTCGACCCGTCGAGGCGGTGGATGACCTCAAGCGCACCCTTGTCGCCATGCACGCGAAGCCTGAGCTCGTTGAGATGGCCCGTAGCCCAGCGGCTCGCATGGATGACACCCATGGCACCGTTGGTGAACTCGGCGGTCATGGTGAAGCTGTCATTGGCGTCGAGATCATATTCACCGATCTTGTTGCCCGGCGCCTTCTCAAAGGTTTTGAGCCTCGCAAAGACGTGGTCGATGTCGGTCGCGGCCCCATAGCCGGCGAAATCGAGAATATGGATGCCGACATCGCCGAGCACGCCGTTCGACCCGTGCTTGGTCGACAACCGCCAGAGCCACTGGCTCTCGGTCGACCAGTCGCCCCAGGCCTTGGAGACAAGCCAGCTCTGCAGATAGGACGCCTCGATGTGGCGGACCTTGCCGATCTCGCCACCGATGACCATCTGCCGGGCCTTCTGTACCTGGGCGACGTTGCGATAGGTGAGGTTGACCATGTTGACCAGGCCGGACATTTCCGCCACCGTCGCCATCTCATCCGCCTTGGCATAATTCTCGGCCAAAGGCTTTTCGCACATGACATGCTTGCCGGCCGCAATCAGCTTCAGCGTGGTCGGATGGTGCACACGATCGGGCGTCACGTTGGTGACGGCATCGAACTCACCCCAGGCAATCGCCTCGTCGAGCGAAGTGAACGTATTGGGAATGTTATGCCGGGCAGCAAAGCCGCGCACCGTTGCCATGTCGAGATCGACAGCCGCAACCAGTTCGACACCGGCAATCGTGGAGAAGTTCATGGCATGGGTATTGGCCATGCCCCCGGTTCCGAGGATCAGGAGACGAATGGGAGCAGCACTCATTTGTAGCCTTCCTCGCCGGCCTGATGGAGGCGCGGGCCGCGTTCGGTGATCGGCTCAAGCGCCTGCTCGACCGGAACATTCGGTGCGTCATGCACGGCTGCATAACGCGGCATCGGATTGTAGGCCCATTTCACGCCGTTGCGGATGACCTGCTGCACCGTCGCATCGTGATAGGTCGGATAGGTCTCGTGGCCGGGGCGGAAATAGAAGATATTGCCCGCACCGCGACGCCAGGTAAGGCCCGAGCGGAAGATCTCACCGCCGGCAAACCAGGAGATGAACACCGTCTCCAGCGGCTCCGGAACGGAGAAGAACTCGCCATACATTTCCTCGTTTTCAAGCACGAAGTTTTCCGGGATGCCCGCCGCAATCGGATGGCCAGGATTGACCGTCCAGATCCGCTCGCGCTCACCCGCCTCGCGCCATTTCAGCGCGCAGGGCGTGCCCATCAGCCGCTTGAAGGGCTTGGAGAAATGGCCGGAATGCAGGACGAGAAGCCCCATGCCTTCCCAGACCCGGCGTGCGACCCGCTCGACGATCTCGTCGGAGACCTCGCCATGCGCCTTGTGCCCCCACCAAACCAGCACGTCGGTTTCCGCCAGCCGGTCGACGGAAAGCCCGTGTTCCGGCTCTTGCAGCGTCGCCGTTGTTGCCTCGATATCCGGATCCGTGTTCAGCGCGGCGGCAATCGTCGCATGCATGCCATCGGGATAAATCCCGCGGACGATGGCGTTTTCGCGCTCGTGAATGTTTTCACCCCAGACAACCGTTCTGATCGTCACCTGTAGTCTCCTTGGTTAGCGCCAGTGCGACTGGCCATCAGCAATGCCTCGACGAAAGCTGCCGCACGCCTGTCCTGGGAAGGAATAGAAACGAAACTAGGGCATGACAAGCGAAATTTGAAAGCGATTTGGATGCAAGTTTACGAGGCGAATATTCGCTGTCAAATGGCATTTTTCTTGCACAAACACCTCATTCAGCAGTTCCAGAGCCACGTCACAAGACTTGCCCGCCAACCTCTTTTGGAAGCGCTTTGACAGGAGGGAGGGAGAATTGCCAGAATGGGCAAGGGCATGACATAAGCCGATGAATGCGGAGATATTCCCGCCGGGGTTTGACGACAGGCATGAAGCTCAAGGAATTTGCTCAGCAGATCGGATTGTCACCGACAACGGTAAGCCGCGCTTTGAGCGGCTATCCGGAGGTGAACGAGGCCACGCGCGCACGGGTGATGGCGGAGGCGGCTCGATTGGGCTACCGGCCCAACATCAATGCCGTTCGCCTTGCGACAGGCCGCGCCGGCGCAATCGGCGTCGTCATGACCAAGGCCGGTGACTACCAGTTCTCCGAATTCATGAGCGGCATGGCCGACCGACTGAGCGGCGAGGACATCGACATCCTGATCACGCCGATGGCGGAACATGACACGGGCGACGAGTTGCAACTCTACCGGCGCCTTGCCGAGAGCCGCCGCGTCGATGCCGTCGTGATCCACTCGCCGCGCCCCAAGGACCCCCGCATTGCCCTTCTGCACCAGTTGAAGCTGCCCTTCATCGTCCATGGCCGCTCGGTCACCGACGTGCCGCATGCCTGGCTCGATATCGACAATGAAGGCGCCATCAAACGCAGCACGGAGCACCTGCTCGACCTCGGCCATCGACGGATTGCGCTTCTCAACGGTCGAGAGAGCCTGACCTTTACCCTGCACCGGCTGGCCGGCTACAAGGCGGCCCTTGCCGAGCGTGGCGTCGAATTCGATCCAAAACTCGTGACCCATGGCAATTTCACCGATGAGATCGGGTTCCGCTTTGCCCGCGCAGCGCTTGAGCAGCGTCCGCGCCCAACCGCTTTCGTGGCCGGCTCGATGATGACGGCACTCGGCGTCTATCGCGCCGCCCGCTCGATGAACCTGTCCATCGGCAAGGACATTTCCGTCATTGCCCATGACGACGTCTTTCCATATCTGACGGCCGAAAACATGGCACCGTCACTGTCGACCACCCGGTCCTCGATCCGCGCAGCCGGCACCTGTATTGCGGACCTGTTGCTGCAGATTCTGGGCGGCCGGGATGCAACGGATGTCAAGGAACTCTGGCCGGTCGAGCTGATCCTGCGCGAGACAAGCCGTCCCGTCCCCAAGGAAGCCACAGAGTGAGCGGCACCAAACACACCCGGGTCGTGGTGATCGGCCACATCAATCATGATCGCATCTGGCGCCTCACCGAGCCGCTGCGCGCCGGTGGCCGCATTGCCTGGTCATCCCGCCAGACCCGCCTCGGCGGCGGGGGCTATTTCACCGCACGGCGCCTGCTCGATCTCGGCCATGACGTGGCCCTCCTCTCCAACCTGATGAGCGACGGCCATGGAGAGAGCGCTCTTGCCGATCTTAATGCAGCCGGCTTCGATACCACGCTGATGGCCCGCCGCGACGGCGAGACAGATTTCGCCGATATCCTGCTTGATCCCACGGGTGAAAGAACGATCCTGTCGAGCGAACGCCGGCTATCGCGAACCTTCCTTCTCGAGCGCCCGATCCAGGCCGACGCCTTTTACGTCAACGCGCCGAAACTGCCGCCGTCGATCCTTGCGTCGCTGGAGGACGCGCCGCTCGTCGTCTCGCAGTTTCCGCTGCGAGATGGAGAGCCACGCCCGGCCGACATCATGGTCGGGTCGAAGGCAGACCTCCCCGGCATCAGTATGGCGGACATCTGGACACGCGCGCGGGGCTTGGCGACGGATCGCCTCTCCCATCTCGTGATGACCGATGGACCGGCTGCCATCTCCGTCTTCGATGGCACGGCGGAGCAGACGGTGATGCTTGCCCGCACCGTCACCGTGCGCGACACGATCGGCGCCGGGGACACCTTCAGCGGCAGCCTGCTGAACGCTCTGCTCGCAGGCATGGATGTCGTTTCCGCAAGCCAGCGCGCCGGCGACGAAACCACGGACTGGCTTGAGCGCCGCGAGGCGCTGGGTGAAACTGCAACAGAAAAATCAATATCATAACAGCTTTATTTGACCGACCTCCGGGAACTTGTCCGCCTCCCTCCGAGTTGGTGGGGCGCCAAACGGAGGAAGGCATGACTGAAGCCGATTTTACCTGGACCGAGCCCGTCGAACTGGAATTGCCCTGTGGGCTCACGCGGCGCTTCTTGAACGCGTATGATGCGCTGGATTTTCTCGATGCCGAATGGCCGACCCGCCGGGGCCCCGCCTATGAACGGGCCATGCGTCTCTGCCGAAATGCGCTGCGAGGCTCTCGCGCCACGGAACTGGCGCGCAGCGCCTTCATAGCCGCGGCCGACGAAGCCGGCATGGCGCAATGCGCCGATCCGCATAACCTTGTGAGCTTCCTGCCGCGAAGCCGGGCCGCGGTGGCCTGAGGCACAGTCCCACCTGTCCTCACACAATGAAGGCCGATGACACCTTTGGGTGCCATCGGCCTCAAGCGTTTGCAAAATGGCGAAGAATCGTTGGCGGGCAAAACTCGCCCCCGTGCTTCGATGGGGCTTACCGCCTCGATATGAGAACCGCGACCGTCTGCCCGTCCATCACCTCTCGTAGAAGAAACCCGCCACGGCCGGACATCCCTCGACCGCTCAAGACCTCGATGAAGACCCAGTCGGCAGGGTACTCCGGCAATTCCACCACGCTATCCCCCCAGTATTGCTCAGAGCTCAGGCCGTCGCCGTCGTGGAGCATGGCGATGGGCAAACGGCAGGCAACCGTCACCGCCCAAAGCCCATCAAGCTCGCGGGCGAAAGCCACGACCTGCCTCTGGCGCGGCCCTGTGACGGTCAAGGGGATGTAACATCCCTTGAGAAACAGATCCGGGTGCTGGTTTCGCAGCGAGAGTCCGCGCCCGATCAGCGACTGTTTCAGCCAGCCTTCGGCCAGCGCCCGCTCATCGGCGAAAGAGAGTGTGGCTTCCGGATCGAATGCGGACAGGGTTTCGAACGGCGGCGGACGGCGATTGTCGGGATCAACGAAACTGAGGTCGATCGCCTCGCTCCCCTGATAGATATCGGGAATGCCGGGCGCCGTCAGCTTGATCACCGTCTGTGTCAGCCCGTTGATCAGCCCGGCCCAGATCAATGGCTGGATCTCGCGCGCGAACTCGACCACGAAATCGCGATTGTCGAGAAGCAGGCTGCGCACATAATCCGCCACAGCCGCCTCGTAGTCGGCATTGACCGCATTCCAGTCGGTGCGCAGTTTCGCCTCGCGCAGCGACTTCTCGACGAAGGCTAAGACCCGATCGGCAAAATCTGCGATGCCCTCCCGGTCGTCAGCGGCAAGGTCCACCGGCCAGTGTCCGATCAGCGCCTGGAAGATCATCCATTCGACCTCAGGCTCGGGTACCGGCTTTCCATTGACATCGACGATCGACCGGGCCTGTGCAGCGCGCCATGTCTCAATCAGCGAGGCGAAATGCGGCGCATCCTCGGCAAGGGCAAACAATCTGGCTCGGGCATCTTCACCGCGCTTTGTGTCATGCGTGGAAGACGCCGAAAGGCCGAGCGGCTGCCGCTTTGCCCGCCTCAGCATTTCCGCATGGAAATGCTGCAGCCCAGCCTGCTCCGGCTCGAGCTCACCACCAACTTCGTTCAGCGGCAGAAACTCGACATGGCGGAAGAACAGCGTATCCTCGAGCGATTTCGCCATCAAGGGACCCGTCAGTTGCTGGAAACGCCGGCGAAGCGTGGCAACCGAATGCGCATGATCCGCCTCGACATTCTCCCCTTTGAGCAGGCGAACGATGTCCTTCGCGACTGCTTGCGCTTCGTCCCGAAGCTGTTCCGATGCCGATACGAGCACCGCGTCGAGAAGCGTCCGGTCGGACGCCGGCAGCCCCTCGGCCACGCCGTAGGTCCTGTAGCGTGGAAAGGCGAGGAGCAGCTCTTCCAGAGCCTTCCGGACCACGTCGGCCGACTGGCCGGTCAGCCCGGATGCCATGTCGACCAGCGCCTGCACCTCGCCGGCGAAATTGATCCGGATCATCCGGAGCCTGACTTCGCGCATCTTGCCAGCAACGGCCGGCTGCGGGCCGGCAATGGCATGATAGGCCTGGCGCATGGCCAGGAACCCCGCTGGATCGAGCAGGACCGGAACCTGAGCCGTGATGAATTCGTAGCCGGTCGAACCCTGGACGGGCCAGTCCCCAGGCAGATCCTCTCCAGGGGCGAGGATCTTCTCGACATAGATCGGGATCTCCTCGCCGACAGCGGCCCGCAGCTGCTGCAGGTATCGGCCGGGATCCGCCAGACCGTCGACATGGTCGATCCGCAGGCCGCCGATATGGCCGGCCCGCACGAGTTCGAACACCGTGCGATGGACTGCCTCGAAGACATCGTCTTCCTCGACCCGCAATCCAACGAGCCCTGCGATTTCGAAGAACCGCCGATAACTCAACCCCTTCGCGGCGTCCGCCCAGAACATCAGCCGAAATGTCTGACGCTCATGCAGCGAGGCCAGAAAACCCTCTTGCCCCGCCAGGGCCTTCAGCGCGTCGGTCAGACCTTCACGACGCGCCTCACGGCAGAGCTCACGGACGGCCAAATGGAAGCCCCCCTCGTCATGGGCATTGGCCCCCTCGGCGACTTCGCAAAGTCTTGCAGCAATCGGGCTCCGCAAGCCTTTGAGGACGGCGGGGTAACTCTGGGGATTTAGCGGATAGAGACTGTCGAGATAGGCGAGCGCCAGCGCGCCATGGTCCGCGTCAAGGGCAAGCGAGATCTCGCCATCGGCCACGGCCTCATCGAAGGGCTTGCCGAGAAACGGCAAAGTCAGCCTCTGGCCCCAGTCTATGTCGAAGAAGTGGCTGAAGCGGCTTGCCTCGCCCCATTCGATCACACTCCGCCACCACGGATTTTCGAGGCTCGCGGCCATATGGTTCGGCACAATGTCGAGGATCAGGCCGAGGCCCGCCGATTTCAGCGCCTCGGCGAGCCGTTCGAAGCCCTTTCGACCGCCCAGCACCGGAACCACGAGATTGGCATCGGTGACGTCATATCCATGGGTCGATCCGCCTGTTGCAGCAAAGACGGGTGACGCATAGAGATGCGAGACACCGAGACGTTTCAGATAGGGCACCAGCCCGATGGCGCGGTCGAAGTCCATGCCGCCGCGAAACTGCAGACGGTATGTCGAAACGGGAACGGGCATGCTGGCATCCTTGGGCGTGAATGTGTCCGACGCCGGCTAACGCCGTGACATGCGCCTTGTTCCGCCCGGGCCGGGATGCCCAACATCAGTGCAGATTGAATTCTCCGTCCACCTTGCGCCATTCGTTGGGGCCGATCAGCCGCTTGTGGCTGAAACGCACCGAATGCAGGTCGCCGTCGAGATTGGTCCGCCAGAAGTTCAGGAACTTGTTCATCTGTGGGAAGTCGGGTGCCAGATCGTAGTCCTGCCAGAGGAAGGTCTGAAGCACGGAACGGAAGTCGGGCATGCGGTAGAGAATATGCGCGGTGGTAAGGCCATAACCCTCCATCTGGAGGGTGAAGTCTGAAGAAGATTTCATGCGGTTTCCCTCTTGGTCACTGACGACAAAAAAGTTTGACAAAAATTCCAAACCTGACAAGAGGGCATCAAAAATTGTGATTGAAAATCATATTGTTAGCAGCACAAAGTCGCGAGTGCTGATTTTTTCTCAAATCCCTCTTGAAAGACAAAATCGGACAAACCAAATCTTCGCCCGCCGGATGCCGTTCAAGGGTCCGGCAACCCGTCCGGACCGCATCCGGTCCGGCCTTTGGGGACGTTCAATTTTTGTTTGTCCAGGAGGAAAACATGAAGTTCCGTCCGCTGCACGACCGCATCGTCGTCCGCCGCGTTTCGTCCGAGGAAAAGACCAAGGGCGGCATCATCATTCCCGACACCGCCAAGGAAAAGCCGCAGGAAGGCGAAGTGCTCGCCGTGGGCCCCGGCGCCCGCAATGAGAACGGCCAGATCGTCGCGCTCGACGTCAAGGTCGGCGACCGCGTGCTCTTCGGCAAGTGGTCCGGCACCGAGATCAAGATCGATGGCGAAGAGCTGCTGATCATGAAGGAAGCCGACGTCATGGGCATCATCGAAGCCCAGGCCGCCGAGAAGAAAGCCGCCTGAGAAACATCGGTCATCATTTGCTTTTCAAGGAGTGAACCATGGCTGCAAAAGAAGTGAAGTTTAACACCGACGCCCGCGAGAAGATGCTGCGCGGTGTCGACATCCTCGCCAATGCCGTGAAGGTAACGCTGGGTCCGAAGGGCCGCAACGTCGTGATCGACAAGTCCTTCGGTGCGCCGCGCATCACCAAGGACGGCGTCTCGGTTGCCAAGGAAATCGAGCTCGAAGACAAGTTCGAGAACATGGGCGCACAGATGCTGCGCGAAGTCGCCTCCAAGACCAACGACCTCGCCGGTGACGGCACGACCACGGCGACCGTGCTCGCCCAGGCGATCGTCAAGGAAGGCGCCAAGGCCGTGGCCTCCGGCATGAACCCGATGGACCTCAAGCGCGGCATTGATCTCGCCGTCGACGCCGTCGTCAAGGAACTGAAGAACAACGCTCGCAAGATCTCCAACAACTCGGAAATCGCCCAGGTCGGCACCATCTCCGCCAATGGCGACACCGAGATCGGCCGCTATCTCGCCGAAGCCATGGACAAGGTCGGCAATGACGGCGTGATCACGGTCGAGGAAGCCAAGACGGCCGACACCGAACTCGAAGTCGTTGAAGGCATGCAGTTCGACCGTGGCTATCTCTCGCCCTACTTCGTGACCAATCAGGAGAAGATGCGCGTCGAACTCGACGATCCCTATATCCTGATCCACGAGAAGAAACTGTCGAACCTCCAGGCCCTGCTGCCGGTCCTCGAAGCCGTTGTCCAGTCCGGCAAGCCGCTCCTCATCATCGCGGAAGACGTCGAAGGCGAAGCGCTTGCAACCCTCGTCGTCAACAAGCTGCGTGGTGGCCTCAAGGTGGCAGCCGTGAAGGCTCCCGGCTTTGGCGATCGCCGCAAGGCCATGCTCGAGGACATCGCCATCCTCACCGGCGGCACGGTCATCTCGGAAGACCTCGGCATCAAGCTCGAAAACGTCACCCTCAACATGCTGGGCCGTTCGAAGAAGGTGTCGATCGAGAAGGAAAACACCACTGTTATCAACGGCGCGGGCTCCAAGGCCGAGATCGACGGTCGCGTGGCCCAGATCAAGGCGCAGATCGAGGAGACCTCCTCCGACTACGACCGCGAGAAGCTGCAGGAGCGTCTGGCCAAGCTCGCCGGTGGCGTTGCCGTCATCCGCGTCGGCGGCTCGACCGAAGTCGAGGTGAAGGAGAAGAAGGATCGCGTCGACGACGCCCTGCATGCGACCCGTGCAGCCGTCGAGGAAGGCATTCTGCCCGGCGGCGGCGTGGCACTCCTGCGTTCGGTCAAGGCGCTCGAAAACCTCAAGACCGCCAATGAAGACCAGCGCGTCGGCATCGACATCATCCGCCGCGCCATCGAAGCCCCGGTCCGCCAGATCGCCGAGAATGCTGGCGCGGAAGGCTCGATCGTCGTCGGCAAGCTGCGCGAGAAGTCGGAATTCGCCTATGGCTGGAACGCCCAGACCGGCGAATACGGCGACCTCTTCGCCCAGGGCGTCATCGATCCGGCCAAGGTAGTGCGCACCGCGCTGCAGGATGCAGCCTCCGTTGCGGGCCTCCTCATCACCACGGAAGCGATGATCGCCGAAAAGCCGAAGAAGGAAGCAGCCCCTGCCATGCCGGCCGGCGGCATGGACTTCTAAGGTCAGGAAGCAACGAATACGGGAAGGGCCGCTCTTTTGGGCGGCCCTTTTTTTTGTGGGTGACAACAGGCGGCTCAGGCGGCCAGCGAAATCGGGCTCAGACCTTCGAATGTCGGACGGGCGATGTAATAGCCCTGAATGAGATTGACGCCGAAATCCGTCAGCACCTCCATCTCGCCGGCTGTCTCGATACCCTCGCAGACCACGGTCACGCCCAGATCATGCAGCATGGCAAGCGTATGGCGCACCACCACCTGCTTCACGCTGTCCGTATCGATGCCGCGGATCAGATCCATGTCCAGCTTGACCAGATCAGGCTGGAAACTGGTCAGAAGGTTCAGCCCCGAATAGCCAGCGCCAAAATCGTCGATCGCCGTCTTGAAGCCAATTTCGCGGTAGCTTCGGAGAATGTTGAGCAGGTGTGCCGTGTCGAGTTTTTCGACTTCCGTGAATTCGAAGATGATCCGGTCGAGCGGAAAATCGGTACGCTTGGCGGTCTCCAGGGTCTGGCGGATGCAGGCGCGCGGCTCGTAGACGGCGTTCGGCATGAAATTGATCGAGAGATGCGGCATCTCCTCGCGCGGGAAAAGCTCGCTCGCAAGCTCGATCGCCCGCACCCGACACTGCTGGTCGAAACGATAGCGATTGTCGGCATCGACTAGCCCCAGCACCCCAGCGGCCCCTTCCCCTCCAAGACCGCGAACCAGCGCCTCATGCGCGAAAGGCCGCTTCGTGCGCATGTCCACGATGGGTTGGAAGGCCATCGAAAAGGCAAGATCGGTTTGCGGATTGCTGCGACAGCCCTGACAGGTCATTGGGTTCCCTTCATGGTGGAAGGGAAAACTGTAATCGATCACAACTAACGAAGGATTTATGCCTCCGTTTTGCGGTCAGACGCCGCTCATGCCTTGATCCTCGCCATGCCGAGATCAAACATCGGCCCGAGATGCAGCTCTGCCGGAACACGCTCCATCGCAACCACGAGTTCGTAACGGCCTGCGGTCAAGAAGGCATCATAGACGCCGTCAGCATGGCGAACATAACCATAGCCGATCGCCTTGTTCAGCGTGTAGCCATAGCCGCCGCTGGTCAGATAGCCGACCGGCTCGCCGTCGCGCAAGATGGTCTCCCGACCGAGAAGCACGACGTCGGACGCCGCAGTGAAGCCGACGAGCCGCTTCTTCAATGGCGCAGAAGCGACCTTTTCCAGTGCGGCTCGGCCGATGAAATCCGCCTTGCCCTTCAACTTCACGGCAAAGCTCAAGCCGGCTTCGAGCGGCGTATCGTTGGGTGTGATGTCGGAGCCCCAGGCGCGATATCCCTTTTCGAGCCGCAGCGACTCCAGCGCCCTGTAGCCGACAGGCTTTACTCCAACGGGTGCACCCGCCGCCATCAAGGCGTCGAAAACCTCGCCGATCGCCCCGATCGGCACATGCAGTTCCCAGCCGAGTTCACCGACATAGGTGATGCGCAGAGCACGAACGGTCGCCCCCGCGATCTCGATCTGCCGCACATGGCCAAAGGGGAAGGCCGCGTTGGAAACATCGGCCTGCGTGACCTTTTCGAGCACGGCGCGGGCCTGCGGTCCCATCAGCGACAGCGTGCCCCAGTCCTCCGTCACATCCCGGAAACTGACCTTGGCATCTCCAGGGATATGGTCGGCGATCCAGCCGAAGTCATGGGTGCGGAAACCGGTGCCCGTGACGATGTAGAAGCGGTCCTCGGCAATGCGCGCAGCCGTGAGATCCGCCTCGATGCCACCGCGGCTGTTGAGGAGTTGCGTATAGGTGAGCCGCCCGACGGGTTTCGTCAAGTCATTGGCACAGATCCGGTCGAGCACGGAGACGGCATCGGGGCCGGACAGCTCGTATTTCGCAAACGAGGACTGGTCGAAGATGCCGACCGCCTCGCGGACATGTCGATGCTCCTCGCCGACAGCATCGAACCAGTTCTGCCGCCCCATGGAATAGACGTCGTGGCCCTCGATCCCGGCCTTGGCAAACCAGTTCGGACGCTCCCAGCCAAGCTTGGAGCCGAACACCGCGCCATGCGACTTGAGCCTTTCATAGAGAGGCGACACGAGGCGCGGACGCCCGCTCTCGTATTCCTCATGCGGATAGGCGACCGTATAGTGCTTGCCATAGGCTTCGAGCGTGCGATCCAGCACCCACTGCCGATCGCGATGCATGCCGGCGAAACGCCTGATGTCGACCACCCAGAGATCGAGCGGTGCCTCGCCATCCACGACCCATTGCGCCAGCACCCAACCCGCGCCGCCGCCAGAGGCAATACCAAACGCATTGAAGCCGGCACCGACGAACATGTTCTTGCATTCGGGCGCGACACCCAGAATGAAATTGCCATCGGGCGTAAAGCTCTCCGGCCCATTGATCATCTGCTTCACACCCACTTTTTCCAGCGCCGGCACGCGCTCGATCGCCTGCATCATGTGCTGCTCGAAGTGGTCGAAGTCGTCGTCGAAGAGGCGGAAGGCCCATTCGTCCGGCACGTCGCCGGTGGTCCAGGCTTGAGGATTGGGCTCGTAACCGCCCATCACAAGACCACCGACCTCTTCCTTGAAATAGGTGCGCCGGTCCGGATCGCGGATCGTTGGCGCATCGGTCGACAACCCCTCGATCTTCTCGGTGATGATGTACTGGTGCTTGACCGGCTGTAGCGGCACATTGATGCCGGCCATGGCGCCGACCTGACGCGCCCACTGGCCGGCGCAGTTCACCACCTTCTCGCAGGCGATGTCGCCGAGCGTCGTCTTGACCTTGAGTATCCGGCCGTCCTTCATCTCGAAGCCCGTCACGCGAACATTCTCGACGATCTTCGCGCCATGCATGCGCGCCCCTCGGGCGAGTGACTGGGTGATGTCTGACGGGCTTGCCTGGCCGTCGGTCGGCAGCCAGCTCGCGCCGATCAGATCATCGACATTCATCAGCGGCCACATGCGCTTCACCTCCTCGGGCGAGACGAGGTGCATGTCCATGCCGAAGCTCTTCGCGGTGGTTGCCAGCCGCCTGAACTCCGTCCAGCGGTCCTGGTTCGTCGCCAGTCGAAGGCAACCGGTCATCTTCCAGCCGGTGGCCAAGCCCGTCTCGGCTTCAAGCCCCTTGTAGAGCTCGACCGAATATTTGAGCACGCGGGTGATCGACGCCGACGAACGCAGCTGTCCGACGAGACCGGCCGCATGCCAGGTCGACCCAGATGTCAGCGTGCCCTGTTCGAGCAGCACGACCTCCGCCTTGTGGTCACGCGCCAGATGATAGGCGGTCGAGCAGCCGATGATGCCGCCGCCGATGACGACGATCTGGGCGTGGGAGGGAAGCGTGCTCATGACGGGTTCTTTCCGTATCGGGTTCGATGAAGGTCAAGCGCGGCTTCAAGCCGCTCCAGGTTCTCGGCGGTGTAGGCGACGTAGTCCGCGCCGGGCGCATTGAGATGCAGTTCCGACACCATGCTCCACATCGCCTCGCGCAAGAGCGAGGCGCATTGCATGGCAGAAAAAGCGCGCAGGAACGCCTGGTCCGGTGCCGCCTCCAGATAGCTCGTGAGAAAGGCAAGCGATGCCTCTTCGGTGAAACCGGCATTCGAGGTCACGCCCGCCAGATCAAACATGGCGGTGGAATAGCCCGCATATTCGTAGTCGATCAGCCAGAGGCGCGCCCCATCATCGAGCAGATTGGCAGGCAAAAGATCGTTATGGGCGAAGACGAGCGGCTGCGGGATCTGCTGACTTTCGAGCTCGCGCGAGAGCGACAGCAGCTCGTCGAGCTTCGGCACCATGCGGCTCCCGCCGGCCCTCAGCGTATGGGCATAATCGCGCACCACATGGAAAGGCCAGAAGAGATAGGCGCTGCCGCTGACATGCTCGGCCATCGACCGGTGAAAGCGCCGCAACAGTCGGGCAACGGGTTCTGCATTGCCTTGCACATCATCAGGCCCATAGGTCTTGGCACCGATAAACGCCGTCACCATCACGCCAGGTTCGGCATAACGCACTTCTGGACCGAAGCCCGCTGCATGGGCAGCACGGGCCGTCATCAGCTCGCGCTCGCGGCAGACGTGGTGGAATGGATAATCCTTGCCGAAGCGAACGACATGGCCGCCTCGGTTGTCGTAGACGACATAACTCTCGTTGCTGATGCCGCCCTTCAGAAGAGCGATTTCAATCGCGCCCTGCCAGCAAGGCAGGGCCGCAATGCGGCTTTCGACAGCCACATCGACGCGGACAGCGTTACCTTCGCTCGCACCGCTCATGACGAACCACGCATCGACTGATGGAACAAGACGGCCTCCCGGCGCTCGAAACACGACGCAGCATTCAGATGTGCCGGCTCCCCTTTGTTTTTCTGTCGCCAGCTTCCTCACGCTCCGTCAGCCCGATGCCGTTGTCAATCAGCCAGCGAGGTTTTTTGTGGCTTTTTGTGATTTTCTGTGGCCTACCTTGTTCAAGCAGGGAGACGCATGCTGGGTCGGCGAACATGACGGAATCGAAGAGACACCGCGACATCATCCGGCAGCTCGAACAGGACGGGACAGTCCTGATCTCGGATCTCGCAGCCCGATTTGGCGTTTCGCTGGAAACGATCCGCCGCGACCTCAAACCCATGGCGGACGCCGGCACGATCATTCGCATGCATGGCGCGGTCGCCCTTCCCTCGCAGACCACGGAAGCCCCCTTCGAACGGCGCCTGCAGGAAAACGCTGCCGCCAAGAAAGCGATCGGCCGGCGCCTCGCACAGACCATCCGCGATGGCGACAGCCTCATGCTCGACACGGGCACGACGACCAGCCTGCTGGCCCGCGAACTGCTGGGGCATCGGCGGCTGACGGTGATCACCAACTCCTCGGACATTGCCCGCACCCTTGCCACCATCAACGGCAACAAGGTCTATATGGCGGGCGGTGAATTGCGCTCCGACAACGGCGCAGCCTTCGGGTCCACCGCGATCGACTTCCTCTCCCGCTTCAGCGTCCTGCATGCGATTGTCTCGGTCGGCGCAGTGAGCAGCACCTCGGGCATCATGGACTATGAACTGGAGGAGGCAGAGCTTGCCCGGATGGTCCTGTCACGAGGCTCACGCCGCATCGCCGTCACCGATCACACGAAGTTCGGCCGCGAGGGCCTGGTGACGATAGGCCCCTTTTCCGCACTCACGGAACTTGTGACCGACAGAACACCACCAGGGGACATTGATGCAAGCTTGCGCGAGGCTTGCGTCGGCATCACGATTGCATGATAGCGAAAGCATCCATTGTTTCGCTTATGAGAATGATCAGCTATCCTTTAATAGAGGTCGATTCGAGAGGACCTCACGGGCTAAATGATTTAGCTGAGGATGCGGGACATGAGGGAACAGATCGATATCGAGACCTGGGCAATGGTCCGGGCTCAACAGATCGTAATGCAGCAGGGTGCCAATCTGGTCGTCGCTGCCCAGAGATTGGACCACAAGAAAACCACAGCAAACACCTATGCGCTCCGGACCGCGATCATGGCATCGCTGATCGAAGCCATGAAATCTCCGCCGTCGCCAACCATGGTTGCGGGCGATTTGCAGGCCTGAGCCGAGACAGCAGAGTTAGTCGCTTCTCCGGCCTTCGGCGGGTTAGCTGATCCGTTATGGCAACGGACATGGCCAGAGAGCGACGCCATACAAGCATGCATGTTCGATCTTGGGTGGTGAACGAATACACCATGGATAGCAAAGCTGCTCCTGCTTGATCGCAGCTGTCAGACATGCGAGCGTCATGTCATGCGCATTTTGCTCGTGGAAGACACGCTCGACGTCGGAGAGGCGATCTCTCGCCGCTTTGAAACCATCGGCCATACCGTCGATTGGGAAACCAACGGTCGTGCGGCCGCAGAAATCCTGGATTTCACCGAATATGACCTCGTCATACTCGATGTAATGTTACCGGGCATGGACGGGTTCTCGATCCTGAAACGCATGCGCGACAAGGGAAGTACGGTCCCGGTTCTCGTATTGACCGCCCGTTCGGAGATCGATGACCGCGTTGGCGCGCTCGATCTGGGAGCCGACGACTACCTCGTCAAACCCTTCGATTTCCGCGAACTTGAGGCCCGGGCACGCGTCCTGCTGCGCCGACGCGCAGGCGGCGAGGCAACCAATGTGATCGCCTGCGGCGACGTGCTGCTCGACCGGTCCCAGCGCTCGGTCAAGGTCGGCAACCGCGAGGTCCAGTTGAAGCGCCGCGAGATGACCTTGCTCGAAATCCTGGCAAGCCGCCCGGGCCGCGTCTTCAGCAAGGACCAGTTGCTTGACCAGCTCTTCGGCTTCGACGAGCCCGCCGGGCCGAATGCCATCGAGCTTTATGTCGGCCGCCTGAGGAAGAAGCTCGAAGGGGCGAAGGCCCGTATCGTCACGGTGCGCGGCGTGGGTTATCAGCTGGTGTCCGATGCAGAGGACTAGGCGTTCCCTTTTCGCCCGGCTGGTCATCCGCGTTGCCGTGGTCCTGACAGGCGGCGCAGCAATGCTGATGACGGCCGCCTGGTTCTATGCACGAGCAGCCGCCGATGAAGCCTATGACCGTCTCCTGCAGGGTGCTGCGATCCAGATTCTCGACAGTCTCCTGGTCGAGGAGGGCCGCATCACCGTCAACCTGCCACCAAGTGCCTTTGAGCTGCTGGGCCTCGCTCCGCGGGACAAGATCTTCTACCGCGTGGTGGCGCCCGACGGCTCGACCCTGACCGGTTACGAGGATCTGGAATTCCCGGGCGACGTCGCCAATGCCCGGACAGACGTGCTGTTCCAAACGACAAACTTCCGCGAACAGCCGGTTCGCATGGTGGCCGCAAGCCGGGCGATTGCCGACCCGGCGATCGGTGGCTGGGCGAATGTGCTGATCGCCCAGACAACGGAAGCGAGGCAGGAACTGACAACGGAGCTGACCACACGCGCCCTGGCACTCGTCGGCGTGATGAGCCTGCTGGCCCTCGGCGGTACGGTACTGGCCGTCCGCTACTCGCTGCGCCCGCTCGATGCGCTGGGCGACACGCTGCGCCGCCGTGACAGCCAGGACCTGACACCGCTTGCCGTTGACGTTCCCCGGGAACTCTCGCCCTTCGTCGAGTCGATCAACCACTTCATGCGCCGCCTCGATGATCGCCTGCGCCTCCTGCAGCGCTTCATTGCCGACAGCGCCCATCAGATTCGCACGCCGCTGACGGCCCTTTCGGCTCAGGTCAGCCTGATCGACGAGCAAGCCTTGTCAGAAAACGACCGTCGACACTTGGATCGGGTGAAGGACCGCGCCTCGGAACTGGCGCGGTTCACCACGCAGCTTCTGAACCACGCCATGGTCATCCATCGCTTCGATTCCGTACAGCTTTCGCCGGTGGACGTGGTCGATGTCGCCCGCAAGGCCTTCCGCGCCGCCGTCCCGATTACCATCGACCCCGACATCGTCGTGTCGTTCGAGGCGCCGCCGGAACCGCTGACCGTCATGGGCGACGCCCTCAGCCTGCGGGAAGCAATCGTCAACATCATCGACAATTCGCTCCGTCATGGCGTCGCCGCGAGCCTTGCGGTGCGCGTCGTCGAGCGCGGCAACTTCGTTCTGGTCGAAGTCGAAGATGATGGCCCTGGCATCCCGGCACAGGACTGGACGCAGGTGACGCGCCGCTTCGTCTCCTCGAAATCTGGCGAAGGAAGCTCCGGCCTGGGCTTTGCCATCGCTTCGGAAGTCGCCACAACCCTGAACGGTGCCCTCGCCTTTCGCGAACGAACACCCCAAACCGGCTTCACCGTTTTCCTCGAACTCCCTCTGATCGATGCGAGGCCCGTGACATGAGCCTTTCGACGACACTGCGCGGTTTCACGGCAACGCTCGTTGCAGCAGCCCTCTGTTCAACCTCGGCACTCGCGCTGGAGGGTGACCGCTCGGTCTTTCCAGCGCCCGCCGAAGAACGCGCCCGTCTGGTCATCAACGGCGTCACCGATGCCGATGTCATCGCGCCCCTGATCCTCGACTTTCAGGAGACCGCGCCCGATGTGACGGTCGAGTTCAACGATTATGTCAGCAACGACCTGTTCCGCGAAGCCGAGATGGCCTGCCGCCAGAAACGCAGCCATGGCGACCTCTGGATTTCGTCTTCAGTCGATCATCTGGTCAAGCTCGCCAATGACGGCTGCGCACGGTCGCATCGATCGGCAGAAACCGAGCGCGTTTCCGCCTGGGCCAACTGGCGGGACGAGATCTTCGGCTTTGCCTTCGAACCGGCAGTCATCGTCTATGACGCCTCCCAGGTCCCCCCGGAAGACGTGCCACGCTCACATGTCGAGATCGCGGAACTCCTGCGCCGCAAGCCGGACGAATACTGGAGCCGGATCGGGACCTACAACGTCCAGCTCTCGGGCGTCGGCTATCTCCTGGCCTTCCACGACGCCCAGCAGGCACCGACGAGCTATGGCCGCTTGCTGGAAAGCTTCAGCCGCGCCCAGGTGGTGACAAGCTGCTGCAACAAGGAAGTGCTCGACCTGATCGAAACGGGGCGGCTGAAGATCGCCTACAACATCCTCGGCTCCTATGCCTATGGGCGCTACCTGCGCAACAACGACATGCGCGTCGTCGTACCCCGTGACTATACGCTGATCCTTACACGCGGCGCGATGATCCCCACCCATTCGCCGCAGCCGAACCTCGCGGCCCGCTTCATCGACTATCTTGTCTCGGAGCGCGGCCAGACGGTAGCCCGCGAAAAGGCCTTTTACTTCGCCGAGAATGCGCCTCTTCCGCCGGGTGTCGATGGCCCGGCTTCCCTGATTGAGTCGGGCATCGGCCGCCCCATCAGGGTCGGCCCCGCGCTGCTTGCTGCCCAGGATCGGGCGACGCGGGAAGAATTCATCCGCAACTGGACCTCTCTGTTCACACCCGGCAGCCCTCCGCGATGAAAAAAAAGGCTGGCGTCGCCGCCAGCCTTTGAAGTTGACAGGAAGGACAGACCTCAGTCCTCTTCCTGGAAGACCTCTTCGCGCTTCTTCTTGACGCTCGGGAGGAAGACGATGATCAGAACCGCCAGCGCAATCAGAAGCAGCGTGGCGCTGATCGGGCGGGTGACGAAGGTCGTCGGATCGCCACGCGACAGGATCATGGCGCGGCGCAGGTTCTCCTCCAGCAGCGGTCCGAGAACGAAGCCGAGCAGCAAGGGCGCCGGTTCGCAGCGCAGCTTGACGAGCACGTAGCCGATGAACCCGAAGAAAGCGACGGCATAGAGGTCGTAGATGTTGCCGTTGACGCTGTAGACCCCGATCGAGCAGAAGGCCATGATAATCGGGAAGAGCACGTAGTACGGGATCGTGAGCAGCTTCACCCAGAGCCCGATCAGCGGCAGGTTCAAGACCAACAGCATCAGGTTGCCGATCCACATCGAGGCGATGATGCCCCAGAACAGGGCCGGCTGCTCGCTGGCGACGTTCGGACCGGGCACGATGCCCTGGATGATCATGGCACCGACCATCAGCGCCATGACCGGATTGGCGGGAATGCCGAGTGTCAGAAGCGGAATGAACGAAGTCTGCGCACCGGCATTGTTCGCCGATTCCGGGCCGGCAACGCCTTCGATCGCACCATGGCCGAACTCCTCAGGGTTCTTCGCCATGCGTTTTTCGACCGTGTAGGACGCGAAGGAGGCGAGGATCGCGCCGCCGCCCGGCAGGATGCCAAGCGCCGAGCCGATGCCCGTGCCGCGCAGCACCGGGCCGATCATCCGCTTGAAGTCTTCACGCGTCGGCATCAGCCCGCTGACCTTGGTCATCAGCACCGAGCGATTACGATCGCTTTCGAGGTTACGCAGGATTTCGGCGACACCGAAGACCCCCACGGCAACCGCGACGAAGTTCAGGCCATCGGCGTATTCGGTGATGCCCATCGTGAAGCGCGGCGTGCCCGAATAGATGTCGGTGCCGACAAGCCCGAGCAGCAGGCCGAGTGCGACCATGGCAAGCGCCTTGATGATAGAGCCGTGGGCAAGCGCGATCGACGAGACCAGACCGACGATCATCAGGGAGAAGTATTCGGCCGCACCGAACTCAAGCGCGATGGCAGTGAGCGGCGGTGCAAAGATCGCGACGAGGAAGGTCGAAACCGTGCCGGCGAAGAAGGAGCCGATCGCGGCTATTGCGAGTGCGGCCCCTGCCCTTCCCTTGCGGGCCATCTGGTAGCCGTCGATCGCGGTCACTGCCGAAGAGGATTCACCCGGCATGTTGATCAGGATCGCCGTGGTCGAGCCGCCATACTGCGCGCCGTAATAGATGCCGGCGAGCATGATCAGCGACGAGACGGGCTCGAGCTGGAAGGTGATCGGCAGGAGCATGGCGATGGTCGCCGTGGCACCGATGCCGGGCAGAACGCCGATCAGCGTGCCGAGAATGACGCCGATCAGGCAGAAGAACAGGTTTTCGATGGAACCGGCCGTCGAGAAGCCGAGGGCGAGATTGCTGATGAAATCCATGGCCGCCTCCTCAACGGAACCAGGGGCCGAAGCGTTCGAACGGCAGGCCGAGGCCGTAGCTGAACACGAGGACCGAGAAGAGCGTGATACCGGCGGCCAAAGCCAGCGCCGCCGGAACCCTCAGGCGCTCCGAGGCGAAGCTCGCGATGAAGGCGGCGACGAAAAGTGCCGGCACGAAACCAGCACCGCGCACCAGAAGGCCGAAGACGATCGGCGCCGGCAGGATGAAGAGCATGCCCCGCCAGGCAATCGCGCCGATCACCTCACCGGTGACCTTCACGGACTGCACGAGGATGACGACACCCAGCAGGGTCAGAACGCCCGCAAGCACCAGCGGGAAATAGCCCGGCCCCATGCGGAAGGCGGTGCCGAGTTCCAGCGACAGCGATTGAATGACGAAGAAGAGGCCGAGCCCGATAAACAGCAGACCGCAGATGAGGTTGGCCGTGTCGAAGCGTATGGATCTCATGATGTCCCCCGACAAATGGCGCGGGCGGCGAAGCGCTTGCCGACCGGCACGACAAATCGCGGACCCGGTTGCAAAACCGGATCCGCGCAGATGTGGATGGATCAGTCGGCGTACTGGCCAGCCGCTTCGATGACCGGCTTCCAGCGCGCGATTTCGCTTTCAAGCTTGGCCTTCAGAGCAGCAGGCGTGACATCGGCCTCGGGCGACGGGGCGGTGCCGAGTTCGGCAAAGCGGGCGATGACATTCTCGTCCTTGAGCGCCTTCTTCAGCGAAGCGTTCAGCCTGTCGATCGCCTCAGCCGGCGTGCCCTTCGGCACGTAGACGCCGTGCCAGATGCCGACCTGGAAGTCGGTCAGGCCACCTTCGGCAGCGGTCGGCACATCCGGCAGCACCGGCAGGCGCTCGGCCGAGGTGACGGCATAGGCCTTGATCGTGCCGCCCTGGATCTGCTTCGTCGTATTGGTGGTCTGGTCACACATGATGTCGACCTGGCCGCCGAGCAGATCGGTCATGGCCGGACCGGTGCCCTTGTAGGGAACGGTGACGAGCGGGGTCTCGATCTGGCTCATGAACAGCATGCCGCAGAGATGCGAGGCCGCACCGATGCCGGCATTGGCAACGGTGACCTTATCCTTGTTGGCCTTCACATACTCGACGAGACCCTTGAGATCGGTCGGCTCGAAGTCCTTGCGGGCGACGATGGTCATCGGAACATCGGTGACGAGACCGACATAGTCGAAAGCGTTGAGCGGATCGTAGGCGAGCTTGCGATAGAGGGTGGCACTGGTGGCCATGCCGATGTGATGCAGCAGGACGGTGTAGCCATCCGGCTCGGAGCTCGCCACACGACCGGCACCCAGCGTGCCGCCGGCGCCGCCGACATTCTCGACGAGAACCTGCTGGCCGAGATCCTTGGACATGGATTCAGCGACGAGACGTGCGACCGTATCGGTCGGACCACCGGCGGCGAACGGCACGACCATGGTGATCGAGCGCTCAGGATAGGTCTGAGCCGATGCGGCTGCTGCGATGAAGGTTGCCGCAATGGCGGTCGCGCTGAAAAGCGACTTGAAGAAAGTCATGAAAGCCTCCCGGTTCGATTGATCCTGCCGGTCGGCTCCTCCCGTCCGGCACTGGATGGCGCGATCTTCGTCAGGCGGCGCCGCGTCACAATCGCTGCGAAAGGAGAGTGTTAAGCTTTTCTGACCTGTCGCAGCGCAACATGGGTAGGTTTCCGCCCAAGACGCTCAGGCGATGTGTGGATTTCCACCCATCGCCTGTAAAAACAGCCTGGCAGTAGCGGGTCAATCGCGGCCGTCAAAGGCCAGACTCTTGTCGAGGCCATGCTTCTGCATCTTCTCGTAGAGCGTCTTTCGGGAGATCCCGAGCTGTTCATACACGGGTCTCAGGGCCCCGCCATGGGCACTGATGGCATTGGCGATCAGCTGCTTTTCATAGGCCGCCACCTTGTCGGCGAGGCGTGTATTGGCCGTTTCGAGAGCCGCCGCGCTGTCGAGCCCGGTTTCCAGCCCGAGCACCAGGCGGTCGGCTGCATTGCGCAGTTCACGCACATTGCCCGGCCAGTCGCGCTCGGCGATCTCGGAGAGGATCTCCGGCTCGACTTCCATATCGTCGCGGCCGTATCGGGCGCAGGCTTCCCGCACCAGATGCAGGAAGAGCAGCGGAATATCGGCCCGCCGCTGGGCCAGCGACGGCACCCGGAGCGTCACGACATTCAGCCGGTAGAAGAGATCGGCCCGGAAGCGGCCAGCCGCCACCTCGCCTTCCAGATCCACCTTGCTTGTTGCGAGGAAACGCACATCAAGCGGTACGATCTCGTTCGATCCGAGACGCGTGATCGTCCTCTCCTGCAGCACCCGAAGGAACTTTGCCTGCAGATCGAAGGGCATGGAGCTGATTTCATCGAGCAGGATGGTGCCACCCCGCCCATGCTCGAACTTGCCGTAACGCGCCCGGATGGCGCCCGGAAAGGCCCCGGCCTCATGACCGAAGAGTTCGCTCTCGATCAGGGTTTCCGGCAGCGAGGCGCAGTTGATGGCGAGAAACGGTCCCTTCGCCCGACCACTGACATCATGCAGGCTGCGGGCAACGACCTCCTTGCCAACGCCGGTCTCGCCGATGATCAGCGCATCGGCCTCGGTTGCGCCAATCGCCCGCACCCGGTAGCGCAGATCGACCATCAAGGGTGTGCGCCCCGGGAGCCGCGTCTCAATATCGTCGCGTTTGCCGGCAACGGCCCTCAGGCGCCGGTTTTCGAGCACCAGCGAGCGGCGATCGAGTGCATGGCGCACAACGCCGGCAAGCGCCTGGCTGGCAAACGGCTTTTCGATGAAATCATAGGCGCCTTCGCGCATTGCCTTGACCGCGAGCTGCACCTCGCCATGACCGGTCACAAGGATCACCGGGATCTCGTGATCGAGCTCGCGGATCCGATGCAGGAGCGTCATGCCATCCATGCCGGGCATGCGGATGTCGGAGACGACGACTCCGTCGAAACCGAAGCCGACCCGGGACAGGATCTCCTCGCCAGAGGCAAATGCCTTGACCTGCAGCCCATGCAGTTCCAGCGCCTGACTGGTGGAATAGCGCAGTTCCTCCTCGTCATCGACGAGCAAGACCAGACCCGAATTCATTCTGCCGCCTCGTTCAATGCCTCGGCTTCGAGCAGTTCGATGCGAAACAGCGCGCCGCCGCCCTCACGCTGCCCGACCGTCAGGCTCCCGCCGAAATCCTTGATGATGTTGTAGGAGATGGACAGCCCGAGACCAAGCCCCTTGCCGACACCCTTGGTGGTGAAGAAGGGATCGAAGATACGCTCGACGATAGCAGGCGGCACACCCGGGCCACGGTCGGCGATCTCGATCACCACCCGCCCCTGATCCCGTCGCGCCGACAGCTCGATCTTGCGGTCATCGAGACCTTCGACCGCATCACAGGCATTGGTGATGATGTTGACCAGCACCTGCTGCAGTCGCACCGAACCACCCTGCACCGGTGGCAGGCCGGGTTCAAAGACCAGCGACAGCGTTGCATCCGCCGTTCCGAGCCGCGCGGAAACGATTTCGAGCGTTTCCTCGACCACCTCCTTGATCGAGATGGGTCCGAGCTTCTCGTTCGGCTTGCGCGCGAAGTTGCGCAGGTGCCGCGAGATCGAGGCCATCCGGTCGATCAGGTTGGAAATGCGCCCGAGATTGTCGCGCGCCTCGGAGATCCGGTCACGATCGATCAGCATGGCCGCGCTGTCGGCATAGGTCTTGGCGGCGGCAAGCGGCTGGTTGAACTCATGCGAGAGAGCGGCCGACATCTGGCCGAGACCCGCGAGTTTGCCGGCCTGGATGAGATCGGCCTGGGTCTGGCGCAGTTGCAGGTTGACCCGCGCCAGGTCCGCCGTACGCTCCTCGACCCGTCGCTCGAGCTCCGCCTGAGCCTCGATCTGCATATGCATGCGCTCCTGCAGCCGGGCGCGCCGCTGGATCACGACGGCCAGCCCCAGGCCGAAGAGGCAGAGCGATAGCAGAATGGCCACAAGCATGGTCCGCGCCTGGGCGTGGATCGTGCCGGTATCGAACAGCACCTTCACCGTCCAGTCGGCGTCCGGCATGTACTGCTCGAGAACCAGATACTCGCGCACGCCTGCAGCCTGATTGAGGGTCATCAGCACATGGCCGTCGAGCGAACTGCGGCTAACCGGCAATTCCCGCAGGACGGCATCGGAATAGCGTCTCGACGCCGTAGTGCGCTCCAGACGCTCGCGTGTCAGCGGCAGCACGGAGGAATAGAGCCATTCCGGATTGCCGGTCATGAAGATGATGCCTTCGGGATCATGAACCAGAATCTTGTATTCGCCGCCACGCCAAGACGTTTCGATCCCCTCGATGTCAACCTTGAACGCGATGACACCGCGGACGACACCATCCACTTCGATGGGCGAGGAGAAGTAGTAGCCGCGCTTTGCAGACGTCGTGCCGAGCGCATAGAAGCGCGACTGTTTGCCGGCGGCCGCTTCGAAGAAATAGGGACGGTAGCTGAAGTTCTCGCCGACGAAACTCGCCGGTCCATCGAAATTGCTGGCCGCGATCGTATTGCCGTCCATGGTCATCACATAGATGTCCGAGGATTCCAGCAGCGTGTTGATTTCCTTCAGGTAGAGATTGGCCGCCCGGCGCAGCGCCAGATTATCGGGATCGAGAACCAGCTCCTTCATGTCCTCGTGGTCGGCAATCAGGGCCGGCAAAGTCTCATAACGGCTCAGATGGCCGGCCAGCGCCGATGTCGCAAGACGCAGGGCGCTGTTGGCCTGCAGCGAGGCTTCCGCCATGACGTTGCGGGTCAGAAACCGGTTGCCGACGGTCAGAAGTGCAAGGCTTGCCGCAAGCAGAACCAGAACCAGCACAAGGATCATGCGCCGGGCTGCAGCCAATCGCCGTGCGGGTACTGTTCCTGTGGTCAAGTAGGCACTCCTCCTCTCCCAAGGATAACGGCCTGTCGCGCGCTTTCCAAGCGGGCTTGATAATGCCGGCGTCTCGTCGCGAAAAAGCCGCCGCTCGATAAGAGCGGCGG